>Ga0315905_10002031_pt1 | contig 21411 bp, 21 predicted proteins | sample LakEriMetagenome_5_FD_203522 | JGI IMG/M metagenome (GOLD analysis project Ga0315905, IMG submission 203522) | Freshwater fungal communities from buoy surface, Lake Erie, Ohio, United States - Buoy 4 MA121 | ecosystem: Environmental > Aquatic > Freshwater > Lake | place: USA: Lake Erie, Ohio...
CCCCCGCACCCCTTAATCGTTCAGTTAAACGAACGTATTCGGGAGTCGGAGAGCCATGGCTACAGCCTATATCGTTGATGCAGTGCGGACCGCGGGCGGGCGCCGGAATGGGCGGCTCGCGGGGGTTCACCCGGTCGATCTTTCGGCGGCGACATTGGATGCCCTGATCGAGCGGACGGGGATCGATGGCGCGGCGGTGGACGATGTCGTCATGGGCTGCGTCTCGCAGGGCGGGCAGCAGGCGGGGCAGGTGGGGCGCAATGCCGTGCTCGCCGCCAAGCGCCTGCCGGATTCGGTGCCGGCCGTCACCATCGACCGCCAGTGCGGTTCCTCGCAGCAGGCGATCCAGTTTGCCGCGCAGGCGGTGATGTCGGGCGTGCAGGACATCGTGATCGCCGCGGGCGTCGAAAGCATGACGCGCGTGCCGATGGGCTCGACCGCGATCTTTCACATGAAGGAGGGGCTGGGCAACTACAAGTCGCCGCGCCTCGAAGAGAAGTATCCGGGCATCATGTTCTCGCAGTTCATGGGCGCGGAAATGATCGTGAAGAAGCACGGCTTCACCAAGGATCAGCTCGATGCCTTCGCGCTCTCCAGCCACCTCAAGGCGATTGCCGCGACGCAGGCCAATGCCTTTGCCAGCGAGATCGTGCCGATTGCCATCGAGACGCCCGAAGGCGCCGCGATGCACACCGTGGACGAGGGCATCCGCTTCGATGCGAGCCTGGAATCGATCGCGGGCGTCAAGCTGCTCTCGCCCGATGGCTCCCTCACGGCGGCCAGCTCCAGCCAGATCTGCGACGGCGCGAGCGCGGCGCTGATCGTCTCGGAAGCGGCGCTCAAGGCCCACGGCCTCACCCCGCTGGCGCGCATCCACAACCTGACCGTGACGGCGGGCGATCCGGTGATCATGCTCGAAGAACCGCTCTTCGCCACCGACCGCGCGCTGCAGCGGGCGGGGATGAAGATCGGCGATATCGACCTCTATGAAGTGAACGAGGCGTTTGCCTCGGTGCCGATGGCCTGGCTGAAGCACACCGGCGCGGACCCGGACAAGCTCAACGTCAACGGCGGCGCGATTGCGCTCGGCCACCCGCTCGGCGCTTCGGGCACCAAGCTGATGTCGACGCTGCTCCATGCGCTGAAGGCGCGCGGGCTGCGCTATGGCCTGCAGACGATGTGCGAAGGCGGCGGCGTCGCCAACGTGACGATTGTCGAGATGATGTGATTACTCCCCTCCCGCTTGCGGGAGGGGCTTACGTTCTGATTTCAGGAGAGAATTGCCATGAAGCTTGATAGTTCGATTTCAGCCGTCGTGACCGGTGGTGCTTCCGGCCTTGGTGCCGCCACCGCCCGCGCGCTGGCCGCGAAGGGCGTGAAGGTCGCCATCTTCGACATGCAGAAGGAAAAGGGCGAGGCCGTCGCTGCCGAGATCGGCGGCGTGTTCTGCGAAGTGAACGTGACCAGCGACGAGAGCGTGGACGCAGGGTTCGCCAAGGCGCGCGCGGCGATCGGGCAGGAGCGCATCCTCGTGAACTGCGCGGGCACCGGCAACGCGATCAAGACCGCCAGCCGCAGCAAGGAAGACGGCTCGATCAAGCACTTCCCGCTGGAAGCCTTCAACTGGCTGATCCAGATCAACCTCGTCGGCACGTTCCGCTGCATCGCGAAGTCTGCCGCGGGCATGATGACGCTCGATCCGGTGGACGAGTTCGGCGAGCGCGGCGCGATCGTCAACACGGCGTCGGTCGCGGCCGAGGACGGCCAGATCGGGCAGGCAGCCTACTCCGCCTCGAAGGGCGGCGTTGTCGGCATGACGCTCCCCATCGCGCGTGACCTGATGAGCGAGGGCATCCGCGTCAACACGATCCTGCCGGGCATCTTCAACACCCCGCTGCTGCAGGGCGCGCCGCAGAACGTGAAGGACGCGCTTTCGGCGTCGGTGCCGTTCCCCAAGCGCCTCGGCAACCCGGAGGAATATGCGCAGCTCGCCATGACCATGATCGAATGCGGCTACTTCAACGGCGAGGACGTGCGCCTCGACGGTGCGATCCGCATGGCGCCGCGCTAAGGAAAAGGGCAAATAGGGACAGTCCCCGAGAAAAGGGGGACAGTCCCTATTATCCCTCTGGAGAGGAAGAGCCGAATGGCCGAATACACGCAGATCCTGCTCGATGTGGCCGACGGCGTCGCGACGCTGACGCTCAACCGTCCGCAGAAGATGAACGCCTTCACGCGCACGATGATGAGCGAGATCATCGACGCGTTCGACCGCACCGATGCCGACGACAGCGTGCGCGCGGTGATCGTGACCGGGGCGGGCGACCGGGCGTTCTGCGCGGGCGCGGACCTGACGCCGGACGATGGCGCACGGCCTTTCTCCGATCCCACCGAAGTGCCACTGAACGACGTGAAAGTGCGCGATGGCGGCGGCTATTGCACCTTGCGCATCTTCAATTCGAAGAAGCCGGTGATCGGCGCGATCAACGGCGCGGCGGTGGGCATTGGCGCCACGATGCAGCTGCCGATGGATTTCCGGCTGGCGTCGACCTCGGCGCGCTTCGGCTTCGTGTTCGCGCGGCGCGGCATCGTGCCCGAGGCCGCCTCGAGCTGGTTCCTGCCGCGCATCGTGGGCATGAGCCAGGCGCTCGAATGGTGCATGACGGGCCGCGTGTTCGGCGCTGAAGAAGCGAAGGAAGCAGGCCTCGTGCGCTCGCTCCATGCGCCCGAGGATCTGCTGCCCGCCGCGCACGCCCTGGCGCGCGAGATTGCCGACAATACCAGCGCGGTTTCGGTGGCGATGACGCGGGCGATGCTGTGGCGCAATTCGGCAACGCCGCACCCGATGCACGCGCACCGGGTGGACAGCAGGGCGATCTACCAGCTTTCGCGCGGGGCCGATGCGAGAGAAGGTGTGGCCAGCTTCCTCGAAAAGCGCGCTCCGGCCTACCCGGGCCGCGTTTCTTCGGATATGCCGTCGTTCTATCCGTGGTGGGAAGAACCGGGCTGGGAATGAAAGAGCAGAAGATCGTGGCGACAGTGGGCGAAACCGGCGGCGCAGAACAAGCTCAGGGGCAGCCGGGCGCAAGGGAACTGCTGCTGGAAACCGCCTCGCAGATCATGCGCGAGGGCGATCAGGTCGATATCTCGCTGTCCGAGCTTTCGCTGCGCTCGGGGCTCAATTCCGCGCTGGTGAAGTACTACTTCGGCAACAAGGCCGGGATGCTGGGCGAACTGCTCGACCGCGACATGGTGGCGATCATCAAGTCGGTCGAGGCGCTGCTCGCCAAGGACCACATGAGCCCCGAGGCCAAGCTCAGGCAGCATATCGCGCGCTGCGTCGATACCTACTTCGCGTTTCCCTATCTCAACCGCCTCTTGATGCGCCTGGTGCGCGACAGCGATCCCGGAGAGGCGAAGCGGATTGCCGACAAGTACCTTGCGCCGCTCAACAAGGCCTACGACCGGCTGATCAACGACGGCGTGAAGGCGGGCGTGTTCCGGCCGATCGATCCGCAGCTGTTCTACTTCACTGTGACGGGCGCGGCGGACCGGTTCTTCTCGGCGCGGCTGGTGCTGCGGCACTGCTTCGATCAGGACACGCTGACCGAGGAACTGCGCGACCGCTACCGCGAGCATACCGTCGATTTCATCATGGCGGGTATTCTGGCCCGATGACCAATCCGGTGAGAAGCTCGCGCGCTTTTGCTTGCGCGGCTCGCGCGCTGGCCTAGAACGAGGGCATGGCTGACACGCAAACCCGGCTGTCTGATTTCATCCCCTACCGCCTTGCGATCACGTCCAACGCGGTCAGCAGCCTGATTTCCGGCGAATATCAAAGCGAACTCGGCCTCAAGATTCCCGAGTGGCGGATCATGGCAGTGCTGGGGGATGCCGGTCCGCTCACGCAGCGCGATCTCGTCCGCGCTACCTTGATGGACAAAGTGGCGGTCAACCGCGCGTGCAAGATGCTGGGCGAACGCGGGCTCGTCGCGCGCAGCCCCAACGAGGCGGACGGCCGCTCGCACCATTTGTGGCTGACCGACGAGGGCCGCGCGATGTATGACCAGATCTGGCCGAACGCGCTTTCGACCTACGAGAAGATCTTTGCCGCGCTCTCGCCGACCGAAACGGCCAAGCTGAAAGCGCTGCTCGACAAGTTGCTCAATGCGGTGCGCACCATTGAAGGGGAAAGCCCATGAAACTGGCAAGCTTGCCGCAGCGGCGCGACGGTCGCCTGATTGTCGTTTCGGATGATCTGGCCTGGTATGCCGATGCCGATCACATCGTGCCGACCATGCAGGGGCTGCTCGACGAGTGGGACCGCTATGCGCCCTATCTCGAAGCACTGGCGATCGAACTGCAGCATGGCGCCATTCCGAGGAAGCGCTTCCACGAGCGCGAGGCGGCAGCGCCTCTGCCGCGCGCGTATCAGTGGGCGGATGGGAGCGCCTACGTCAACCACGTCGAACTGGTGCGCAAGGCGCGCGGGAGCCAGCTGCCGGCAAGCTTCTGGACCGATCCGCTGATGTACCAGGGCGGCAGCGACGATCTGCGCGGTGCCCGCGATCCGCTGGTTCTGCCGGACGAGGCCTGGGGTGGGGATCTCGAGGCCGAAGTGGTGGTGGTGACGGGTGACGTGCCGCAGGGCATTTCGGCCAAGGCCGCGCTGGATCATGTGCGGCTGGTCGGTCTGGTCAACGATGTCTCGCTTCGGGGCCTGATCCCGGATGAACTCGCCAAGGGGTTCGGTTTCGTGCAGTCCAAGCCCGCCAGCCATTTCTCACCGGTGTTCGTGACGCCTGCCAGCCTTGGTGCGGCGTGGGCAGGCGGCAAGCTCCATCTGCCGCTGCATGTCGATCTCAATGGCCAGCCGTTCGGCCGGCTCGAGGCGGGCGAGGAAATGACCTTCGATTTCGGTACGCTGATCGCGCATCTCGCGCGGACGCGCACGCTCGGCGCAGGCTCGATCATTGGATCAGGCACGGTTTCGAACCGCGATCCCGATGGTTCACCTGGCACGCCGATGGCCGAAGGCGGGCGTGGTTATGCCTGCATTGCCGAGCAGCGCACGGTAGAGACGATCCTGCACGGCGCGCCGGCAACGCCGTTTCTGCGCCACGGCGATACGCTGCGCATCGAGGCGAAGGATGCCAAGGGGCACAGCGTCTTCGGCGCGATCGAGCAGACGGTGGTGGCGGGTTAGAAGGCCCCCTCCGCCAGCCCGTGGCATCGACAGAGGGGTACGTCCTTACGTCTTTCGGTTGAGGAAGTTGTCGGTGATCGAGCAGGCTGCGGGGCCGAGGATCACGATGAACAGCGTCGGCAAAATGAACAGGATCAGCGGGATCGTCATGATCGCGGGCAGGCGCGCGGCCTTCTCTTCGGCGCGCATCATGCGCTCGTTTCGAAACTCGGCCGAAAGCACGCGCAGCGCCGAGGCGAGCGGCGTACCGTAGCGCTCGGTCTGGATCATCGTGGTGACAACGCCCTTCACGGAATCGAGATCGACGCGGTAGGCGAGGTTCTCGAAGGCGAGCCGGCGCTCGGTGAGGAACGAGAGCTCGATCGCGGTGAGCGCGAATTCATCGCCGAGTTCGGGGTAGGCGCGGCCCAGTTCGCGCGCCACGCGTCCGAAGGCCGCATCGACGGTGAGACCCGCTTCCGCGCAGATCACCAGGAGGTCGAGCGCGTCGGGAAGGCCCTTGCGGATTTCCTTGGTGCGCTTGTTGATGAGGTTCTTGATCCAGATGTCCGGGCCCTTGTAGCCGAACAACACTGCGCCAGCGAACAGGCCGAACTTCTTGTAGGAGGGCCACAGCGGGAAATAGTCCACGCCGTAGATCAGCACGCCGAACAGGATGCCCAGCACGATCGGGCCGATCATCCGGGCGAGCACGACTGCGACGGCCCATTCCTTCTTGCGGATGCCGGCCTGAGCCAGCCGCTGCTGGATGTCGTTCAGCTGGCTGTCCTGCAGCACCTTCAGCGATTCGAGGAACGACCTGATGTTGTCGGTGGTCTCGTTGCGGCGGACGATGCTCTGGCGCTTCTTGGCGTTGACCGTCACAATGCCGGCCTTGAGCTCGTCGCGCCGGTCGTTGAGCGCCTTGACGCGCTTGGCCATCGGATCGCGCACCGTGATCGCGGCATAGATCGCCAGCAGCATCGCGGCGGCGGCGATCCCGACGAGGATCGATCCAACGTAGATGACATCGAAGCCGAGAAGCGTGGGCCCGTGCGGGGGAGGGTTGACTGCCATGGTGGGCCTCAGATCTCGAAGTTGACCATCTGCGCCATGATCCAGGCGCCGAGGCTGAGCCAGAAAAGGCCACCGAGGCCGGCGATGATGAGGCGCTCGTCGGTAAAGAACTGCCCGAGGTAGCGGGGGTTGATCGAGTAGATGAGCGCGAACACGATGAACGGCAGCGAGCCGACGATATAGGCCGAGGCCTTCGATTCCGAGCTCATCGCCGCGATCTTGAGCTTCATCTGAGCGCGCTTGCGCAGCACGTCGGCAAGGTTCGCCAGCGTTTCGGCAAGGTTGCCGCCGGTCTCGCGCTGGATTGCCAGTGTGATGCAGAAGAAGCTGAACTCGGCCATGTCGAGCCGGTTGGCGGTCTCCTGGAGCGATTCCTCCATGGTGCGGCCAACCTTGATGCGATCCGTTACCAGCTTGAATTCCTCGCCCACCGGTCCCGGCAGCTCATGCGCGACGACGCCTAGCGTTTCGGTGATCGGCAGGCCCGAACGCAAGCCGCGGACGAGCAGTTCAAGCGCATCAGGGAACTTGGCGACGAATTTGGTCTTGCGCTTGTTGATCGCGCGGCCGACCATCCAGTGCGGAACGCCCGCGCCTACCGCCACGCCGACGCCAAGGGCCAGCAGCGGCGCCCCGGACCTGATGAAGACCAGCAGCGCGACGCCGATGGCAAGCCCGATCGAGACATAGAGATACTGGCTGAGCGTCCAGCCCTTGCCGGTCTTGTGCAAGCGCAGTGCCAGGGCCTCGATGCGCGAGCCTGACCCCGCCTTCTTGTAGCTCGTCGGCTTGCGGCTCGCGATGGCCTTGCGATACTGCGCCTCGACCTTGTCCACTGCGCTTTCCGAATGGCGGAAGCGCACCGTCTGCAGGCGGCGCGAGGCTTCCCGACTGGCCGATGGGCCTGTCAGCGCGAGTGCCATCAGCGCCAGAACCAGCGCACCCCCGCCGCCAAGGATCACGAGTTGCATCATGTTCATGGCCGTGTCCTGCCAGTTCTCTCACTACGTGCGGGGCCGGTACGCTGGTCCCGCGGCTGGGCCCTGCGCCGGCTGCAGATCATGCGGGGGTTCCGGCCTTGGCCTTGCCGGAGGGAAGGATCTTCTTGAAATCGAACTTGCCGAGCAGCGAGGTCTTGGCCGCCGGTGCGCCGCCGTCCTTGTTGCCGCCACCGTTCTTTGCCTTGTCTGCGCTCTTGCCCTTGCCCTTCACCGCGACCACCTCGCCATCGCTGCCGGTGGCGATGATCGCGTTGCCCAGATCGCGCATCGCCGCGCCTGCCTTGCTTGCGCGGTTGGCGGCAACGAAGGTCTGGCCCAGCTTGGCCGCGTTGGCTGCGGCCTTGATGTCATAGGGCACGACGTAGTTGACCTTGCGCTCGATCGAGGCCTCGAAGTCCGAACGGCTGATCTCGCCGACGCCCGAATGGACCTTGTTGGCCAGCACGATCGTCTCGGCGTGCTTGGCATTGCTCTTGAGCCACGAGAGGAGGCGGATCGCATCGCGCGCGCCGGCGAGGGTGAGCTCGGTGACCACGACCACCACGTTCACGTCCGCCAGGAGGTGCGGAAAATTGATCAGCATGTTGCGCGGCAGATCGATCATCGTCATCTCGAACGCGTGGCGGAATTCCTCCTCCAGCTGGACGAAAGCGCTGCCGTCCGTCATCAACGGGGCACTGATCGGGGCTTCGGCCGAAAGGATCGCCAGATTGTCGTTGGCGCGGATCATCGCGCGTTCGATGAACAGGCCGTCGATACGGCTGGGGTTGTCGATCGCATCGGTCAGGCCGCGGCCGGGCTCGAGATCGAGTGTCAGCGCGCCGGTGCCGAAATGCACGTCGAGATCGAGCAGCGCCGTCGGCAGGCGGTGGTCGCTGCTGAACAGCCATGCGAGCGAAGTTGCCACGGTAGAGGCGCCGACGCCGCCGCGCGTGCCGACGACGGCGGTCGAGACGTGGCGCTTGACGGTGGAGCCGTCAGCCGACTTGGGGGCGGCGAAGATCGTTTGCGCCTGCACGAGTGCGTCGCGAACCTGGCCCGGCGTCAGCGGCTTCAGCAGATAGTCCTGGATGCCCGAGGCGAGCAGGTCGCGGTAGAGCCGTACGTCGTTCACCTGGCCGACCGCGATCACGACCGTTCCGGGCTCGCAGACTTCGGCGAGCGCGTTGATATCGCTCAGCGGATCACCGCTCTCGGAGAGGTCCACCATCAGGATTGCCGGCGAGGCGGCGATCGAGAGGGACTGGATCGCGTTGCGCAGGCCGCCTTTGTTGCACTTTTCCGGCTGCCAGCCCATGTCGGCAGAGACCGGGCGCAGCACGTCGAGTGCGGCATCGTCGCACATGAAGGCCGCGAACATATCGCGGTTGGCGTTTTTCCAGGTCGCGCTCATCGATCAGTTACCCCCGGACTGGCTGGAAATTTCCCTCAGGCCGCCCGCGCCCGTGGTCGGGGCCTGGCGGTATGCGTCGATCGCCTTGGTGTTGCTCTGCACCAGTGTGGTGCTGCCGCCCTTGGCGCCGCGGACAAGGTCTTCCTTGTTCGCGACCATCGCGGCCATGTTGCTGTTGACGGCGCAGCCGTAGTTGGGCGCGGTGGCGTTGCTTGTGTGGTTGTCGATCTTGTTCGACCAGTTCGGGCAGCCCGGCACGCTGGCTTCGGTGCGCGACACGACGATCCGGGCGGTGCCCGGCGCGATCGTGCCTTCGGTGACAGGTGCGACGGCGGCGAGCAGGATGCCGAAACGGCCGGCGACTTGTTCGACCGAAGTGCGGGTCTGGTCCGAATCGACCGGATCATCGATCGAGACGCGGTCGCCATAGCCAAGATCGAGCGCTTCGAGCCACCCGGCAAGGCGGCGCTGCTCGGATACGGCAAGGCCGCCGCCCGGCAGGGTCGAGACGTCGAACACGAAGCTGGTGCGCTGCACGACCGGCTGGCGCACGCTTTCGAGGCTGCGGTTCATGTCGGCAGAGGGGCTGTTGCACGCGGCAAGCGGCAAGCTCAGCACGCCGGCGAGAAGAAGGACCCGGGCGGCGCCCTTCATGCGGGGCATACGAATGGACATGGGGTAGCCCTTTCTCACTGGATGCTGAAGCCAGGCGCGGCATCGGCGCTGGCCTGACGGTTGCGGGCGCTGCGCGGCGCCTTCTGCGGCACGGGTGCGGGCGTGGGCGTGGCCGTGCCCGGGATCGGCGCGTCAAGCGCGCCGATCTTGGGGCCATTCGACTGGACGGTGCCGGGTGCTTCGGTCGGCTTGGGCCGATCGCCGCCGGTAACCCCGTCCGCTTCGATGTGCCCGAGGAACTGCTGGAGCGCGGTCGCGGTCTTGAAACCGTCGGTTGGCAGCTTGATCTCGTTCGCATTGACCGGGTTGACCAGATAGGGCGTCACGATGATCACCAGTTCGGTCTCGCCCTTGCGGAACGAGGTCGAGCGGAACAGCGAGCCCAGAATCGGGATGTCACCGGCGCCCGGCATCTTGGTGATCGTATCCTGCACGTTGTTGCGCAGCAGGCCGGCGATCATGAAGCTCTGGCCCGAGCCCAGCTCGATCGTGGTTTCGGCGCTGCGCACGGTGAGTGCTGAGACCGAGAAGCCGTTGTTGATGATCGCGCCGTCTGACGACAGCTCAGACACTTCCGGCTTCACGCGCAGCGAGATGCGCCCGTTGGCGAGCACGGTGGGGGTGTAGGCGAGGCTGATGCCGTACTTCTTGAACTCGATTGCGGTGACGCCGAGGCCGGTGTTGACCGGGATCGGATACTCGCCGCCGGCGAGGAACGTCGCGGTCTCGCCCGAAAGCGCGGTGAGGTTCGGTTCGGCGAGGCTGGAGACAAGGCCTATGGTCTCGCCCAGGTCCAGCGCGCCAAGCACGTTGAGCCCGAACAGTTTGCCCATCACGGCCAGAGTCGACTGGCCCTGCAAGGGTGTTACGTTTGTGCCGGGCCTGGCGACCAGTCCGCTAGGGTTGGAGGCCGAAACCGCAGTGGGATCATAACCAAAGCCCTGCACGTTGGAGCCGATACCGAGCGGCAGATTGGGATCGTTGGTGAAAGTCGAACCCGGAGAACGGCCGGTGCCGACACCGAATTTGGTGACGTTGCCGTTGCCGTCGATCGTGGTGAGGTTCGAGCCGATCTGGCGCACCAGCGAGCGGTTCACCTCGGCGAACTTCACGTGCAGGTTCACCTGCAGCGGGGTCGCCATCTTGAGGCGGCTGATCACGGTGGTCTTGTCGTCGATGAAGGCCTTGACGAGACGCTCGGCCTCGGCCGCGTCTTCCGGCGCGGCGATCGTGCCGGTGAGGAGCACGGTGTTGTTCATCGTCGAGGTGACGATCTTGGCCTCGGGCATCGCCAGCTTGAGCATCTGGTCGATGCTGTCGAGGTTCGTGCCGACCCGGACATTGGCAGACCACACCACGTCACCTGCCGCGTTGCTGGCGTAGACGGTGGTCTCGCCGCCCGCCTTGCCGAAAACGTAGAGCTGGTTGGTCGACTTCACCTGCACATCGGCGACCTGGTCGTTGGCGACGAACACGTCGGTCATCTTGCCCGGCAGCGTGACGAGCTGGCCGCGGCCGATGGAGATCGCGATGCTGCGCGCCGGGCTGGTCACCGTCTGGGCCGCGGCGGGCGCGGGGGCCGAAACAAATGCCAGCGGCACCGATAGGGCTGCAAGCGAGAGCAGCTTGGTTGCGATTCGGGCCTTCATGGTCTTGCCTTTCGCGGGCGCAGTTGTGGCCGGGTAGGGAGTGCAGGAGGCCATCTCAGTGATTCCCTACCTTGACTTCCGTGGTGTCCTTGCCGCGGGTGACGCGGACCACCGGCCCCGGGGCGAACAGGGCGCGGGCAGCAGCGCTCATCGTGCCGCCAGCCGGCATCGAAGCGGGGATCATGGCGCTGGCGGCTCGGGCCATGCCCTGTGCGGCGGCCATCGGATTGGTGGCATGCTTGGGCTGGAAGCGCGAGACATCGCCGCCGGTGGCAAAGCTGTTGCCGTCGGCCTCGATCGGCTTCGACATGGCCTGCTTGAGGATGCGCTCCTCTTCCGCCTTGCTCGCGCCGGCCGGGATCTTGATCTGGCCGTGGGCGATCGCCTGGTCGAGTTCGCTCGAGTTGTCGGCCAGCGAGCGGAGCGAGAGGCTGATCGTGCCGATGGTCTGCGCCACCGCGATCTTCTCTGCGATCTTGGGCGTGGCTTCCACGGTCACGGTGCTGAAGGTGCGCACGCGGGTCTTGCCCTCGATTTGCTCCTGCTCTGTCGACTGGTCGGTGGCAAGTACGCGCAGGTTCTTGAGGATGGTCTCGGCAGTCTTGAGCGGAGTCACGCCGCCCTTCACCGTCTGGGTGAGGACGAGGTCGATGTGGTCACCGGGGAAGACGAAGCCGGCAACGGCGGTGCGCGCGCTCACCGGGATGGTGACGGCGCGCATGCCCGGCCCCAATGCAGCGGCAAGGAAACCGCGGTCGCCGGGTGCGACGAGGCTGCCCTGGGTAACCGGTTCGCCTGCGGTGATCGGATGGCGCACAACAGTGCCGAGCAGCTTCGACATGTCGGTCTTGTCTTCGGTGAAGTAGACGTCCTGGACAAGGTCCTTCGGCCACGGCTGGTAGCCCATGGCATCGGCCGTGATGATCGTGCCGGCCGGAAGCGCGCGGTTGGCGACAAGCACCTTGGCGCCCATCTGCACCTTCGCGGCGGCCGCTGCCTGCGGCGATGCGGCGCCTGCAAACAGGCTCCTGGCAGCAAAAGCCGTGCCGAGCGCCACGATCAGCGCCCCCACCAGCAGCAACAGCTTCTTCCTGTCCATGGATACAATCCTGCCGTTAGTTCCGCCCGCATCCATCGGGCAAATTGGTTAAAATAGAGTCAGCCCGCCGAGACGGCGTTCAGAGCGCTCCAGTCCGTTGTCGTGATGATCCACAGCCCCGCCGTCGCGATGGCGATGCCGTAGGGAATTTTGAGCTTGTCCTTCTGCCGCCGCGCGATGTGCCACATGCCCATCGTGATGGTCAGCACGCCGCCCGCGAGTGCCATGATGACCAGCAGCTTGAGGAAAAGCAGCGCCGGCAGCCACAAGGCGAGCGCCGTCAGCAGCTTCACGTCGCCGCCGCCCATTGCCTTGAGCGCGAAGAGCCCGGCGAGGACGAAGAAGGTCACGACCGCGAGACCCAGTTGCAGTGCGACGCCCGGCCACAGCGCCAGGCCTGAGGCCCACCAGAACAGCGGTGCGCCCGCCGCGATGGCGGCGTTCAGCCAGTTGTCGATCTGGCGGCGGCGTATGTCGGTGAAGGCGGCAACCAGCAGCGCGATTGCCAAGGCCCCGACCAGTCCGTAAACAATGTGAGTTTCCTGCATGGGGGTCTCATACGGGACAATCACTTACCAAACGGTAACCAAACACACGCCGCAGTTCCGAGGATTTGCGGATGCGGCGAAGGCTTTGTGACGGGAGTGCTGATGTGAGCACACGGTTGGACGGTTCTGGCGATGTCAGGCGGACCATTCCTGCCATCGCGCGGGAATGGCGGTGGGCTCTGCCCGATGGGCACGAGATCCGTCGCATCAGCCTTGATCCGCCAGCCGGCACGCTGCCCCGCGGCTCGATCCTGTTCATGCCGGGGCGTGCCGATTTCTATGAAAAGTATCTGGAAACATTGATTGAATGGACGGCGGCAGGCTGGCATGTCAATGCGGCAGACTGGCGCGGGCAGGGGGCTTCCGGGCGCATGACGGCAGACCCCTTGGTCGGCCATATTGCCGACTTCTCGGTCTGGATTTCCGATCTCGGCGCGCTGTGGCAGGACTGGGTGCGCACTACCCCGGGGCCCCATGTCCTGGCGGGTCATTCGATGGGCGGACACCTTGTCTTGCGGGCTGTGGCCGAAGGTGCGGCAAATCCCGAGGCGGTCGTGCTGAGCGCCCCCATGCTCGGATTTATTACCGCGATTCCCCAGATTGTTCAGCAGGTCTATGGAAAGCTGATGTGCCGGATCGGCAACCCCGAGCGCATGGCGTGGAAGACGAGCGAGAAGCCTGGCTCCGCCAGCAGCGATCGCATGAACCTGCTGACCCATGATGCGATGCGCTATGCGGACGAGCTGTGGTGGCGTGCGGCGCGGCCCGAGCTCGAGATCGGGCCGGCCAGCTGGCGCTGGGTCGAGCGTGCGGCCGCCTCGATCGAGGCCTTGCGCGCGCCGGGCCTCCTGGAAGCCGTGATGGCCCCTGTGCTGCTGCTGGCGGCCAAGCGCGATGCACTCGTCTCGTGGCCCGCGATCAATGCAGCAGCGGCGCGTCTGCCGCGCGGCGAGCTCGTCGCCTGGGGCCCCGAAGCGCGGCACGAGCTGCTGCGCGAGGCGGATCCGGTGCGCGCGCAAGTCATGGCCACGATCGCCAGTTTCCTCGACCGTGCGCTGCCGGCGCGGACGGTCTGAAGCGATGAGTGCCGAGCTTTTCGACATCGCCATTGTCGGCGCTGGCATGGCCGGCTCCAGCCTCGCTGCCGAATGCGCGCCGCACGCGCGCGTGCTGCTGATCGAGGCGGAAGATACCCCTGGCTATCACACGACCGGCCGCTCTGCCGCGTTCTGGCACGAGACCATCGGCGGCCCGCAGATCTACCCGCTCACTGCGGCGTCAGGCCCGTGGCTGGCTGAGCATGGCTTCCTCAGTCCGCGCGGCGGGCTCCACATCGGGCGCGAGGATCATCGGTCGACCGCCGAAGCTTTTGTCGCGGAATTCCTTGCTGCCGGCGCGCGGATCGAGCTGATCGGGCGCGCACGCCTCGCGCAGATCGTGCCGGGGCTGCGGCCGAACTGGATCATCGGCGCGTGGGAGCCGGAATGCGCGGACATCGATGTCGCCGCGATGCACCAGCACTACCTCGCCGCCGCGCGCAAGACAGGCACGGTGCTGCGGGTGCGCGCAAGGCTCGATGCGGCGGAATGGGAAGGCGGTGCGTGGCGCCTCGCCTGGAGCGGTGCCGCCGGACCGGGCGAAGCCCGCGCCGCGCTGCTCGTCGATGCGGCGGGGGCATGGGCCGATACAGTCGCGCAGCTCGCCGGCGCCGCGCCGCTTGGTATCCAGCCGCTGCGACGCTCGATGGTGCAGCTGCGCGTCGATCCGGCTCCGCCCGAGGCGCTGCCACTCACGCTCAGTTTCGGCGGGGATTTCTATTTCCGCCCCCAAGGCGGCCGGCTTTGGCTCTCCCCGCACGACGAGACGCCCGATGTCGCGCGCGATGCGGCGCCCGAGGAGCTCGATATCGCCATGGCGATCGACCGGATGGAACAGGCGGTGGACTGGAAGGTGCTCGGTCTCGAACAGCGGTGGGCGGGCCTCAGGAGTTTTTCGCCCGATCGGCGACCGGTGTTCGGCTTCGATGCGGCGCGCGAGGGACTGTTCTGGTTTGCCGGGCAGGGCGGCTTTGGCATTCAGACCGCGCCGGCGGCCGCGCGGCTCGGCGCGCAATTGCTGCTCGGCCGCCCGCGCGATGCGATGACCGAAAGCATCGATGCGGCGCTCTATGCGCCGACGCGGTTTGCCCCGTAGCGGCGGATTGCGGTTTCCCGCCAGCCCCGCCGCATGCTGGAACCCCTGAATTCAAGCGTATTTGCTTGCATGTTCAGGGAAGCGGCGCGCCGGATATAGATTCGGAAGCACAAGCTTCGCGGGTTCTTTGCCAGCCTCTGCAAAAACGATGAGACCATTTTCCGGACCGAGAGCTGCAAGTCGCAGACCAGCGTGAAGAACGCGCTTGTAGCGGCGCTCAAGAACCGTGCGGGCGCCGAAGTGGGCGATACGACAACCGACTGATTGGCGTCAGGCCGCGATGGCAGCATTGCTGGCGAGCTTGTCCACCCGCTCGTTTTCGGGGTGGCCGTCGTGGCCTTTCACCCAGACCCATTCGATCTTGTGCGGGCGCGCCGCCGCGATCAGCGCGCGCCACAGGTCCTCGTTCTTGACCGGCTTGTTGTCGGCAGTCTTCCAGCCCTTCTTCTGCCAGCCGAACACCCATTTGGTGATCCCGTCGAGCACGTAGCGGCTGTCGGTGTGGAGCGTGATCTGGCAGGGCTGCTTCAACGCTTCGAGCCCCTTGATCGCGGCCATCAGCTCCATGCGGTTGTTGGTCGTTTCGCGCTCGCTTCCCGAGAGCTCCTTCTCGACCTCGCCCATGCGCAGCAGCGTGCCCCAGCCGCCCTTGCCGGGATTGCCCTTGCACGCGCCGTCAGTGAAGATCTGGACGTGCTTCAAGCGAAAATCTCCGGGTTTGCCTTGTAGAAGCCAAGCCGACGCGCCGGGCCCATCGGATCCTTAGGCGTGACGAGCGCATCTGCTGGCGTGTTCAGCCAGTCCCACGCGCGGCTCATCGCGAAGCGCATCGCTGCGCCCTGGCCGAGCAGCGGCAGCGCTGCGCGCTCCTCGGCGCTCAGCTCGCGCACGCTTTCATAGCCCTCGATCAGCGCGGCGGAAACATCGGCGCGGAAAGCGTCGTCGCTGTCGAAGGACCACGCGACGTGGGTGACGGCGAGATCGTAGGCGAGGACATCGTTGCAGGCGAAATAGAAGTCGATCAGGCCGCTGACCTCGTCACCCAGCATCAGCACGTTGTCCGGGAACAGGTCGGCGTGGATCACGCCGGAGGGAAAGCCGGCGGGCCAGCTTAAGGCAAGGCGCGGCAGTTCGTTCGCCACGATCTCCGCCAGCTCGGGATTGATCCGCGCAAGGCCTTCCTCTCCGCAGGCTGCGGCCAGCCGCTGCCATTCCGCAACGCCCATCCCATTGGCGCGGGTGCCGGGGAAATCGGCCGCCGCCAGATGCAGCCGCGCGAGTTCCGCTCCTACTGCCCGCGCTTGCGCCGCCGTCGGCGTGCTCACCGAAACACCGGGCAGGTACTCGATCAGCGCCAGCGCCTTGTCACCATTCGGCCCCGGCCGCGTGACATAGAGGTTCCCCTCCCGGTCATGGATCGTGCGTGGTACCGGGCAATTCCTGTCCGCCAGATGATCGAGCAAGGAGAGGAAATAGGGCAGGTCTGCAAGCTCGATGCGGAACTCGTACATCGTCAGGATGAAGCGCGCACCCGCTCCGTCCCTGCCCGTGGTCTCGATCAGCCAGTTGCTGTTGGATACGCCTTCGGCGATGCCCTTGGCCGAAACCAGCGTGCCGACGTCGAAACGGTCGATCAGCGCAGCCATCTCTTCCGCGCCGAGGTGGGTGTAAACCGCCATGATATCCGGGTCAGTCCGCGAGCTGGCGCGGCAGCTTGAACACCATGTTCTCGACCGTCGTCGTAACCGTCTCCTCTTCAACCGTGCGCCAATCGCGCAGCCGGTCGACCACTTCGCGCACCAGCACTTCGGGCGCGGAAGCGCCGGCGGTGAGACCGAGCGTCTCGACGCCGACGAGCCACGCCGGATCGATCTCGCTCCCGCGCTGGATCAGGCGGGCGGGCGTGCCCTCGCGCTCGGACACCTCGACAAGGCGCAGCGAGTTCGAGCTGTTGGGCGCACCGATCACGAGCAGGAGCTGACAACGCGCCGCGATGGACTTGACCGCAGTCTGCCGGTTGGAGGTGGCGTAGCAGATATCCTCGGCTCGCGGGCCGTTGATCGCTGGGAACCGGTCTCGCAGCGCCGCCACGATCTCGCGCGTGTCGTCGACCGAAAGCGTCGTCTGGGTGAGGAACGCGAGCTGTGTCTCTGCCGGAAAACTGAGCGCGGCCACATCGTCCAGAGTCTCGACCAGCGTGATCGAACCTTCGGGCACCTGGCCCATGGTGCCGATCACTTCGGGGTGGCCCTTGTGGCCGACGAACAGGATATGCCGCCCTGCCTCGACCTGCCGCTCGGCCTGCCGGTGCACTTTGCTCACCAGCGGACAGGTCGCATCGAGCCAGTCGAGTCCGCGCTCTGTCGCGGCGGCGGGCACCACTTTGGGCACACCATGTGCGGAGAAAACGACCGGTTTGCCATCGGGCACTTCGTCGAGTTCCTCGACGAAGACCGCACCCTTGGCCTTGAGCCCATCGACCACGAAGCGATTGTGGACGATTTCGTGGCGCACGTAGACCGGTTCGCCGAACCGATCGAGCGCACGCTCGACGATTTCGATGGCGCGGTCCACCCCGGCGCAGAAGCCGCGCGGGGCGGCGATCAGCAGCTTGAGCGGGGCAAGGCCGCTCCCGGCGGCGGCGGGGGAATGGGGCGTTGTGGTGGTCATCGCGGAGGACCTTAGCAGGGGGGCGGCCCGGCGCAAACCCGCCGCGAGGGGGATGTGGCATTGCGCGGCGGGTACGTGGTGGTTAGAGGATGTGCGGTGCCCTTGATCGGGGCGCTCACCAAGGATGCCTGAATGACCCTGCCCGCTTTCCGCCTCGTTGCTCGCCGACACCTTGCCCCGCTCGCCGCGCTGGCCCTCGTCGGCACGCTTGGCGCCTGCAAGAGTGGCGGCGGTGAATTGGTGGTCGACGACAGCGTGGGCGTCACCGCGTTGCGCAGCCCGTGCCCGCTGGTCGAAATTCCCGACATGACCGGTGATATCACGCTGTTTTCCGGGCCCGGCCGCAACGATGCCGGCGCGATCGACCTGACTGCCTCGATCACCAACCTGCGCGGCACTTGCGACGATACCAAGGGGCAGACCCAGCTCTCCACCGAGGCGACCTTCGATATCTACGCCCGCCGCACCGATACACGTGGCGCGCGCCGGGTCGTGCTCCCCTATTTCTCTGCGGTGATGCGCGGCGGCAATGTCGTGATTGCCAAGCGTCTCGGGTCGGTGACACTCGATTTCGCCGATGGGCAGGAACGCGCGCAGGCCACTGGCCGTGCCGGCTCGACCATCGACCGAAGCGAGGCGACCTTGCCCGAGAACGTGCGCAAGCTCCTCACCAGGAAGCGCAAGGCCGGCCAAGCGGATGCTGCGACCGATCCGCTCGCGCTGCCCGAAGTGCGAACGGCGCTGGCCAAGGCCAGCTTCGAGCTGCTGGTGGGCTTCCAGCTCACCGACGCACAGCTCAAGTACAACGCCACGCGTTGACCGGGCGGAAGGCGCGGACCCGCATGGTCTGCGACCGTATCGGCCCGCGACACGATCCAGCATGCTAGTTTGTTGGCTAACGCGCGTGCTTGGGCTAACGGCGCGCTCATGACCGAGACTGCAACCGCTCCCGCGCTTCCCCTGTTTGCCGATTTTGCCGGCGTGATCGACCGCGCGCTCGATGCGCTGGTTGCCGCCCGCTCGCTGCCCGAGGGCCTATCGCGAAGCGGCGTGACGTGCGAGCCGCCGCGTGAGGCGAGCCACGGCGATATCTCCACCAACGCCGCGATGGTGCTGGCCAAGCCTGCCGGCACCAATCCGCGCGCGCTCGCCGCAGTGCTGGTGGAGGAACTGTCGAAGGAGCCGCGCGTCGCCTCGGCCGAGATCGCCGGGCCGGGCTTCATCAACTTGCGTCTTGCCGATAGCGCGTGGCTGGCCGAACTCGCGCTTATCGCGGCAAAGGCGGGTGACTATGGCCGCTCCGTGATGGGCGGCGGCAGCATGGTCAACGTCGAGTACGTCTCGGCCAATCCGACCGGGCCAATGCACATGGGCCACTGCCGCGGCGCGGTGGTGGGCGATGCACTCGCCACCCTGCTCGAATTCGCCGGGCACCGGGTGACACGCGAATACTACGTCAATGATGCGGGCGCGCAGGTCGATGTGCTCGCCCGCTCGGTTCACCTGCGCTACCGCGAGGCGCTTGGCGAGGATGTCGGCGCGGTGCCCGAGGGTCTTTATCCGGGCGATTACCTCGTGCCTGTCGGTCAGGCGCTCGCCGCCGAGTTCGGCGACATTCACGCCAATTCGCCCGAATCCGATTGGCTGATCCTGTTCCGCAGCCGCGCAGTGGCGGCGATGATGGACATGATCCGCGTCGATCTTGCGACGCTCGGCATCCACCACGATTTGTTCTCGTCCGAGGCGGAGCTGCAGGCCTCGGGCAAGGTCGATGCCGCCGAGGCGTGGCTGCGTGCGCACGATCTGGTCTACGACGGCGAGCTCGAGGCGCCCAAGGGCAAGACGCCCGAAGACTGGGAACCTGTAGCGCTGCCGCTGTTCCGCTCGACGAAGTTCGGCGACGATCAGGACCGCCCGATCAAGAAGTCGAACGGTGCGTGGACCTATTTCGGCGCGGACCTCGCCTATCACTTCCAGAAGGCGCAGGCGGCCGACGCGCTTGTCGATATCTGGGGTGCGGACCACGCCGGTACGGTGAAGCGGATCAAGGCCGCCGTTGCCGCGCTGACGAGCGCTGACGGCGCCAGCCCCAAGCCGTTCGAGATCAAGCTGGTCCAGATGGTCCAGCTGATGAAGGGTGGCCAGCCGTTCAAGATGTCGAAGCGCGCGGGCAATTTCGTCACGCTCGCCGATGTCGTCGACATGGTGGGCAAGGACGTGGTGCGCTTCACCATGCTCACCCGCAAGCCCGATGCGCAGATGGACTTCGATTTCGACAAGGTGGTCGAAGCCTCGAAGGACAATCCGGTGTTCTATGTGCAGTATGCCCATGCGCGCATTCATTCGACCATGCGCAAGGCGGCGGCAGAGGGCTTTGCGCCTTCGCCCGAGCATGTCGCGCAGCTGGGGCCGGAGGAGCTTGGCCTCGTCAAGCTTGCTGCGCAGTTCCCCCGCGTGGTGGAAAGCGCCGCCACCGCGCGCGAGCCGCACCGGGTGGCGTTTTTCCTTTATGATCTGGCCGCCGGCTTTCACGCTTACTGGAACGTCGGGAACGACCGGCCGGACAAGCGCTTCATTGTGGCACAGGATGCTGCGCTGACTTCGGCGCGCCTTTTCCTCGGGCTTCAAATCGGGCAAGTGGTAAAGAACGGTCTGGCCTTGCTGGGCGTAGAGGCCGCCGAGGAGCTTTGACGCGATGGTTACCAGCGGGATCGGCGAAAAGGACCACAACGGCGGCCACGATGGCAGCTGGGGTGCGCAGGCACACGGAGCCGCAGCGGATGGGATCGCCGCGGCACCGAATGAAGCGCACGACGCTGCAAGCGGCCTGTTCGACGGAGCGGCGGATGATCGCCTCGCGCTAGGCGACGAGGAACGCCTGCCGTGGCTCGAAAGTGCGGACGACGTCGATTTCGATGAAGCGGGCTCCGACAACAGCCGCATGATCGGGTTCGGCGTGCTGGCGGTGTTGCTGCTGGCCGCGTTGCTCGGCGGAATCTACTGGCTCTCGCATCGCGGCGGGCCAAACACCGCGGCTGACGGTAGCCTGATCGCCGCCAGCAAGGAGCCTTACAAGATCGCGCCCACGGATCCCGGTGGAAAGACCTTCCAGGGCACGGGCGATGCCAGCTTCAGGGTCAGCGAGGGCGAGAAGCCCGTCGCCAACCTCGCCGGCAGCGCGGCCCCGGCTGCAACGCCGGCGCCTGTCGCGCCTAAGCCTTCCTCTGCCGCCTCGGTGGCGGCTCCGGCTTCGGGCAGCGTCGGCGTACAGGTCGGCGCGTTCTCGACCAATGCGTCCGCCGAAGCGGCATGGTCCAAGCTTGCCGGCACGCATGATGCGCTTTCGGGCCTTTCGCACCGGGTGGTCGAAGGCAAGGCCGACATGGCGACCGTGTTCCGCCTTCAGGCCGTGGCCGGTGACCTCGCCGCCGCCAACGCGCTTTGCGCCAAGCTGCAGGCTGGCGGCCTCAAGTGCCAGGTGAAGCGCTGAATTAGGTACCCCTCCGTCAGCCCTGCGGGCAGCCACCTTCCCATGTGTGCGGTCCGCAAGGATGAAGAGGAGCGTCCTCTCCCTCCCCATTTTCCCGAAATGCAAACGGGGAGGTGGTCTGCCGGAGGCGGGCCGAACGGGTTCTTCCTACCCTTTTCCCCCATGATCCACAGCCGCCAGCCTTGCCAGCCCGGCACATTTGGGCGAATCCACGTTCATGCTCCCGGCGATCTTTGGCTTATCGGGCCTCACTCTCAGCGATGACGAGCGCGCCTTCTTCCGCGATGCCGATCCGGCGGGCTATATCCTGTTTGGCCGCAATGTCGAAAGCCGCACCCAGCTGCGCGCGCTGACCGATGAGCTCCGGGATCTTCACGGTCGGGACCGCACCTTCATCTGTATCGATCAGGAAGGCGGCCGTGTTGCGCGGA
>Ga0315905_10002032_pt1 | contig 21399 bp, 14 predicted proteins | sample LakEriMetagenome_5_FD_203522 | JGI IMG/M metagenome (GOLD analysis project Ga0315905, IMG submission 203522) | Freshwater fungal communities from buoy surface, Lake Erie, Ohio, United States - Buoy 4 MA121 | ecosystem: Environmental > Aquatic > Freshwater > Lake | place: USA: Lake Erie, Ohio...
TCCATTGAATCTGTAAAGGGTCGAAATAAGAATGTATCCACGAATTATAGCACATACTATGAACCATCAAGTTCAATGATGAATCCAGAAGGTGTAAAGCCTGGTGAAGTTGGAGAGCCTGGAGAGCTAGGAGAGCTAGGAGAGCTAGGAAAACCAGTGGAACCCGTTGAATTGAAAACACAGAGTTCGTCTCTTTATGCTATAAATCCCCCATCCATTAAAAATCAAAAGGAGTTAACACCTGGTAATAAATTACGCGGCGGATCAAGTCTCTATTCATCCCTTTCTCAAACAGCATACACCCTTGCACCTACCGCCACCCTTCTCGGAATTGCCGCCTATCTCATGTCCAATAAACAGACCAATAAAAGCATGAAACGTAGAAAGGGGGGCCTAAAGAGCCGAAAGAGACGCCATTAAATGCGTTTCTCGACTCCCATTATCTGATTTAAATCCATCATGACATGAAATAGATAGAGTGATAAAAATTGATCACAAACACCACGCACTTTTTAGTAGGTCCATCAATATGTCTTCTAACAAGAGCGATATCATCTTTCATTTACTCGATCTTCAATCACGAGATGTTCGAGTAGAATCCGAACAGAACGACGTGCGAGAAGTCGTATATGAATCACTATCAGACGATGACGATGACGACGAGGAATTCCAAAAGAAACGCCGTGGAAAAAAATCCTCACAACCGGCCCCTGCCATGACACGCCAATACACCATCCACCTTTTCGGATCCACCGAAGAAGGCAAACCCTTGCGATGCGACGTATCTGGCTTTCGCCCCTCCTTTTACCTACGTCTACCCGAAAAAGAAAGCCTCATTCCCACTGCCATCGAATCCATCCGCAAATATCTCGATAAACAACGCATCCCCTTGAAAGAACTTGAATTCAAACGTGTCATGAAACACGTCTTCTATGGATTTACGGCGAAACGCTTCTATCCATTTCTCGAAATCTCATTTCCCTCCTTGTATCTCTTTCGCAATGCTCAAAATCTATTCCTCGATGAATTCAAAAACTTTTCCACAAAATATCCTCTTGATCCACCCCTGCGCGGAACCACTGTTGAAGTCTTCGAATCCAACATTGATCCCATGCTACGCTTTCTTCATACACAAAATATCCAACCATGCGGATGGGTATGTGTCCGTGATGGGCAATCGTCCATCGTTGAAGAAACGGATGAAGGGATTGTCATCGAATGCGACTACGAACAAATCGTCCCCATCAAAGGAACTCGCGTTTCTGCGCCGTTTCTAACTGCATCATGGGATATTGAATGCTGCTCCTACACAGGTGACTTTCCTCTTGCCAAACGCACATGGATTAAAACATCGCGTGAACTTGCAGATTATCTACACTCTCATTCCGAATTGAATTCTACCGATCTCTATCAACTTGTTGTTCAATCCGTCTGCGAAGGGGATCGTCCCACTCCTAATGTCCCCAAAGGGATTACACCTGTTTATGGCTCTTGGAAATCCTCCATGGATTCCGTCATGAAACATGTAACCTCTGTAAAGACATGCAAAGAGTTGGATTCTATTCTCGAAAAAGGCGTTGAAACCTACGACGAGCTCGTCGAATGGATCGAAAAATGCCTCAACAAAGTATTCGGATCTATTTTACAGTTGAATGGAGATCCTGTCATTCAAATTGGAACAACTTTGACCCGTGGCACTGTGGAAAGCACTGAACGACACCTCTTCGTCTTTCCAGACTGCGCGCCCATTCAAGGTATTGAAGTTCACGCCTATCCCAATGAGAAACAAATGATCGAGGCATGGTTCGAATGGATGATTCAACGTAATCCAGACATCCTTATCGGCTACAACGTCTTTGGTTTTGATGAAGCCTATCTCTGGCATCGGGCAGAAGAACTAGGACTCATTACCTCCAATTCTATCATTCACGCGATGACACGCCTCTTCGATCTGGGAAGCGAGATGAAGCTCGAAGAGAAATTTCTCAGTTCCTCTGCCATGGGAGACAATCGTATGTATATCTGGAATACGCACGGACGTCTGCAAATTGATATGTTCCATTATATCAAACGCGGATACACATTGCCTTCTTATAAACTGGATGAAGTCACCAAACACTTCATGTCTGGCAAACTGAAATCCTACGAATATGATCAGACGAGTTCAGAACTCGTCCTGACCGTTGCAGGAGCTATCAAAGACATGAAAGTTGGACGATCGATTACACTATTGGATGAAACGGGTGAAACAGTCACTCCCAAGTTGATGGTAAACTCGATTGAGAAAGATGTTCTCCGCGTGGAATGGAAATGGGACGAAGAAGTCTGGGCAGAAATGGCAGATGCCAAGAAATGGGTCGTTGTTAAAGATGATGTTGGTCCACAGGACATCTTTCGTCTTCATCGAGAATCCACCGAGGGACGTGCCATTGTTGGAAAATACTGTCTTCAGGATTGTGATCTGGTGATTGATTTGTATAAGAAGCTGGAAACGTTCAACAATTCTATGTCGATGGCGAATGTCTGTTCTGTTCCTGTAAGCTACATTTTCACTCGCGGACAAGGAATTAAGATTGAATCACTTATCTTCAAATTCTGCCGTGAAAAAGATGTTCTTATCCCCGTCCTTTCCAATCCCAAGAAAAGCAATGAAGGCGAAACATATGAAGGCGCAATCGTTCTTGACCCCGAACCTGGATTCTATTCCACCTCCCCCATCGGTGTCTGCGACTTTGCTTCTTTGTATCCCTCGACCATCGTTAGCGAAAACATTAGTCACGACTCACTTCTCTGGGTAAAAGATTTCACCTATGACGGCGAATGGATCGCAGATCAATGGGGCTCTGAAACATTTGATGAACATCCTGGATTCGCATATACGGATATTGAGTTTGACATCATTCGCCCAGATCCCAACGATCATCGTAAGACGCCTAATAAGATTAAGTGTGGTCGTCGTGTATGTCGCTATGCGAAGCCATTGGATGGAACGAAATCGACTTTGCCTCAGATTACGACTTGGCTACTCAATGCTCGTTCGGCCAAGAAGAAGGAGATGAAAGCGGAGAAGGATCCGGAACGATATGCATTGCTCGATTCAGAACAGTTAGCTTACAAGCTTACTGGTAACTCTCTTTATGGACAACTGGGTTCAGGAACATTTAAGATTCGTCTTCAAGCACTCGCGGCGTCTGTTACGGCCTATGGTCGAAAACAGATCCTCTTTGCTAAGGCTGCGATCGAGAAGTTTTATGGGCCTGAAGCTAAAGATCCACGCTGTGCAGCAAAATGTATGGCAAAAGTGGTATATGGTGATTCTGTATCTGGCGATACACCTATTGTCATTAAAAATATGGATACAAATGAATTATATATCAAACGTATGGACGAATTCTATAATAATTCATTGTGGAATGAATATCATACAACAAAAGAATTTATTGATCTATCAAATACTTCTTTATGCGTATGGACAGAAAGAGGATTTACACCCATTAAAAAGATTATCCGACATCGTCTCGCACCTGAAAAGAAAATGTTTCGTATCCATACTCATACAGGTGTAGTTGATGTAACAGAGGATCATAGTCTTGTTCTTAAAAATGGTGACGAGATAAAACCAGAAGATGTCAAGTTAGGAACAGAATTACTTCACAATGATCTTCTATTCCAAGAATTTAATAACTCGGATCAAAAATGCAATATTACTCTTGATGAAGCATTTGTTATGGGATTATTTGTTGCAGATGGATCTTCAGACATATATGAATGTGATGGAGGATCAAAAAAAGCAACATGGGCGATTAATAAAGCAGATATGAATTTATTAGAATTTGCACAAACCAAATGTCCATTTCCAACAAAAATACTTGATACAATTAAAAGTTCAGGAGTTTATAAACTTATTCCAGTAGGAGATCATGTTACTCCTGCACGCCATTATAGAGAGATGTTCTATAATTCACATCGTGAAAAACGAGTTCCAGAAATTATCTTAAATGCACCCATTCCTATTATTCAAGAATTCTGGAATGGATTTTATGCAGGGGATGGGGATAAAGATAAACACAACTTTATTCGTTTTGATCAAAAAGGAAAAGAAATTGGAGCAGGATTATATATTATTGCTCGTCGTCTTGGTTACTCTGTATCAATCAATGACCGAGTCTCTAAAGATCGGGTATTTCGCTATACAATGACCAGAGGCAATCAGCGTAAAAATCCAGATGCGATCAAGAAAATTCGACAACTTCCACATCCTCAAGATGCGTATGTATATGATCTTGAAACAGAAAATCATCATTTTGGAGTTGGCCCTGGTGCACTAATCGTCCATAATACGGACTCATTATTTGTCCAATTTAACGTTAAAAATCCAGAAACGGGCGAGTTATTGCAAGGCCGAGAAGCTCGTCAAGCGACCATCGATATTACCGATGAAGCAGGACACTTTATTACCAAATCACTTGCTCCTCCACATGATTTCGAGTTTGACAAGGCATTTGATCCCCTTCTAATGTTTTCCAAGAAGCGATATGCAGGTAACATGTATGAAGAAAACGCGGATGATTATGTCCATAAATACATGGGTATCGCTCTAAAACGTCGAGATAATGCTCCAATTGTCAAGACGATTTATGGTGGCGCCATGAAGATGTTATTGAACTCTCGCGATGTAGAAGGAGCATATCACTTTGTAAGGAACAAATGTATTGAACTGGTGCGGGGTGAAGTAAGTATGGGTCAACTGATGGTAACGAAGTCGTTGAGAGATCATTATGCGGATCCATCACGTATCGCTCATAAGGCATTAGCAGATCGTATTGCATTGAGAGATCCTGGTAATGCTCCTGCAGCAGGCGATCGTATTGGATATGTCTACATTTGTCCAAAGGGTGGTCAGGAAGCATCCAAGTTACAGGGCGATCGTATTGAAACGCCTACTTTCATCAAGGAAAATCAGTTGACACCCGATTATCGTCATTATATTGAGCACCAGCTTATGAATCCCATTTCACAGGCCTTTGCTCTTCTATTGGAGCAAATCCCCTGTTTTGAGCCGCATATGACAAGAGGGTGTCCAACTGCGAAGGAGAATCTGGATGGATATTTGGTGTTTCGAGAGAAAGTGGCTGCCGAGTTATTGTTTACGGAGGCGTTGAAGTTCTATGATCGGCTTCATCGTAATCAATCTCTGACTGCCATGTTTGGTAAACAAGTCACTATTGTTACAAAGACTCAGAATAAGACAGTCGTTGAACAGAAAACAGATACAACCATTATCCAGACAACAAGCAGTAGTAAAAACAGTGCTGGTGGCAAGAAACAGACATTACTATCATCCTTCACTACACCAATGAAACAGACAACAATGAGTTCTTACTTTATGGATGAAATGATTGTGAAGGATTTGAATAAACGGAAACAGAGTTCGAAGAAAAAGGAACAGGAATTGAAAGAGCAAAAAGAGCAAAAAGAGCCAGTGGAAGAAAAAGGTAAAAAGACAATGTCTAAATAAATAGATTAGATCATGGGGAACCAATCTTCATCTATTTTATTCAACATCGTGGCTGATAAGTCAGAAGCACAACAATTATTGGACAAAGCTGAACAAAAAGATTTTTATTTGGAAGAATGCAATGATGATCAAATAAACTCATTGGCTCGTAAGAAATTATCTTATTCTGCAAATGGAATGACGGGGCAAGATTATACATTTTTTAAAGTCGTTATTGAAAATTCAAAGGATAAAATACCAATACGATTAGAAGATGATTTGAAATACATTCATTTAGTTCAATTGATGCCATCTGCGGATGGTGGAATGCCTCATACTCGTCCAGATAATGTGATATGTTATCCAGATATTACAAAGACGTTTTCCTATAAGACTCTCATTCATGAATTGTGGCATATTCATCAACGGTTATATGCATCAGAATGGGAATCTGTTTTTGGTCAGATCGGCTGGGAACCATGGACGGGTAAATTACCATCACGTCTTGACATGGCACGGAGATTTAATCCAGATACAATTGATAGCCCTTTATGGTGTTATCAAAAAACATGGGTTCCTGTTCCCATTTTTCGTGATTTAACTCGTCCAGATGTTACCGAAGTAGATATATGGTTTTACCATGTATCATTAAAATATCATGTAAAATCAACTCCAAAGGAGATGGAAAATGTATACGGAGAATTATCATGGAGTGCTTATGAGCATCCTCGAGAAATAGCAGCCTATTTGTTATCTGATCCAGAGAGATATGGGAATTGTTCTGGATTTCACGAGTTGGTCCGTGTCATTGGAGCGACTGCACTTCCTAGACAATAAATGAAATGTGAATTCAGATAAATTATGTGTAAGCGTGGAGATGAAATAGAGGATAAAACAAATTGCCCTCTTCAAATTCACTTGGATAAAATTGGGTTAACTACAAATACTCAAAAAATGAAAGGGTGTTTAGAAGATCAAGAATGGTTACAACAGATTATTGTTCCTAATTATCATTCTCATTTTAATAGCTTGGTGTATATTGATTTACCCTATAAGAAACTGACATGTATAAGGACTGTCTCACAAGGTAAATTTGGATATATCGATTTAGCACGTCATGAAACAAAAGAAGAAGTAAAAGAGGTATATGTGAAACGCCCCATTCATGAGAAAACATCCCTATTAATGGAGGCATGTATACAGAATGTAGTAGGAAATGGATTGAAACAATATGGATTTATTAATCATGTTCCGAAAGTCATTGAAGTATTTCAATTACTGGATGGATCTGTCTGTTTTGCAATGGACGAAGTAAAAGGTGCAATGACGCTCGATACGTATTTAAACCGATACCCTTCTGCGGATTTATCTGGCTGCATCATTGAAATTCTATATCAAGTGATTACAATGGTATGGTATATGAATTTGGGTCTAGGTATAAATCACCGTGACTTAAAACCAAGCAATTTCCTAATTTGCGTATCGGATACATTAAAGAGCTATTCGTTTATGATAGATTCGATAAAGGTAGAATGGACAACCAAGTATAAATTACATTTGATCGATTTTGGGTTTGCTTGTGGTGGATCAAAAAAAGGACATGAATCTTATATTTCATTAAGCACCGTTTATTCGAAAGAGGATCCGTGTCCAAAAGACGGTCGCGATTTATTTTTATTTTTAGCAATGATTTATGCGGATTATTATTCGAGGATGTCAACTGTATTACGAACATTGTTTGAGTCTTGGATTGATATTAAGGGGTCAAATTTGTGTGCATTTATCCAAAAAGATAAAGAACGGGCAATACGATGGATCTATTTCTTAACAGGAAGTCCGAATGTAACCTATTTACCTTGTTATCCACAACTTATTATCATGGATTTAATTCGATTACGGAATGTGTCTAAATAGGTGAAATGGAATCATGTAGGAGTGATAGAAGATGTCTGATTCAGAAGATAGTAAGGGAGAAGAGGAGAGAGAAGAGCGAGAAGAGCCCGTGAAACAGGTATCTATTGCGGTAAAACAGGGGCAACGTAGGAGGGTGATGAAAGGTATGGTTTATAATATTGAAGAGAAGCATGGATATATTTACATGGTTCGAACACGGGAATTCAAATCATTAAACCGTCCGATTTATAAAGTAGGAAAAACAGCTCAATGTCCTGATACGCGTATTACACGTCTGCATAAATATACGAAGGGTTCCGAAATCTATCTGATTTTACAATGCGATGTTCAGGATGTAAGTTTAATCGAAAAAGATATTCTCGAACAATTCTGTCATCGATGGGATCCTGGTCCCGACGGATCAGAAGATTTTATTATTCCAACTCCAAAAGATGTTATGGAAGCAAAAGAGATGATGATCCAAATTGTTCTTTCTTATGAGAAAAAACGATATGGTTTAACTCAATAAATAACCTAAAACAGAATGATAAAACATATGAAAAGTATATTGAATGTCGACTTCATTCGGATTTATTATGATACGTCATGTATCCAATAAGACGACAGATCTATATTGGAAAGAATCGTATTCTGCAATTCGTAAATTTTATCCGAATGTTCCCATTCTAATTATTGATGATTCGAGCAATCGGAAATATTTGAGAGAAGATATTCATATGACAAATTGCACGGTTATTTATGATGTAGAACACAAGGGACGGGCGGAATTACTACCTTATTATTATTTCCATATTATGAAGCCATTTGAGCGTGCGGTGATCATTCATGACGCTGTTTTTCTACAGGCTCCTTTGGATTTTAGTCATTTTGATGTGGACAATGAATCGGGAAATATCCAATTTTTATGGTCTATTCCCCATTACCATGAGGACACGATTCTCACTCAAATTCATGAATTGATTGACGCATTACCAGAAGAATGCCGTGAAGATGTTCGTTCAATGTATCTTCATACAAAGGCAGATTGGACGGGCATTTTTGGTGTAATGTCAATTGTTGATTGGAAATGGATTAATCATGTAAACAACCGTTACCAATTATTTAAGAATTGGTTTCCTGCTTTGAAGGATCGTGAATATCGATGTGCAATGGAGCGTGTATTTGGTCTAGTTGCATATCATCATCTTCGAAATCTAGTAAAAAACCCACTATTTGGTTCGATTCAACACTATGTGAAATGGGGTATTACGTTTGCAGAATATTTAAAGAATTATGAGGAGTTTCAGGCGTATCCGATGATTAAAGTTTGGTCGGGGCGTTAATTTATGCTTTGGATCGCCAGCGTGTATTGCATACATTACAGATATAGAGGAATTTCATATTAATTGTATCATATTTGAGGTAAATAACATCTCGTTCTTTTCCTGAAGTATTGGAATCGCATTCCGAATTGGGGCACTTGATCGTATTCACATGAGGAAGTGTTGGATCTTGTGTGGTGAATTCATTCATCAGAATTTTGTAACCTTCAGAGGTCTTCTCCTTCAGATCCATTTCCAAAATTAATCCACCCTTTTCCTCTTCCTGAAAGCCACAATTGCGGCAAATTCGTCGGAGAACATTACCGTCCTGATCCAGATACATGTAATAACGGCACACTTTGCAAAAGTCACTTTCCTTCATTGCTGGTTTCTACCCCTATTTTGATGCTAGCTTTAAAATCAATTTTTATTTATACCCTTTCGCCCTCCATTTATTTTCAATCTATTTTCTTTTTCTTACGACCAAAAAAAAGAAAATTGAAACCGAAAAGTGTCGATTTTAAAGAAATAAAATTGACTGACTAAAAAAGGAATGGCAAGTCGTATCACGATGCCGCTCACCACCGAACACATTCTCGAGACCAAGCTTGGCCAATTTCTTGATGCTCATCGCGTCACCGAAAAAGGCGAACCTTGCTCCTTCACCGGCATGGGCGTTATGCGTGGAAAGTTTGCTGTCACTGACGACGACTACCACCATTTCTTGGATCTACTTCACGAATACCTCTTTATTCAACAAAGACGACCTCTCAACCTCGTAGAACAACGCCGTTGCGATCTCGTTACACCTTTACTTATTGATCTCGACTTCAAATATCCTTCCGAACGAGCCATTCATCGTCAATTTGAAATGAATCATATTCACGAATTTATCCGTCTATACGTCAGCAATCTTACACATTATTACGATCTTACTGCCACTGCGCGCCCTCCGCTTCGGTTCTTTATCACACTCCGACCCGCTCCATACGAAGATAAAAAATCATCTGGTATCAATCGTTCCATCAAGGACGGTGTTCATATTGAATGCCCTGATTTCGTGATTCCATCTGAACATCAACAAGTCTTGCGCCATCGCTCCTTGGAACTTAACCACGTTGCATCTGCCTTTAAACAAACAGGTTATATCAACGCGGAGAAAGATATCTTTGATGAAGCGATTGTCAAGAAAAATGGTTGGTTCTTCTATGGTGAATCCAAACCAGATATCCCAGCATATCATCTTGCATCGATCTATGTTTATGAGCCCACTCAACAGGAGTTCTACGAAGAATCATTGGAGAATTATACGAGTCGTGAACTGATGAGTATCTTATCCATTCGTCATCAACTTCGTATTCAGAACAACGAATGGGAAGAAAAAACACAGGAAGAGTGGAAGAGCCGTTTTGATATCTGCACGGGTAAAAAGTCGCAGCTCTGTTCGGCGGTTGTTGCAGATGATGAAGATGTAGGTCCTGTATCTGCTCCCATTATTCAGATCACATCTTCCAATGTTCATGAGCAACTCGAACGTGATAAACTGGAAACCATTCGCCGTCTGGTTCTCGAGTGTCTATCCGATGATCGAGCAACCCCCTACAAAGAGTGGATGGAAGTGGGTTGGTGCCTACACAGCATTAATCCATCTGAAGAAATGTTTCGTCTATGGGTCGATTTTAGTCGTAAGTCGCCCAAGTTCAACGAGCACGATGTCGTCGGATTTCAACGGGAATGGATTCGTATGGGTCGACAGCGAATGGAGCATCCTTTGACGGAACGATCTCTTCATCGCTGGGCAAAGATGGACAACCCTGCTGTATACCGTCAACTCATGAATGACAGTTTCGTAAACTTTGTCGAACGTGAAATGGATGTCACTCATACCCATGTGGCTCGTCTGATGAATCGGATGTATAAGAACGAATACTGTGCAGCTGTTGATTCTAAGAAAATAGAATGGTATCAATTTACTGGTGTCTATTGGAAGAAACTTGCTCAGGGTATTGAACTCCGTAACAAGTTGAATACTGAAGTGTCACAGGTGATTGACGATGCTCGTAGAAAGATTCGGCAGCGAATTAGTCAATTGGATCAGGATGGACGTGAAGTAGAGAAGGAGGCTTCATGGGAGCATACTCGTATGAAGAAACTGTTGGAGATTGAGAAATCGCTCTATCAGTCTGGCTTCAAAGATTCAGTGATGAAAGATTGTATCGGTCTCTTCTACGTCGAGGATTTTGCACAGAAGTTGAACTCCAATCAATTCTTGATTGGATTTCGAAACGGTGTTGTTGATCTTATGGCTCCTGTTGTAACAGAGGATGGTCGCACAGAATTCACCGTTCAATTTCGTGAAGCGAAACCAGAGGATTATATTACTTTCATGGCTGGTCGATATCCTACAAAGAATTGTGATGTGATTGACTATGTGGAATATGATCCAGAAGATCCTGAACAGGCTGAAATTCACGCAGAAATTGATGATTTCATGGAGAAAGTCTTCCCGCGTCAAGAACTCCGTTCCTACATGTGGAAAAAGCTAGCATCCTGTTTGGAAGGTGCAAACAAAGAACAGACCTATGAGACATGGATTGGTGTGGGTGGTAATGGTAAGTCAAAACTCGTTGATCTCATGTCCATGACACTGGGTGACTATGCATCTTCTCTTCAATCCACTGCGATGACTCGTAAGAGACCTGATTCTGGTGCTGCGAATCCTGATATTATGGCGATTCGTAACAAGCGTTTCATTTACATGGCTGAACCAGATGATCGTGAGCCACTGAATACATCTCGTATGAAGCAATTTACGGGTGAAGATGATGTAGAAGCACGTGGTCTATTCGAGGATCAGACCAAATTTAAGATCACTGGTAAGATCTTCATGTTGTGTAATGCATTTCCTGCGATTCATACGATGGATCGTGGAACATGGCGTCGTGTTCGTGCCATTCCATTTGAATCTAAATTCGTGGATCCACAGCAAGAAGAGATTAATCCGAAGTCTAATATCTATCCCCGTGACAATCAATTGGATGCAAAGATGCGTCGATGGAGAACTTACTTCATGTCTCGTCTGGTTCATATTTACAAGACGGATTACATGAAGAATGGTCTAGGTAAATTGCCGAGTGTAATTACTGCGGAATCCAATCGGTATCAAGAGACATTTGATTCTCTTAGTAAATTCCTCAATGCTCGTATTCGTGAAATGGGTGGATATGAGTCGTCGATCAAGGATATCTTCCGCGTTTATAAGAATTGGTTTGAGGCGGTGGGAGGAGGTGTTGGTCGCAAATTGAATCAAACCGATTTGTATAAGCGAATGGTGGACAAATTTGGAGAACCATCTGATAAAAAGACCTTCAAACGACTACGATTGTTTGAAGATGATTATGAGATTGATGAATACGAAAAATCATTAGGAGAATCAAACTGATTTATGCAATAAAATAGAGTAAGATACCAGAAAATAAGGTAAATAACATACTTAATCCTAAAGAGGTAAAGAGGGCTTTCATTTTTTCTTCGGATATGGTTACATTAAAGATAATAGCAGATAATACCATAAATACATATGATAATAGTAAAAACATTATGGTATAATCTTCTACAAATTTAACGCGGGTTTCTTCCTGTTTTTCGGGCAAAGAGTCTTTCACATCAGAAAAATCACGATTCGATCGTTGAATAATCGCTTCTTTTTCTCTTATGTTATTTTCTAATTCCTCTTTTTTCTTTTTAAGATCGGTTAAACGTTTATCTACTTCATTTGTTACATCTGCATGAGCATATTGACCAAACATGGAGCTTCCCATTTGTATTCCATCTTCTATCTGTATTCTCAAATTTGAAATGTCAGATATCAAATCGCTTTTACGTTGGGCGGTTGTTTGTGCGTTTGTTGATGCCATCTTCTACTACAACAAATGGATATTTAGACTTAACGCCCACCAGCACCTACACCCGCGCCTACACCCGCACCTGCAGCACCCGTTGTTGAGCCTGTTACAGCAGATTCTAATCCAGCTGTGAGTTGCGGACAAGATGGAATAGCAATCTTCTTAGTTTTACCTTCAAATATCTGCTTATTCCAGTATCTCTTGTTACGTAATACATCGGTGTATCTCCAACGCCGTAATAGGATCAAAATAAAGATAAGAACGAGTGGTATAGCAAAGGCTACCCACAGATAGGAACTAATTAATCCAATTCTCCATAATCCAGTAATAAGTAAAAGGCCGGAAAGCATAATGAATAGTGAAGAAAAGACAAAAAGAGTATCTTGTTTATTTCCGATTGTCCATTCATTCATTTCATTCTTTCTGGTTGCCAAATTTTTATCATCAATAACTGCTTTTGCACTTGTCTCTTGATTTTCATATACATCATCAATCATTTTCGACAATTCTCCAGAACGCTTGTTATGCATCAGAATAGATTCTTCGACCTTTGCAGCACGGTTTAAATCACCGTAGACTTTATCAAATGTTTGTTGTTTTTGTGCAATGATAGCGTCGTATACTTTTGATTGTTGATCCTGTAACCATTCACGTAATTTTGCAGGATCCTCTTTTAGACGAGCAATTGCATTTGCTAATTCAGCATCTTGAGCAATTTGAGCATTTCTTGCATAATCTGCTGTTGACATTCTTTCTATCTTTCATAGATACATTTGTTGCAGGATCTATTGATCTCCCGCTGCTTTATATACATATATTAACAAACCAAGTGCAACAATATTTAAAAAACTATACATTTTCAACAGATTATCAGAATAACGCCCCTTTTCTTCTGTGTAAGATACCATTGCCTTCTGCAATCTCATGGTTGCCTCATTTGACTGAATCACACGATTCTGCTCCTCTAATTTATCACGTTTTAACCTCAAATTCTTATTAAATTCCTCGATTTCTTTTCTCAGTGTGTCAGAAGATGACATCATCTTCTTTGTCATAGCCATCATAATTTGATTGATATCATTCACTTTGCGATTTAACGTTTTGCAAATGTCCAATCTAGCCTCGACAAGCTGTTTACCCTCCTCTGTTGTATTATTCACTGTATTACGAATACCCGTAAATAAATATTCTAGTGAAGAACGATAACGAGCATCGTAAAAACAATACTCACTCATTGAATTTGTGAGCAATGTTGTCACTTTTTGAACATACATAGAAGCAGAGGTTGATTGTATTGATGGAATTACATTTGCTGTCTTTAATCGACCAACCCAATCATTTAGAAAGGAATCTTTCAACTTTCCATCAGAATCTCGATCAGTGGGTAATATAGAACTGGGAAGAATATTTTTTCCATCTCCAGCACCTGTAAAAGTGGCATTCAATTGATTTGGAGCAATATTGGATTCAACCGGACAAGTAAATGACATTCTACTTAACTTTACCTTTATTTACCGAATACCCCAGCTATTTTAAGAGATAAAAACAAAATAACAATACATGCCGCCGCAAATAGTGATATCCACGTTAATCGATTTGTAAATATATCTGTTACTATTTGTAAGACAGATCCACTCGACGAACCATATGCATTATTTGTTTGTGGAACTAAAATAAGAGGCGTTAACCAGTAAAAAAACAATAAACCGATTCCAACAAAAAGGACGGAAAGAACCCATAAATAGGGAACCATTCCACGCCGTATTGGACGATCCAAGATATATACTGTATGGCTATTCCCAGTTGTATCTTTTGACCGGAGTAATTCGTCTCGTGCTAATGCCGTATCAACATCGGTCTCCATTGTCTCATTCTGATTCTCCAATCCTCTGATTTGACCTTGAATTTCTCCTATATTTTGAAGTTTTGCTGATAAATTATAGGTCGATGCCGCATTCTTCAAATAGGTCGATAACTTTACTCGTTGCTCTTCATATTGATCTCTCAAATTTTCTAATTGCTCAATTGTCATTGTATTCAAATTATTTCTAGCATACTCCGTTAACTTTGTATCAAATTCGTTTTGTTTATTAATCCATGTCGTTCTAGGATCTTGGGCCATACTTGTGTTTTCTAACGATTCTATAGTAAATTCACGGTTTCCATTCACGCTTTAGTTTCTCTAAATATAGAATTGCGTCCATATGTTCTTCCTGTGCATGCTGAATCCAATCCAATACCGATAGATCTGTTCTATCCAAATCCGTTCCATACTTTTTCTTTCCCATCACCGCTCTCTCTACAAAACGATCCATCACCGCACGAACTACCGAATCTAGTTTAACCTCTGAGGTATCTCCCTTATTATCCATCTACCCCTTAGAAAATAAGCCTCTTTAGGTTTAACCTCTTAGGCATCTACCTTATTATCCATTTCTTCCTTTACAAAAGGTGTCTCTTTAGACTTCTGTGATGTTATAAAGTCAATATATGGCGAATTCATAAAATATGTAAGACACTCCCTAGTAAATTTCCTCCCAAACAGGCATTTACTATTCATTAAATATGCTATCTCATCTTCTGTAATAGAATCATAAATCTTCAATCCATAATTAGATGGATATTTATAATCCATTCCTTCCCAATTTGTAAATGTTGTAGCATCATTCGCCACATTTGGTGTTGTAATGATTTGATCTTGTAGATTATTATTGAAAATACATGTTATAAAATAATGCTCCTCTGGGGCATAAATAGATTCATATTCATGGTTGATCCTTTCTTTATCACCATTAATCACTCGTTCACATATTTCCCTATTTAATATGAACCAATTATATGATTTTTGAATAACACTTATATCATAATAGTTTAATAATTTATTACAACGCGGAAAACATTGGGATTGAGGCATAATATTAAAATGCCCATAACCATCCCTTGTTAAAAAGTCATAAATATAATCAAACGATTTAAACGGAATACATGATTGAGACAAACTTATTATTTTATAACAACCATCCTCATATGCCTTTTTAAATAATATATTGTGCGCATGGATTAAAGTAACATCTGCATAATTTGTATGAATACAATGATTTAGCTTATAGTTTTCAAAATATGTTAATGGCTTATTAAATTTATAATGTATATAAATATTGTATTTATTTGAATCTACATCTTTGAAAAAAATGTTCCATAACTCTTCATGAATGATACTGTCATAAATCAAAAAACAGAATCCTATTTTTTTGACAGTATCTACCTTGGTATCCATCTCTCCCCCTAAAAATATCGGGCCTTTACATTCTTCCTAAAAAATGCTATTAGATTCTTCCAATAAAAAATCTAATAGTATGTTATTTATATTATTTATAGTATTTTATGAATTAAGGTGCACATACACGATAAATAATAGCCTCACCCGCTGCTGGGCTTGGTCTTGTAATTCTTACAATATCGCCTGGAACTGCTCCAATACAACGAGCAATCGGATCCATATGAAACTTGATCTCTGGTAACTTTGACTTTGACGTTACATACATTCGATCCAACAATTCCTTGTGCTCCTCCTCAGGAACCAACTCGTGCTTTGGAACCAACATATGACGCATCGGATTAATCACCATCATATCAATACTGAAGAAGGACACACGCAACTTGCGACGCTCCCTTACACCGCTCTCATTTGGCTCCTCCTTCAATCTCATATACTCCTTCAATGCAATCGCATGATGCGTATCTGTTACATGAACTGACATCATCACAATGATCTCTACATTCTCACAATTCTCATCAGGGATCATGTCCGTAAAATACCCGTTCTTCATTTTTTGCTGACTGATGTTCTCATAACGAATATGACACTCCTTCTCGGGATTATCCTTCTTCGTTACATGGAAACTCAGACTCACAAATGCAGATGCTGCAGCTGTCGCCTCAGCCGGAGAGAAACGCTCATACTTTGTTACATCATAACCACGATCCCTCAAAATATCAAGCAATGTTAAACGACTGCGATACAGATTGTCAATAAATACGAAATTGTCATTCATCGCTGGATATCGTGTAAGAAAGGGACTTGCTGATTGAGCACTAGATTTAGTATCTTCTGATTTCTTTACATCATCTTGCTTCACTGGATTTTTTGCCTCCTCTGGTTTTTTATCCTCTTGCTTTTTCTCCTCTGGTTTTGTCGCCTCTGGCTTTGTCGCCTCTGGCTTTGTCGCCTCTGGCTTTGTCGCCTCTGGCTTTGCCACAGGTCGCGGAATTCTCTTGCGATTCACAACTTCCTGTTTCTTTGCTGGTTCAACGTTTGATGACATGATACTACTCTTTCAATCCTACACCATCTTTTTATTGAAACGGTTTCAATTTTTTCATTTAAGTCTCAATTACTCCATTTTATTTACACGAACACTGACCAAAGAGGATGATCCACCTTCAGATGCCCCCATCGATGGTCCACCCATATCACCACCACCAAAGTCCATTCCGCCGCCTCCTCCATACATATTTCTTCTAAATGGATTTCGACGAGGAGCACGACCGAATCCGCCCATTCCGCCAAATCCACCCATTCCTCCTAATTCTTGCTGCATACGAGGAGCTCCTGTATCAACCACAATTATTCCACCATTTTGTTTCTGCCCTCCTGCTGTTTGAAAATTATCCATATTTAGTGGTTTTGAACCAGGTAACATTAATCCACCCAATTGCTGTTGAGGTTGCAACATTAATTGATCCTCATTTATTACTTGTAATGGTATATCTGGATTCAATCTCGGAGGTGGAGGAGCTGCTATACCTGTTTGTGGCTGTAGAGGAACAATTGCTACTGGAACATTTACAACTGCACCTACTTCTCCTTGAACTTCTTGTGCTTCCTGTGCCTCTTGAGAGGCAGCCGCCTGAGCAGCAGCATTTTCATTTGATTCCTCAACAATCACATCCAATTCCGCTTTCTTCTCCTCTAGAGCAGCCTTCAATGATCTCATTTGCTCAAGAGTCATTGCCAATTTATCGGATTCAGGAACGTATGCGGAAACCAATACCGTTGGATGAATCAATCTCGGTAATTCTTTGATAACCTCACTTGACTGGCCCGAACGCTCGAATGGCGTCAATTGCTGAACTCCACGCGTAGTAATAAAACGTGTTGCAATATTCAAATAGGTTTCCTGCTCTTGAGTTAATAACTTAGTAGAATAAGGCATTTCCACTTGAACAATGTTTGATTTCGGTCGACCAAGTGGTGGCAATAATTCCAAATTATTTACAGTGTCACCCGAATAACGCACAGGACCATCACATAACGAACACATACGAATGTTGAGACGAGGATTGTAAATAGGCACCAACCCACATGATGTGCAAACCGAAATAGTTGTTCCATCCGATCGCTCCATATAAGATTCCTTTACAAATGCCATACCTGCATGCGCAATAATCGCATCACGATCCATTTCACCAATCTTCAAACCACCCTGTGCTCCACGACCACCCGTTGGCTGATGCGTTCTGACCTCCTTACGACCTTTTCCACGAGCATTCCACTTATCTTCTACCATATGCTTCAAACGCATACCATATACTGGACCAATAAAAATAGCGGCTTCCAGTTGTTCACCCGTTGCACCATTGTAAAGAACCTCATTGCCATACTTTTCATATCCAATTTTCTCCAAAATTCCACCAATTGCCTCCTGAGGTGATCCATCGTTCATAAAAGAGGTTCCATCTCCAATCGCACCCGTCAATGCAGCTGTCTTTCCTAGCAGTTGTTCCAAGTTCTGAGCAATTGTCATACGACTTGGAATTGCATGCGGATTCATAATCATATCTGGCACAATTCCAGACTCTGTTCGAGGCATATCATGCGCTCTCAACAATGCACCAATGGTTCCCTTCTGACCATGACGATTCGAATTTCCTGTCCAATATCCAACAGACTCTCCACGACGACGAGCCAAGAATATTTCAGTGGGAACCGATAGGCAGTATACTTTAGTTCCAATCAGATTCGTTGGAGTATGACCGATTGATAAGACGGGGGTCTCTTCACCGAATTCATTCAGAATCACGAATCCAGAAAAGGTAGGATCAGGTCGTAATTCATTTTGACGATAAAGTGTGTAGAGAATACTTGCTTGCACAAATTCGTAAAGTGGTTTTTTGTCTATACCATCCAACCAGCGGCCATAAACACGATGCTCACCAGTTACATAATGAGATCCAAATGGTGTTTGAATGAGATACATATCATCGGTATGATGAAATACATGGGTGGCAATGGGACGGGAGAAAACGACTTCTTTTGTGTCTGGATTAAGTTGAGCAACAATATCATCGGTTGTGACTTCTGCAATGGGTTTCCATCCTGTAGCTGTCTTAACATCATGATCATCGGATAAACAAAATTTATCTCCCAATTCTGGAATACGATCTTGGACAACACGGATCTTTACAAGACGTAATCCTGCATTATTTACCATAACTACCACTTTCTCAACACGACCACTTGTCCAAACCTGAGGAGTCTTTGACGCATCTGTAACTTGTCCACCTGTTATACTTGACATATACCCTCCAACAATTACAGTATTTTCATCTACATATTCTCCTTCACGAATAATACCACGCTCATCCAATTTCGAATAATCTAGACCAGGGCGAAGATCTTTCCATGTAGCAACAGACGCTGGATTACCAAAACGAATACGAACACCCGCCTTCTCGTCATCCTCTTCAAATGCCTCATACGAACGGAATGCCATTGAGCGAAACATACCGCGCTGAATCGCATCATAATTCATAACAATACCGTCTTCTTGATTGTATCCTGACCAGCACGCAATTGCTAAAATGCAGTTCATACCATATGCCATTTTACCTTCACCCAAATAGTTGTTGTAAATGGTTCTCGTTAACGGCATCTCTCCATAGCATAGCACATGCGCAGTATTATCGAAACGATTTCTCCAATTTGTCGCATAAATGGAAAGACCCTGTTTGGATTGTGAACATGACAGTTGATTACGAGGTGATTGATTATGAGGTGCAAAAGGGATCAAGGAGGTCATCATACTCATAATGGTAGATGGATGAACTTCCATATGAGTTGTCTCTGGACGAATATAGGCGGGGTTATTTGTAATAAATGTTTCATTCTGTTCATAGGGATCGATGTATTCAATTGGACCAGTATGAGGCTCTAGGAAGTCCACATAATTTTCTAATTTGGCACCTTTTCCTTGAAGTGGATCAAAGAATTGAACACTAGAGAGTGGGACATGTTTGCGACTTTCCAGCGTTCCCAATACGAGATCCCTCCATGTTTTTAGGGCGAGTAGTTTACGAATAGGTAGTTTTTCATCTTTGTTACCTGATAGGCAAACGAGAGGGCGAAGAGGACGGCCTGAATCTAAATACAGATAGACTTTACGATCTCGAATGGAGAATGTAATACTTGCAGAATATGGCAAACAAGCCGTTCGTTTCATATATTTAAGCACATTGGTTAACAAGGCAGGTTTATCCGTATAACCAAACATACCACCATTTACATATACAGGAACAAGGTGGATACGATGCTCAGCAGTAAGATCTTCTGGTAAAAAGACGCGACCCGTGGTTTTCAACCATGTAAAAAATTCGGATGTTTGTGAGGAGATCGAAATTGCTGTAAAAATACTCATATTTTTCGTAATACCAATCGAAGCACCTGTTGGGGTTTCAGATGTGCAAAAATACCCATATTGGGAAGTATGTAATTTACGAGGACCAGTGAGCTTCATACCTGTGTCAAAATTGAGAATGACACGGCGACAATGAGACAGAAAATCTACATAGGACAAACGTGACATGGCTTGAAGAACTCCCGTTTTTTCTTCTCCGAGACCTGTTCCCCATTTTCCACGAAATCCTTTGGAAATCATATCATTTAGAAGTCCTGCCATGAAGATGCGATTCGCATTTTGAGAATCAAATATATTCTGAAACTGTTCATCTTTATAGAGTGTTCCCTTGTTATAGTTGTATTCTTTGTCAATCGTCAAGACGAATGCCTTAATCCACAGTTTGTAGGAATTATTAAAAAGCTCTTGAAGAAGGAATCCACTTGTAAGACAGCGTTGATTGCGGGTATCATCGCGATCGGTTTTACTATCATATCCTTCATTCACTCTCAAAATGCGACGGACACAATCTCCCAAGAATAGACCCTGAGAAGCGGGATCATTTGGCATATGAATAAATAGTTGATTACGCATAATATCAAGAACATGGGCTTCACTAAATCCTTTAGTGAGTGATTTAATATACTGGACGGCAGTAAAAGAGTTAAGAAATGGAAAAGCGTCCAAAATAGAGGGTTGTAATTTGGGTAAAAGTAGTTTAGCCTCTGAGCTATTAAAGTCTGGAAAGATCATATGTAGAATTTCTTCATCCGATTGAAATCCGAGGGCACGAAATACGACAAAAAGTGGAACGGGTTTTCTGACAAATGGCAGAGAAACGCGAATGGATGCCTGTTTTGTTAATTTAGATGCTAGACTTCCAAAACCTGTAGGAAGGGGCTCAATGTGTCTCATTAATGCAAAGGAGATGCGTTTTACCTGACGTGTCTTAGCGGATAAGCATTCAATGGATGCGTATACTGCGATTTTTGGGTCATTTTGAGGAGTAATATACAGAGTGTTAAAAGCTTGTTCTTGGCGAGTAATAAGAACCTTTTCCGAACCATCAATAATAAAATAGCCACCATGATCATAAGGGCATTCAC
>Ga0315905_10002034_pt1 | contig 21394 bp, 19 predicted proteins | sample LakEriMetagenome_5_FD_203522 | JGI IMG/M metagenome (GOLD analysis project Ga0315905, IMG submission 203522) | Freshwater fungal communities from buoy surface, Lake Erie, Ohio, United States - Buoy 4 MA121 | ecosystem: Environmental > Aquatic > Freshwater > Lake | place: USA: Lake Erie, Ohio...
GGGGATTGTGCTGACGGCGGCGCTGGCGCGGCGGTGGGCAGGGGATGGAGCGGGGGTGGTGGCGGCGTGGCTGATGGCGCTGCATCCATGGCTGCTGCGGTACGGGGTGGATGCGCGGTCGTATGGCATGACGGTGTGGATTGTGCCGATGACGCTGCTGGCGGGATGGGAGGCGCTGACGCCGCCGGGTGGTGGCAGGTGGCGTTGGTGGTGGCTGCTGGCGTGCGGGTTCTGTCTGCTGATGTGGGCGCATGTGCTGTCGCATGCGGCGCTGTGTGCGGGGGTGTATGTGACGGGGATTCTAGCGATTCGGCGGGCGAATCCCGAGCGTGCGGTGCGGGCGCGGCTGGTGGCGAGGCTGACGGCGATGGCGGGGCTGGCGGCGTGCGTGTTTCTGGTGCTGTATCTGCCGTGTCTGCTGCAGGCGTTGTGCTGGGGTGAGCGGAACCAGGATGGGAATCTGCTGACGCGGGCGTATTTTCTGGAGACGCTGGCGCAGATGGGGTCGGGGGCGTCGGTGCCGGAGCATCCGGCGGTGGCGTTGTTCCTTGTGCTGGCGGTGTTAGGGTGTCTGCTGGGTCGGGCGAGTGTGCCCGGGGCGAGACTGTGGATGTGCGGGACGCTGGCTGGGTTCGGGGTATTTCTGGGGGCGGTGGCGGTGAGCGGGGGGTATTTCTATCATCGGTTTCTGATCGGGCTGGCACCGGTGCTGGCGGTGGGGCTGGCATCGCTGGTGACGCGGCCGCGAGTGCCATGGCTGGTGGCTCCGGCTGTGGTGATTGGGCTAGGGTTTCTGTGGATGCCGTCGCTGCAGCGGCTGACGAGCCGGAGTTACTGTCCGTGGCGGGAGACGGCGGCGGTGATGCGGGAGAGTGGGGACGGGAGGGCGTTGTGTGCGGGGTACGGGCTGGGGGCGAACATGCTGGAGTGTTATTTGCCGGAGCTGTTGGACTGGCGCGGGAAGCCGCTGGAGGCGCTGCTGGCGGAGGCGGAAGCTGCGGGGAAGCCGCTGTACATTGCGTGGGCGTACCATCGGTATCATGAATCGCTGCAGCCGGAGGAGATGAAGCGGCTGGGGGATGTGCGGGAGTTCACGCCGGTGGCGCAGGTGCCGGGGATTGAGGAGCAGTATGATTGCCGGGTGGTGCGGTGGAACGGGCGGCGCTGAGATGGGTTCGATGAACCGGGTGGAAACGGGAGGTATGCAGTACCCACGCTGAGGAACCCTGACGGCAACGGGGAGCAAGCAGCGTGGTGAGTCGGTGCCCCGGAGCATCATCGGCGTGCTGAATGTGGCGGCTGGTGGATTGCTATTGCTGGTGCTCAAGGGGTGTTTGTGAGGGTGGGGCGGGCGGATTTCCGGGAGGACGAGTTTGGGAAGCGTGGAGGTGCGATGCGGCACGGCGGCGGGGACGCGTGCCCGATGGGGTTGGGAATTTGTTGGGGAGGGACCCAGGGTGGGCCTGCGTGCCGCAGTCCAACCCTGGGCTTGGGGACGCAATCCCGTTGGGATTGGGGTGCGGGCGAGTTGATGGGGGCGGGTTCGCTGGGGCAGCGGCAAGGCCGGGACGGCCTTGTTACGGGGGTAAGGAGTGTGTGAGGGGCAAGGAGACAGGGCTCTTCGAGGTCCTCTTGCGTCGAGGTCACAGGCAGGATGCCCGTGCCACTTTCGGCTCGGGTATTGAGGTCGGGGGCGGGGTGGGGGTTTGGTTGCTGCGGGGAAATGCGGGGAGGTTTTTGCATTTCGGTGGTGCTGGGGGTAGGGTGGGGCGTTACTGAATGGAAGTGAACGCGACGATGCAACGAACTGGAGACCGGGGTGCGGCAGCGACCCCGGTGCTGGTGTTTGCTGGGATTGTGGGGTTGTCGGTGCTGTTCTTTTTTCTGTTTACGCTGCCGACGTGGCTGGATCGGAAGTCGGGGGGGGCGGTGGCGGGGGCGAAGGCACAGCCGGTGGTGGCGAAGGCGGTGCCAGTGGTGGTGAAGCCGCGGGTGGCGGCGGCGAAGGTGGCTTATTATGGGACGCCGGGGCAGTTGCTGGAGGCGATTGGTGGTGGGCTGGCGGAGGGACGGGTGGAGGAAGCGATGGCGCTGGCGGGGCCTGCGGGTCAGGAGGCGGCGGCGCAATTTATCCGGCATCTGCTGGCGAGTGGGGGTTGTCGGGTGGCGGAGGCTGCGGGGGCGAGGTGGCGAGCGGTGGGGACGGCTGGGGGGATGTCGCGGCATGCGCTGGTGCTGGAGCGTGCTGCTGCGGGAGGATTGGTGGTGCCGGCGATGCCGGAGGTGGATTTGAAGCGTGATGCGAAGCTGGGCTGGCGGGTGGAGGCGTTCCGGATTCCGGCGGTGCTGGTGTCGGCGGGGTTGGAGCGGTTGCGCGGGCGCGGGGTGCTGCTGGATGCGGAGCCGTTGCGGGTTGGGGACGATGCGTTGAGTCGGGCTGCGGATTTTCTGGGGGCGGTGCTGAGTCGGGATTTTCGGAAGGCGCGGGCGCTGACGAACGAGGAGAAGGTGACGCACGAGAAGCTGGCGGGGTTGTGCATTGTGTTTGAGGAGGGGGAGTATGCGACGGATGCCGAGAGGCCGGTGGTGGTGACGGCTGGGGGCAAGGGGACGGCGTGGGCGATTGCGCGGGTGCGATCGGCGGCGCAGGGGCTGGAGAGCGAGATCGGGCTGGAGATGCAGGAGCTGGCGGACGGGACGTGGCGGGTGGAGGCGCTGGATTTCACGCGGATGCTGGAGGGGTATGTGAAGGCGACGAAGGCGGGGAGTGTGTTTTACACCCCGGTGGTGAAGTCGCCGTCGGGCGGGGAGAGCCTTGTGGTTTACTTTGAGTTCGGGAGTGCGGCGCTGCATCCTCGGGCGCAGCAGCAGCTGGAGATTGTGGCGGCGCTGCTGAAGTCGGATCCGGCGCGGAAGCTGCGGATTTCTGGGCATGCGGATGATGTGGGGGGAGAGGATTTGAATTTCCGGCTGTCGCAGGAACGGGCTGCAAATGTGCGGAAGCGGCTTGCGGGACTTGGGGTGCGGGCTGCACAGGTGGAGACGTATGGTTTCGGGGCGACGGCGCCGCTGGATCCGAACCGGCGGGATGACGGGGCGGACAATCCGGCGGGTCGGTCGAGGAACCGGCGCACTGAAATTTATTTAGACTTCTGACATGATGATCCGATCCATTGCCGGTGCCGCTGCTGCGGTTGTGTTGCTGAGTGATTGTTCGCCGCGGCCGAAGCAGGCGGCGACGGACCGTGAGGTGTTGCAGTCGCCGGCGGCGGCGGCGGTGCTGAAGCATGTGCTAGGAGAGTGTCCGCGGCGGAAGGAAGTGAGGGGGCTGACGATTACGATCGGGGAGAAGATGGAGCAGGCGGAGGCGGAGTTTGAGAAGCAGTTCAATGCGCCGGACCTGCCGGTGTTTCACTATCGGCGGCTGGTGGTGGGCGCGGCGGCGGGCAAGGTGCGGATTTTTGATGAATCGACGGGGATTGCGCCGCTGATTCTGCAGATTTCGAGTCTGACGGCTCCGGTGGACGGGCGGCGGGAGGCGGTGGCGGCGTGGTCGTGGCAGGAGGAAGCGGAGCGGCACCGGTATGAGGTGGTGGAGCAGGCGGACGGGGGATTTGCGGTGAAGACCCTTGAAGCGATTCCGATAGCGCCGAGGAATGCTGATCCGAAGAGCCGAGATGCCGAAGGAGCGCGCTGAGGTTCGGTTGCCGCTGGAAGCGGAGCGAGTGCCGGCGTTGCGGGCGGCGCTGGTGGCGTGGTTTGTGAAGGAAGGCCGGGACTATCCGTGGCGGCGGACGCGGGATCCGTATGCGGTGCTGGTGTCTGAGGTGATGCTGCAGCAGACGCAGATTGCGACGGTGCTGGGGCGCGGGTATTACGAGCGATGGATGGAGCGGTTTCCTGATGTGGCGGCGCTGGCGGCGGCTCCGGAGGAAGTGCTGCTGAAGATGTGGGAAGGGTTAGGGTATTATGCGCGGGCGCGGAATCTGCAGAAGGCGGCGGCGGTGGTGGTGAGGGAGCTTGGCGGGCGGTTTCCGGAGAGTGCGGAGGCGATTGCGGCGCTGCCTGGGGTGGGGAGGTACACGGCTGGGGCGGTGCTGTCGTTTGCGTACGGGCGGCCTGCGGCGATTGTGGACGGCAATATTGTGAGGGTTTTTGCGCGGCTGTTCGGGTGGGATGGGGAGAGCGACGGGCCTGAGGGGATGCGGACGATGTGGGCGTGGGCGGAGGAATTGAAGGACCGGGAGCATCCGCGGGAGGGGAACAGTGCGCTGATGGAGTTAGGGCAGCGGGTTTGCACGCCGCGGCGGCCGGATTGCGAGGCGTGTCCGGTGAGGGAGTTCTGTGTTTCGGCGGGGCCTGAGGCGGAGTTGCGGCCGCGGCGTCGGGCGCGGCGGGAGGTGGTGGCGGTGACGGAGCACGCGTTGTTTGCGGTGCGGGGTGGGAGGATTCTGCTGGCGCGGGAGACGGGATCGCGCCGGCGGGGGTTGTGGCGGCTGCCGTTGCGGAGTGAGGCGGCGGTGACGGATCCGCCACTGGCGCTGCTTTCGCGGACGAACTGTGCGGTGACGCATTATCGGATCACGTACTGTGTTTATGATGCGCCGGGGGTGGAGGCGGAGGCGGGGGAGGAATGGGTGATGGTGGCGGAGGCGGCGGTGCTGGCGATGCCGGGTCCGGTGCGGCGGGTGGTGGATGGATTGCTGGCGGCTGAGGGTTTCTGAGTGGCGGGGGAGTTGGGGTGATATCTGCCGTTGCCGGAACCGCGAAGGGGCCGATGGCACGCTTTACGCGATGTCATCTAAGTTTTCCGGTTCCATTCTTCTGCTGACTGCTGTGGTTTGCTCTCTGAGCGGCTGCGGGCTCATTGCGCCGCTGGTGCGGACGGCGCTGCCGTTTGCGGGGTTGAAGATGGCGATGGCGTGCCTACCGGAGGATGCGATGATCGACACGCCGGGCGGGGCGAGATGTGTGGCGGCGCTGACGGCGGGGGATGTGGTGACCGGGTTTCGGGGTGGAGCGGTGCGGGTGCTGCAGAAGCATGTTTATGTGGAGCAGCCGGAGACGGAATTTGTGAGGGTTTCGTTTTCCGGAGGTGGGGCGGTGGAGACGTGCCGGATGCACCGGATTGACGGGGTGCGGGCGGGAGAGGTGGTGGTCGGGCAGCGACTGGGCGGCGAGACGGTGACTGGCGTGACGGTGCGGCGCGGATTGACGCGGTCGTGCGATCTGCTGACGGAGGATGAAGGTTACCGGATCGGGGGGATTCCGGTGAACAGCATGATCGAGGAGATGCACGCCGCGGCGGCGGGGCGTCCGGCGGTCAGGCAGCGGTGAGCGGCGGCGTCCAGAGCCCGAGTGATTGGCGGGCGCAGTCGAGGGCGAAGGCGAGCCGGTTTTTCTGGGGGCGTTGAGGGCGCATGATTTCCCAGTGTTCTTCGAGGGCGACGGATTCGAGGAATGGGTCAGGATTGACGACGACGGGGTGCTCGACGAAGCGGAGCATGGGGAGGTCGGCCTTGCTGTCCGAGTAGGCCCATGAGCCAGGGAGGGGGAGGGAGAGGTCGACGGGCATGAGGTGGCGCATGGCCTTCAGTTTGGCGTCGTTTTTGTTATTGGGGCCGTCGATGTCCGGGATGAGCGGGAGCGGGTCGCGGGAGAAGCGGACCTTGGTGGCGATGGTGTGGTCGAAGCCGAGGACGCGGCCGATGGCGTTGGCGTAGATGTCTGGGCTGGCGGTGTTGAGGATGAGCGTGCGTCCGGCCTTGCGGTGGCGTTCGATTTCAGCGGCGACCTGGGGGTAGAGAAGTGGCGGGACTTCCTGTTCAGCGAAGGCGTGGGCGAGTTCGGTGAGTCTGGAGCGGGGCATTTTCCAGAGGTAGGAGAGGAAGACGCGTTTGAGGTTGCGGGTGCTGAGGATGCGGAGGGCGCGGAGGGGGAGTGCAGGGAGGAAGACGGCTGGGTAGGCGCGGCGCCAGCCATCGCGACGGAGGACGTAATTGCAGAAGAGGGCCTGCGTATCGTAGGGCAGGAGAGTCTGGTCGAGATCGAAGAGGGCGCAGGACACCCGACCTCAAACGCGATGCCGCCGGTGAGCTTATCATGGCGGGGGGTGTTGAAAACCAGTTGCGTCAGGTCGCTGCCGCGCTAATTATCTCGCCCCTTTTCCGGGTTGGCCGAGGGCGAGAGCCTGAGGTTTTTTCCCGTCCCAAATCCGGCGTCTGCCGTTCTTCAGAAGTTCCCGAATTTTTCTCTTACGATGTCCTCCAAAACGAAACCCGCTGCTGGGAAGGCAGATTCGCCGGTCAAAGGCAAGAAGGCTGCTGCTTCGGAAAAGTCATCCGCCAAGCCGGAGAAGAAGCCTGCGCCAGCGGGAACGAAGCAGGCGAAGAGTGCGGAGAAGCCAGAGGAAAAGGGTGGGGAAAAGGGTAGGGAGAAGGTGGCGGCTGCGCCTGCGAAGGCGGTGAAGGAAGCGGCGGCGAAGCCAGCTGCGGTGAAGGAAGCGGCGGCGAAGCCAGCTGCGGTGAAGAAGAAGGTTGAGTCGGTGACGAAGGCGTCGTCGCTGAAGCCGACGGTGAAGACGAATCTGCCGACGGGGCCGATTCGGAAGCCGATTGTGGATGACGGTTGGGTACCGGAGCCGGAGATTCCGATGGGTGCGTTCATCAAGAAGCAGAAGACGCGGCTGCTGGATTTGAAAGATTCGCTGGTGGACAGTGTGACTGGGATGGCGAACGAGACGATCCGGGCGCGATCTGAGGGTGGTGATGCGTCGGCGTTCGGGATGCACCAGGCGGATGCGGGGAGTGATGCGTACGACCGTGATTTTGCGTTGAGCCTTCTTTCGAAGGAGCAGGATGCGCTGTATGAGATTGAGGATGCGCTGAAGCGGATTGAGGCTGGGACGTACGGGATCTGCGAGATGTCGAACAAGAAGATCCCGCAGATGCGTCTTGAGGCGCTGCCGTTTGCGCGGTTCACGGTGGAGTGTCAGTCTGAGTACGAGCGGGAGGTGGCGGCGAATGGTGGACGGCGTTCGGTGCGGTCCTTGTTCGGTCTGATGGATTCTGACGACGACGATGAGGATGATGAAGAGGGCGGAAAAGAAACAGTTGAAAAGTCGGACGACTGATTTAGTCTCGCCGCCCGCTGACGGCAGGCTGCCGTCCAAGAACCCGACGATCCTTTCATCAAATGCCCCGCGAAATCATCATTCTCGAATGCACGGAAGCCCGGCCAGCCGGTAAGTCTCCGTCGCGTTATGTCACCACCCGCAACAAGAAGAGCGTTCGGACCCCGGGCCGTCTTGAGAAGGTGAAGTTCAACCCGTTCATGCAGAAGCGGACGGTGCACCGTGAAGTGCGCTGAGACTGCGACTGAATCGAATTTTTACTATTTGACGCCATGCTTCCTAAGACACCGCAGCGACTGATCAATTTCCGGAAGGCGAACAAGCGCATGCCGCGCCGCCGATTGGACATCAAGATTGACAAGATCAACCACAAGCATCCTGACTATCTGGCGAAGTTCACGACGGAGACAGGGAAGATTCTTCCACGTCGTCTGACTGGGATTTCTGCCTGGATGCATCGGAAGATCACGCGTGAGATCAAGCGTTCGCGCGCGGTCAATCTGCATCCTTGAAGGGCTGCGGGGATACCCGCGACAGGATTCTGTTTTCTGGTCAGGGGCGTAAGGATTTGCGCCCCTGACGCATTTTTAGTGTGGCGTTCATGAGTTTAAAAGACACGCAAAGCGAGCGGGACACGCGCGGACTGGCGATCAGCCGAGCTGGGATCAGTGCGTTGAGGTATCCAGTAGCGATTCCCCGACCGGAGGGAGGGGTTGTGCATACGGTGGCGACGGCGGCGCTGACGGTGGCGGTGCCTGCGAGTCAGCGGGGGACGCACATGAGTCGGTTTATTGAGGAGATGCATGAGGCGAGCCGGGCGATGGATGCGGCTGGGGTGCTGGCGCTGGCGGGGAGGTTGAGGGAGCGACTGGGAGCGGACGAGGCGCAGGTGGAATTGAGGTTTCCGTGGTTTATTGAGAAGCGAGCGCCGGTGACGGGTGGTGGTGGGTATGTGGATTACGAGGTGGTGTGGGAGGTGACTGACCGTGCGGAGGGGGTGAGACTTCTGACGAGTGTGACGGTGCCTGTGGCGACGCTGTGTCCGTGTTCGAAGGCGATCAGCGAGCGAGGGGCGCACAATCAGCGAGGGTATGCGACGCTGACGGTGGAGACGGCGGTGCCGGTGTGGCCGGATGTGCTGATCGGGCTGGTGGAGGAGGCGGCGAGTTGCGAGTTATTCAGCCTGCTGAAGCGGCCGGACGAGAAGTTTGTGACGGAGCGGGCCTATGACAATCCGGTGTTTGTGGAGGATCTGGTGAGGGAGATCGGGGTGCGGGTGGCGAGGCTAGAGGGGGTGCTGGGGTGGCGAGCGAGGGCTGAGAATTTCGAAAGTATACACAGTCACAATGCGGTTGCGGTGATTGAGAGCGGCATCAGCTGCTGAACCGGCGACCTGACAAAAACAATTCCATGCTAACGATCCGCAAAGTCACCAAGTCGTTCAATGCCCGCGTCCTTTTTCAGGGGGCGGACATGACGGTGAATTACGGCGAGCGCGTGGCGCTGGTCGGGCCGAACGGGGCTGGCAAGTCCACGTTATTTTCGCTGATTCTGGGTACGGACACCGCTGATTCTGGGGAGGTAAACCGTGATGAGTGGACCTCGCTGGGGTATCTGGCGCAGGAGGGTGAGCCTGTGGGTGAGGAGACGGTGCTGGACATTGCGACGGGGAAGGCTGGGGAGATGGACCGATTGGAGGCGATTCTTCAGGAGCATGAGAAGCGCGGGGATGTGAGTGCGCCGGCGTATTTTGATGCGCAGGCGAAGCATGAGGCGCTGCAGAATCCGCAGGCTGAGGCGCGGGCGCGGAAGATTCTGCGCGGGTTCGGGTACAAGGAAGAGGATTTCACGAGGCCGGCGCGGGAGTTCAGCGGTGGCTGGGTGATGCGGGCGCACCTTGCGCGGCTGCTGGTGATTGAGCCTGATCTGCTGCTGCTGGATGAGCCGACGAACCACCTTGATCTGCTGTCGCTGCTGTGGTTCCGGAGTTATCTGAAGCACTATCCAGGGGCGGTGCTGATGATTTCGCACGACCGCGATTTCATGGATGAGATCATTGAGAAGATCTATGAGATCGACAATTCGAAGCTGACGCAGTGGACGGGGAATTACTCGTCCTATCTGAAGCAGAAGGAGGAGGCTTGGGAGCGGACGATGCAGGCGTACCGGAACCAGCAGAAGGAGATCGAGCAGATTCAGGATTTTATCGAGCGGTTCCGGTCGGTGGCATCGAAGGCGTCGCAGGCGCAGAGTCGGGAGAAGCAGCTGGCGAAGATGGAGAAGCTGGAGAAGCCGGCGCCGTTGCGGAAGGCGTTCCGGTTCAATTTTCCGCAGCCGGCGCGGGGCGGTCAGCGGATGGTGCAGCTGAATGGGATTCATCAGGCGTACGGGACGCGGAAGATTTACGAGGATCTGGATCTGGAAGTTGAGCGCGGGGAGAAGACGGTGCTGGTGGGGCCTAACGGGGCAGGTAAGTCGACGCTGATCAAGATTCTGGCGGGTGAGCTGCCGATTCTGAAGGGTGAGCGGCGATTGGGGACGAATGCTCGGCTGGGTTATTTTTCGCAGCACCGTGGGGACACGATGGATCCGGAGTGCACGGTGGTTGAGGAGTTGAAGCGCTGTTCGCCGGAGTTGAGGGATGATGATGCGCGGGCGATTCTGGGGTCATTTCTGTTCCGGCGTGAGGAAGTCTTCAAGAAGTGCAAGGTGCTGTCGGGTGGGGAGAAGAGTCGGCTCAATCTGGTGAAGTTCCTGATTGATCCACCGAACCTGATGCTGATGGACGAGCCGACGACGCACCTGGACATCTGGGGGATTGAAGGATTGATCCTGGCGTTGCAGCGTTACGAGGGAACGCTGGTGTTCATCAGTCACGACGTGCATTTCATCCGGTCGCTGGCGACGCGTGTGCTGCACATCAACAACGGGAAGGTGACGTCGTATTCCGGGGGGTATGATTACTATCTGGAGAAGACGGGTGCGACGATTGACAACGCGCGCGCGGCGGTGGTTGCCGAGTAGGCGAAAAAGCGGAAAGCCTGCTGAAGCGAAGAGCTCCAGCAGGCTTTTGCGTGGAAGGGATGGGGCGAACGATTATGGTTCGTTGCCGAGTTTGGTGTAGCAGACGCTTTCGCAGGAGAGGTCCCAGAGCCGTTTGAGTTCGGGGTCGAGTCTGGTGAGGCTGATGGAGAAGCCAGACATTTCCTGACAGGTGACGAGCGGCCCGATGATGGTGTCGTGGACCTTGAGGCCGCGGTCTGCGAGGATTTTCTTGACGGTGCGGTTCACGATGAGGAGTTCCATCATGGTGGTGGAGCCGAGACTGTTGACGAGGAGGACGACTTCGTCGCCTTGGTTGAAGGCGAGATCGTCTTTGAAGAGGAGATCGAGCAGTTGTGGCACGAGGTCATCGGCGGTGGTCATGGGGATGAGGCCGACGCCTTTTTCGCCGTGGATGCCCATGCCGAGGCCGATTTTATCGTCGTCGATTTCGAAGGTGGGGTGGCCGGTGGCAGGGATGGAGCCTGGGGACATGGAGACACCGACCGAGCGGGTCATGTCGTTGGCTTTGGAGGCGATGCGTGCGAGTTCGTCGAGGGAGTCGACGGTGGCTGCGGCAGCGCCTGCGAGTTTGACGATGGGGACGAGGCCTGCGATGCCGCGGCGGTCGCCTTTACGGTCTGGGGGAGCGCTGGCGAGGTCGTCGGTGATGAGGACGGTTTTGACTTCGATGCCTTCTTCTGCGGCGAGTTCAGCGCCCATGTCGAAGTTGAGGACATCGCCGGCGTAGTTGCCGTAGAGGAAGAGGACGCCTTTGCCGCGATTTACGGCCTGAGCGCCTTCGAGGACGATGTCGGGTGGGGGAGCGGCGAAAATGTCACCGCAGGCTGCGCCGTCGGCGAGGTTGTGGCCGACGAGGCCGTGGTAGATGGGTTCGTGGCCGGAGCCGCCGCCGACGAGGAGAGCGACCTTACCAGCGGGGATGTCTTTTTTGACGATGCAGCCGCGGCCGACCTTGATGCAGGAACCGTCGTAGGCTTCGACGAGGCCGTCGAGGAGTTCGGAGGCGCAGTTGTTGGGGTTGTTGATGATTTTTTTGATGACGGGCATAAGGAGGGGGAGTTGGGGGTTGGGAAAGGGTGTTGGGAAAGGGAGCCCTGTTTGAAGCGGGAATCGGGTCAGGGCGCAAGCCCGTGTTGGAGGCGGGCGGCTTTGAGGGTATTGGAGATGAGCATGGCGATGGTCATGGGGCCGACGCCGCCGGGGACTGGGGTGATGGCGGCGCAGCGAGGGGAGACGTCGGCGAAGTTGACATCGCCGACGATGCGGTAGCCGTTTTTGGCGGCTGGGTCGGTGACGCGGTTGATGCCGACGTCGATGACGACTGCTCCGTCTTTGACGAAGTCAGCGGTGACGAATTCCGGGCGGCCGATGGCGGCGATGAGGATATCGGCGTCGCGGCAGACGGCTGGGAGGTTGCGGGTGCGGGAGTGGGCGACGGTGACGGTGGCGTCGCCGCCTTTGCCGCGGGCCATGAGGAGGAGGGCGAGGGGTTTGCCGACGATCATGGAGCGGCCGATGATGACGACGCGTGCTCCGGCGGTTTCGATGCCGTATTCGATGAGGAGCCGCTGGCAGCCGAGGGGGGTGCAGGGGACGAAGGCGGCGGGGTCTTCGAGGGCGAGGCGGGCGACATTTTCCGGGTGGAAGCCGTCGACGTCTTTGTCCGGGCGGATGGCGCGGACGACGGCGGCTTCGTTGATGTGGGGAGGAGGGGGTGATTGGACGAGGATGCCGTGGACGGCGGGGTCGGCGTTGAGATCGGCGACGACGGCGAGGAGTTCGGCCTGAGAGGTGGCGGCGGGGAGGGCGATGTGGCGTGAGAAGAGGCCGAGATCGCCGCAGGTGCGGACCTTGGAGCCGACGTAGGCTTGGGAGGCGGGATCATCGCCGACGATGACGACGGCGAGGCCGGGGACGACGCCTTGAGCTTTCATGGTGGCGATGTCTGCGCGGCATTCTTCAAGGACTTTCCGTGAAACGGTTTTTCCATCGATCAGTGTCATGATCCCGTCATGGGTTGCGGCGGTGAGGAATCAACCTCAATCGTGCGTGACAGTGAGAGCGGTGAGGAGAGCGACGAGGCCGCGATGGATGTCTGCGAGCGGGAGGAATGGGGGGTTGCCGCCCATTTCGGGGATTTTGGGGATGTGGACGAAGAGGGATCGTCCGGCGGCGCGGTGGGTGGGGCGGCTGGTGAGGCGGAGGAGGTGGGTGTAGAAGTCATTGCAGACGAAGCGGCCGGCGTCGTCGCTGGGTTCTGCGGGGATGCCTGCGGCGCGGATGGCGGAGGCGAGATTGCCAGGGTTGACGCCGGTGCGGTAGATGCGGCGGGTGCCGGGGACGGACGGCTGGTCGCGGCGGATGATTCCGGAGTTGTCAGGGATGCGGTAGTCGCACCAGTTTACGGCTTGTGATTCCGGGGTGATCGTGGCGCGGGGGGCGACGCCGGTGGCGACGATCCAGCGGGGTTTGGTGCGGCGGATGGCGGCGACGGTGAGTTGCCATGCGGTGTGCGTGGCGACGGGGAGGACGAGGGAATGGATGCGGACCTTGCGGTGGAGGACGGTGCCATCGAGGGCGGCGGCGATTTCGCCGGAGGGGTTTCTGGAGTCGCCGCCGAAGGGTTCGAAGCCGGTGAGGAGGAGGGATTCCACGGCGGGGGCGGGAAGGTGAATCAGACGCGGTCGAGAGTGATGACGCACTCGAGGTGTTTGGTCTGCGGGAAGAGATCGAAGGGCTGGACCCTAACGGGTTGGTAGCCTGATTCCATGAAGGAGCGGAGGTCGCGCATCTGGGTGGCCGGGTTGCAACTGACGTAGACGACCCTGCGGGGGCGGAAGGCGAAGAGCTGCTGGAGGAAGATTTCGTCGCTGCCGCGGCGTGGCGGGTCGATGATGACGGCGGTTTTGTCAGGTGGGGAGGAGATGCCTGTGAAGACGGCTTCGGCGCTGCCGGCGATGAATGTGCAGTTAGAGAGACCGTTGAGCGTGGCGTTGGCGGAGGCGCGTTCGACGGCGGTGGCGGAGATTTCGATGCCGGTGACGGAGGTGAAGACCTGAGCGGCGAAGAGACTGAAGAGACCGCTGCCGCAGTAGGCGTCGACGAGGTGGTCTGCGCCGGAGGCGTGGGCTTCGTCGACGGCGTAGCGGACGAAGCGTTCGAGGATGAAGGGATTGTTCTGGAAGAAGTCGCCTGCGAGGAAGCGGAAGGTGAGTGGGCCGACGGATTCTTCGGCTTCGGCGCGGGTGTCGGTGAAGACCTTGCCATTGGCCTCGCGGAGGAGGAGCGTGGCACCGCGTTTCCATGTGGATTCGTGGGCCGAGCGGCGAGCGGTGGTTAGGGCGTCGTTGATGGCCTCGGTGGCGATGGCGCAGGCGGGAACGTCGACGAGTTCCTGGCGGCGGCCGTGGCGGAGGAAGCCGATGGCACCGACGGCACCGTCTTTGGGGACGTCGAAGTGCGGGGTGATTTTGGAGCGGTAGTGGTATTCGCGGGGCGAGGCGGTGACTGGTTCGACGGGGAGGTCGACCCTGGCCATGTGGCGGAGGAGTTCCTGGACCTGCTGACGTTTCCAGACGAGCTGTTCGGAGTAGGCGAGGTGCTGGTACTGGCAGCCGCCGCAGTTGGTGAAGAGCGGGCAGCGCGGGGTGACGCGGTGCGGGGACGGGACGAGGACTGCGACGAGATCGGCCTCGCTGAAGTTTTTGTCGTTGCGGTAGATCCGGGCGCGGATGGTTTCGCCGGGGAGGGCGAAGGGGACGAGGACGACCCAGCCGTCGATGCGGCCGAGGCCCTGGCCCATGTTCGTCAGGGTGGTGACTTCGAGGTCGATTTCCTGATGATAGGCGAACGGGTGCGGATTGAATTTCCGCGGCGGGCGGGAGGGCGCGTTCATGCGCGCGGCGCCGGGTCGTTCTGCCGGGCGTTGACGAACTGGCTGACGGTGGCCCAGAGGGAGACGACGGCGATGATGGCGAAGAGAGTGGCTTGATACCAGAAGTGGCCTTCTTTGGTGCCGGCGGAGACGCCCTTGGCGAGACTGAAGGCTTTGGGGCCGCTCTGGGCGAGGAGGAGGAAGCTGAGGGCGAGACCGGCCCAACGGGCCCATGAGGTACCGCTGGCGATGAGGCGGGAGAAGGTGACGGCGAGGGCGGCGGCGATCCCACAGACGATGAGCCCGGTTTTGCCCTTCAGGTAGAGCGTGACGGCTCCGACGGTTGGGTCGTAGAGGACGCTGGCTGCGCCGATGGCGAGGAGCAGGACGGCGTAGATCCGGAGGGTTCTGGAGGAAGGGTTCATGACTGTGGGGTCGTGCCGCTGGGGTGTTTTGACAACCGTTGGTTATTCGAGGGCGGTGGCCATGACCTTGTGGACGCGCTGGACGAGACTGCGGGGGTCTTCGACGAGACCGGCGCTGAGGAGGGCGGTGTCGAGGAGTTGGCCGGCGAGGAGTTGCGCGGCTTCCGGGCGGGATGAGCGGGCCTGGAAGAGACGGCGGATGAGGAGGTGGCGCGGGTTGATTTCGAGGCGGACCTTCGGGGCCGGGGCGTCCTGTTTCATGGTGCGGAGCATGGCGCGCATCTGGGGGCCCATGCGGGCTTCGTCGGGGAGGAGGGCGACGACAGGGCTGTCGCTGAGGCGTTTGGAGACGACGACTTCCTTGACGCCGTCGCCGAGGGTTTCCTGCATCCACTGGCAGAAGGCCTCGCTGTCTGCGGTGGAGAGGCTTTCGCCTTCCGGTTCCGGGGCGTCAGGCAGTTCGAGGTTATCGGCGTCTGCGGCGACGAGGTTTTTGCCGCTGTAGTCCTTGAGGGAACTGGCGATGTATTCGTCGACGGGTTCGGTGAAGTAGATGACTTCGAGCCCGCGGGTTTTGAAGGCTTCGAGGTACGGGCCGTTTTCGATGGCGCTGCGGCTGGGTGCCTGGAGGAAGTAGATGACGTCCTGGCCGTCCTTCTGGCGGGTGAGGTACTCGTCGAGGGAGGTTAGGGTTCCTGCGTCCGTCATGCTGCTTTCGAAGCGCAGGAGTTTGGCGAGGGCTTCGCGGTGTTTCTGGTCGGTGACGATGCCTTCTTTGACGAAGCGGCTGAACTGGGAGTAGAACTCGCGGTATTTTTCGGGATCGGATTTGGCTTCGCTGTCGAGGAATTTGAGGAAGCGCTTGGTGATGACGTCGCCGAGTTTCTGGACCAGGGCGCTATCCTGCATGGTTTCGCGGGAGATATTGAGCGGGAGGTCATCGCTGTCGATGACGCCGCGGAGGAAGCGGAGCCATTCCGGGAGGAGGCCCTTGGGGTGAGCGTCGATGAGGACGCGGCGGCAGTAGAGGGCGACGCCGGGTTCGGACTGGCCCATGCCCCATGGTTCGGGGTTTTCCTGAGGGACGAAGACGAGGGAATTGATGACGAGCGGGGCGTCTGCGTTGAAGTGCAGGCGGTAGCGGGGTTCGTCCCATGCGTGGGCGATGAACTTATAGAACTCGCTGTATTGTTCGTCGGTGACCTCGTTGCGGTTTTTGAGCCAGAGGGCTTCGACGGTATTGACCCTGTCGCCGTCGAGGAGGATCGGGAAGGGGACGAAGTTGGAGTAGCGTTTGAGGAGTTCCTGAGCCTGCCATTTGCGGGCGAAGTCGGCGTGTTCTTCGCGGAGGCGGATGACGATGCGGCTGCCGCGGGGTTGGCCGGGAGCGGCGTCGATGGAGTAACCGGTGCGGCCGTCGCTGGTCCAGCAGAGGGCTTCGCTGTTGGGTTGCCATGAGCGGGTGAAGACCTCGACTTTTTCGGCGACCATGAAGACGCTGTAGAAGCCGACGCCGAATTTTCCGATGACATTGCCTGCGGCGGAGGCACCGGCTTCGAGGGATTGGAGGAAGGCTTTGGTGCCGCTGTGGGCGATGGTGCCGAGGTTCTGGACGAGTTCGTCGCGGGTCATCCCGATGCCTGAGTCGGCGATGGTGATGGTGCGTTCGGCTTCGTCGGTGGAGATGGTGATTTCGAGGGGGAGGTCGGCGTCGGTGACGGAATCGCCGGTGAGTTTATGGTGCCGGAGCTTTTCGAGCGCGTCGGAGGCGTTGGACACCAATTCGCGGAGGAAGATTTCGCGATCGGTGTAGAGAGAGTTGATGACGATGTCCAGCAGTTGCCGGACTTCGGCCTGGAAGGCGTGAGGATGGCTGGTGTCGTTGCTCATGGATTGGCTGGTTGGTTTTGCAAAGGGCGGCATCAGTAGTCACGTGTGGGCGTGTGTCAAAGCCCTGTGGCGGGAAGGCTGGGGGAGCGAGGGGTCCCGGGCAGGGTCCAGCAGGACGGGTGATTGGTCATGCCGAGGTGCGGGTAGTAGTCTACGGCGGCTGGAGCTGCGAGGAGAATGAGGGTGGTATCGGGGCCTGCGGCGGCGTGGGTGCGGGCGAGGAGTTCGCGGCCGATGCCGAGGCGCTGGTGGGTTTTGTCGACGGCGAGATCGGAAAGGTAGCAGGCGCAGCTGTAGTCGGTGAGGGCGCGTGCGACGCCGATGAGCTGGCCGCGGAGGCGAGCGGTGATGAGGAGATCGGCGTTGCGGAGCATGCGTTCGATTCGGTCCGGGTTGGCGACGGGGCGGCGCTCGGCGAGACCGGAGCGGTGGAGAACGTCGGTGAATTCTGAGGCGGTGAGGTTGGGTTCGTGGAGGAAGACGACCTCGGTCATGGGGGAGGGTTGCGGAGGGTTGGGTGGGTGGGAAACCGGAGCCTTGTGGGGAGTTGGGGATCCGCGATGCCGGGCGGGTGCGGAGATGGAGACGGCGTATATAATAAGGGATGAGGAACCGAGTCCGGCAGATGGTGCATTTTATAGTGGGCGGGTGCGCGCTGTGGTTGATGGAGACGAAGGCGGATCCACCGGGTGGTGGGCCGGATTTTCCGCCGTTGTCGCCTGAGGCTGGCCTTGCGTCGATTCGAGTGCCTGCGGGGTTCCGTGTGGAACTGGCGGCTGCGGAACCGGAGATTGCGGACCCTGTGGCGATTGACTGGGATCTTGCGGGGCGGCTTTGGGTTGTGGAGATGGCGGATTATCCGAGCGGGATGGACGATGAGGGGAAGCCTGGAGGGCGGGTCCGGGTGCTGGAGGACCGTGATGGGGACGGCCGATACGAGAGTTCCCGGGTTTTCGCGGAGGGGCTGGCGTTTCCGAATGGTTTACTGACGTGGCGCGGTGGGGTCATCGTGACGGCGGCGCCTGACATTCTGCTGTTGAAGGACACGGACGGAGACGGCCGGGCGGATGTGCGCGAGACACTGTTGAGTGGGCTGAGCGAGGGGAATCAGCAATTGCGGGCGAATGGGCTGCGCTGGGGGTTAGATGGGCGGGTCTACTGTGCGGCCGGGGGGCATCACGGCGGCCATGCGGCGGATACGGTGCTGCGGGGATTCGGGGGCGAGACGGCGATTGGGAGCCGTGATTTCAGTTTTGATCCTGATGCTGGAAAGGTTCGCGCGGAGAGTGGGCCGTCGCAATTCGGGCGGAACCGGGATGACAACGGGGCGTGGTTCGGCACGCAGAACAGCCGGGCGCTGTGGCATTATGTGCTAGAGGACCGGTATCTGGTCCGGAATCCCCACGTGCCGGCACCGGACCCGGTGAATCTTCTCGTCCGCCCGGTGAACGCGCCGGTTTTTCCGGTGAGTCCGGCGGAGAAGCGATTTCATTCGTTTGAGAATGCTGGGCACTTCACGTCGGCGTGCAGCGGGATGATTTACCGGGATGATTTGTTATTTCCGCGGCGAGAGGGCGAGCGGGATGCGTTCACGTGCGAGCCGTTTCACAATCTGGTCCAGCACAATGTGCTGACGGAGTCGGGCGTGACGTTCACGGCGCGACGGGCTGGGGGAGAGCCGGATTTTTTTGCGAGCAGCGACCGTTGGTGCCGACCGGTGATGTGCCGGACCGGGCCTGACGGGGCGCTCTGGGTGGTCGACATGTACAGATACATCATTGAGCACCCTGCGTGGCTGCCGGAGGAGAGCCGGGCGGGGTTGCTGCCATTTTATCGGCTTGGGGATGATCGGGGGCGGATTTACCGGGTTGTTCCGGAGGGTCAGTCGAGGCGGAGAGTGGTGCCGATGGACGGATTCAGTGCTGAACAACTGGTGGCAGCGCTGGCGTCGCCGAATGAGTGGGTGCGGGACAAGGCGCAGATGGCGCTCCACTGGATGCGGAAGCGGCAGGGGGGTGGTCCTGACAATTCCGGGAAGGCGGCTGCGGCGGTGGATGACGCGCTGCGGGTTGCGCTGAACAGTCCGGATGCGCTGGCGCGGCTGACGGCGGTTTCGATGCTGCCGACGGCAAAGGGCACGGTTGCGCTGCGGAACGATGCTGCGCCGGGAGTCCGCCAGATGATGCTATGCAAGCTTGAGGAACTGCCGACGCATGAGGCGGTGCTGGATGTGCTGGAGCTGGCGGTTGATCCGCATCCATTTGTGAGGCTGCAGTTCGCGTTGAGTGCGGGATCGTGGACGCGACTGCCCGAAAGCATGACAGTTAGGGAAAAAGAGGTGTTTCATGAGCGGATAGGAAGCGCGGTTGCGAGGGCCGCGGCTGCTGACCCGGGGAACCATTATGTTCGTGCTGCGGTGATGAGCAGCGCGTTGCCGCACTTCCGGCCGCTGGCGCGTGCGCTGGGATCACCCGGGGTTGAGGTGCTCGGGGCATATGCTGAGGACCTGATTGCGGTGGCGCTGGCGGTCGAGGATCGGGATGCGCTGGCGTCGCTGGTGCAGCCGACCGTTGTGCCTGAGGCTGCCGGGTTTTCCGCGGTGCAGATGGATGGGCTGGCCCGGCTTTTGCTAGCATTTGAGGCAAAGGGATTGACGCGGGCGGGATTGTCCGGGCGGAAGGATCTGCTGAGCGAGGTGCTTGGGGCGGCGGACCGGGTGTTTGCGTTTGCTGCTGCGGAGTTGCGGCGGGATTCCGCACCGCTGGAACGACGTGCGGCTGCCGCGGCGCTGCTGGTGCGCGAGCCGGGGACGCGAGCTGAGGCGATGGAGGTTCTGAAGGAATGGCTGCGTGCGGGGAACGATGAGACGCTGCGATTGGCTGCGGTGCGGGTGATGGTTTCGTGCGGGGATGTGAAGGTCCCGGCCCTGCTGCTGCGGGAACTGCCGTCATCCAGCCCGCAGACTGGCAGGGCGATGGTCGATGCGCTGCTTTCGAGGGAATCCTGGTCACTGGCGTTGATGGATCACGTGCGGGCCCACCCGGCAACGCCGCTAGACTCGGTTCAGAAGGCTAGGCTGATGCAGAGTGAATCCGAGGCGGTGAGGGAGAGGGCGGTGGCTGTTTTGAAACCAGAGACGTCGCGCAAAGCGGCGATCGAGGCACTGCGACCGGCGTTAGGGCTCAAAGGCAGCGAGGAGCATGGGCGGGCGCTATTTGGGACCCGGTGCATTGGGTGCCATGCGGTGGATGGAATCGGCCATGCCATTGGGCCGGATCTGAAGTCGGTGGTTTCGCATCCGGCGGAGAAGCTGCTGATGAGCATCGTTGATCCGTCGATGGATGTGCAGCCGGGGTATTCTGCGTTCAATGCGGGACTCAAGGATGGTTCGGAGCTTTACGGCATCATCACGTCCGAGACGGGGAACAGCCTGACGTTCCGGCTGCCTGATGGATCCGAGCGGCTGATTGCGCGCAGTGAGATCAAGAAGCTGGAGAGTACGGGTCAGTCGCTGATGCCGGCTGGCCTTGAGGCTGGCTGGTCCCCGCAGGACATTGCCGATGTGATTGCGTGGCTGCGGATGAGGCGATCTTCGGACTGACATTTTCTGCGCTGGTCATGAAGCCTGATCTGCATCAGGAAGGCTGAGCTGTTTCCGACTATGAGCATTCGAATCTTCCTACTTGTCCCGACCTTCATCAGCGTGGCTGCCGGGCTGCCGCTTGCTGCGGGAGTTCCGGTTACGGGCAAGGCGTCGGCGGAGATGGCGGTGGCGAGTCCGGCGAGGGGTCATTGGCGGGTCACGGCCGGGGTGATGCAGCGATCGCTCGGGGGATTTGACTGGGCACCCGGGACTCGTTCGCTTCCGAGACTGATGCGGATCGGTGCGGGATCCTCGACGGCGGGAATCGGGGCGCTTGGAGCGGCGGGTTCTTATGCGGACCGGGTGTACACGGATGGGTTTGTGAAGCTGGATGGCGGGACGGTGGCGCTTGGCGGTGACACATGGAACTGGGGGTATGCGGACGCTGACCAGGTGGATGCGGGGTTTCTGAGTTTTCATGGCGGCAACGGGACAGCGGCCTCGGCGACTGAGGCATCAGCGCTGCGGTCGGGACGTTGGTCGGATCAGCCGGAGGCGGTTGCGCCTTACGTGCAGCTGGAATGGAGCGAGCCGCTGGACGCGCACGTGAGTGTCGGGTGGCTTGGCGGGTTCAGTTTTCTGAGTTCCGATGTTTCCCGTGCGGGTTCGACCTTCAGTGCATCGAAGGGCCGAACCGATTACGACATTCGGTACACGGACCGGTATGATCTTGGTGGGGTGGTTCCACCTGCGGCTCCCTACGCGGGGAGTCTGGGTGGTCCGGGGCCGCTGATATCGAATCTTCCGGCGCAGCGCTCTGCGGCTTATGCGGTGTCTGGAGGGGAGGCGGCGAGCTCGTTCAACCGAATCCAGACTGATTTTTCGGTAAATCTGTGGACGCTATCGCTCGGTCCATCTCTGGAATATGTGAGAGGCCGGGTGGTGCTGGGGGCGAGTGCGGGAGCAACGGTGGCGATTGCGGACTGGAGCGTGCGGCAGACGGAGACTCTGTACGTCAGCAGGGATGGTGGGAGGGCGCGGCGGCAGCAGGGGTGGAGGGATTCGGGTTCGGGGATTGCGGCGATTCCCGGGCTCTTTGTGCAGGGATCGCTGGGAATTGTGCTCAGCAAGCGGTGGAGTGTGAGTGCGTTCGGGCGGTATGACTACGCGGGGGATGTGGAGTTAACGGCCGGGGAATCCGGTGGCAGCCTTGAGTTGAGTGGATGGTCTGTGGGTGGAGGGGCGAGCTGGCAATTCTGAGGGGTGTGGGCGCCTCATTTCAGTGGGATGAGCTAGAGTGGCTGGAGAAAAAGCAAAAAAGAGGGAGAAAAGAGTTGCGTGGGGCGGAGGGTGTGGTATTGAGGGGAGTCGCACGAAACAATGCGATCAGCGCGGCTGAAGGACCTGGTTGTGACGGAAACGAT
>Ga0315905_10002035_pt1 | contig 21391 bp, 15 predicted proteins | sample LakEriMetagenome_5_FD_203522 | JGI IMG/M metagenome (GOLD analysis project Ga0315905, IMG submission 203522) | Freshwater fungal communities from buoy surface, Lake Erie, Ohio, United States - Buoy 4 MA121 | ecosystem: Environmental > Aquatic > Freshwater > Lake | place: USA: Lake Erie, Ohio...
TAGGCCAGATTGCAACTATTGAAGCACCTTGCTAAAAGGCTCATCCATTTGGAAAGTCAAAAGACCTTTGGTTTGAAAATCCGCTAGCCTTTCTCCTTGTTTTTCAATCATTGTTTGTTGATTATCACTTCCAAAGCAACGAATTTTGGCGGATGATGCAGTCTCAGGGAGAATCGTCTGTAGAAGTCAGCCAGGACGACCAAAATGGCCCCCAGGCAATCTCTAAGCGGAACACTCAAGGCTTTTGCCATTGGCACCTGTGTCGCCAATGTTTTCTTCCATTGTTATCCGGCCCCTTCAGCCTATGCCTTGGCACAGCAACCAGTTGTTAATCCAAAGGAAATTGAAAACTGGATAAAGCAATTGGGATCCACAGACTTCAATGCACGGGAAAAGGCCACCGAGCAATTGCGGTCACATGGGCTTTCGGCCCTGCCGCTTTTGCGCGCTGCCCTTAATGCAACCGATGCTGAAGTGCGAAAACGCGCTGCTGATCTGGTGGCTGTTTTGGAAAAATTGGATCAAACCCGGAAAGCGCTTGAACCGTTGAAGGTCACCCTTAAATTGAAGCAGGCTTCAGCAAACGAGGCACTTGCTGAATTCAGCAAAGCCGCGGGTATGCGGGTTGATTTCGCTGATCCGAGAGACAGGGTTGCAGGAAAAAAGATTGATCTTTCTCTTGAAAACGCCCCTGTTTGGGAAGCCTTGCGACTGATAAAAGCTAGTTTTGACCTGCGCGAGCGCGTTGACCAAGAAGTGAACGAAGAACAGCCAGACCCTGGCATGTGGCGGCGGCGTCCGGGAAGACCCACGCGTGGTTTTTACGAAGTAGCCCCTTTCCGGCTGAACATCTCCCCCAGGCCTCCCGAGGAGCCGGCTGAACTGGAAATAACCGATTTGGCTCTGCGAATGGGAATCAGCCCAACTCCTTCAGGTTTCAAGTTAACCCTTCAATCACAGCCAGATGCCCGAATATTGGCAGTGAGAGGATTCACTCCTAAATTGACCGATAGTGCCGGCAAATCCTTGATTGCATGGAGGCCTTTGGCTGGCGAAGTGCCGATAGCCCAGCAAAGGCGGGGCCAAATGATCCTGCCGCTATCCAAGTCAGTTCCCGCTAGGCAAGAGGCCCACTTTGAGCGTACGACCGGAGGCGGCAACTCCACTATTTTGTCGGGAGCCGCCCAAATTGATTTGTTGCAACTAGACAAACCATTGGTACGAATTGATGACTTGGCGGAAGCCGAAGGCAAATCGGTTGAAGGGCGTGACGGCGTTAAGCTAGAGGTAAAACAGGCCCTAGAAATTCGCCCAGGATTGTTTCAGGTGCGTTTTTTGGTAACCCCAAATCTAGGCCAAACAATTCCAGACATTGCTGTTGGCAATCAACTTCCAGGATTGCCCCCACCTTTGGGTCAACCAGTTCCCGGCTTTGTGCCGGGTGCCAACGGCCCCATGCTAATGCCCACGGTTTCAGCCATTAACCCTTCCGAATTCCGATTCACCCTGGAAGGTAGGGCCCTTACCCCATCTGGTACGGGTGTATCATCAACTATCAATCCACAGGGCACCAGGCACGAGGTGACATTCACCTTCCAAAACAGGGGTTTGGACAGCCTGAATGGAGTGGCAGTTGAATGGATTAGCCAAAACCTGATCAGCCTGAATGTGCCTTTTGAGTTTAGGGAGTTGCAAACCCCCTGAGCCACCGGATTGGCTCTGAATATTCGGTCACCAGAGGTTCAGCAACCTCGCAGCTTTGAACAGTGTCATGCTGACACCCCAGGTAAGCGGAACCATCACCGCGCACCAGCCCAAGACCATGAGCAGGTTGGCTTTGTAGCTTTGCTCACCGGTTGCATTGGACACAATTTTGGCATGATTTGCCAAAGAAGGCTTTGCCGTAGGAGGCAATGGTTGGGTAGAAATCATTTTTTTCACCAACAGATTGGCAACAAACCCTACGACCAAAAGGGCCGCCATCATCCACAAAGCCAAGTCGTAGGAACGTTCCTTGGAAATCCTGGCCTGCATTTGGTGAGCGTTGACAAAATTGACAATCAATGGACCAGCAATGCCAGCGCAAGACCAGGCCGTCAGCAAGCGTCCATGAACTGAACCAACAAAACCTGTGCCAAAAACATCGGACAAATAGGCAGGTATGGTGGCAAATACGCCTCCATATAGGCTCATGATGAAAGCAATCACCATCACGAAACATCCCAGCCAGCCAGCCTTTGCCAATAGCGGGGCCAAAAAATACAAGGCAATTCCCAAACCAAGATACAGAATATAAGCTCGTTTTCGGCCCAGCTTGTCCGATGCAGTCGACCACCCCAAACGGCCAACCAAGTTGAACAAACTCAAAAGTCCGACAAACCCCGCGGCCAAAGGCGCATCCAACTTTCCTGGAAACATGTTCTGGATCATGGGAGAGGCTACATCAAGAATGCCAATGCCAGCCGTGACATTACAAAAGAGAACCAACCACAGGCACCAGAAGGAGGAGGTCGCCATCGCCTGGTTTGCCTGCATTGAACCGCTGGACACGTTCGATTGGTTTGAGGCGGCAAAATCATCTTTGGCCGCCTGGCCCGGAGGAAGCCTAAAAGCAAATGCGCCGGCCAACATTACTGGAAAATAAATGGACCCCAGTGCCACAAAGGCTTGGGCAACACCTGTTGACTCATCCCCTCCAAACCAGGTCATCAATCTATCGGATAGGGGTGATGCAACCATCGCACCTCCACCAAATCCCATGATGGCCAATCCCGTCGCAAGCCCACGACGGTCTGGGAACCATTTGATGAGGGTCGAAACAGGCGTTATATATCCAATTCCCAAACCACAACCGCCAATAACCCCATACCCCACGCAAACCAGCCAAAGCTGGTGAAGCCAAAGCCCCAAGGCCCCGACAAAAAAACCACCAGACCATAAAAATGCCGAAGCTATGCCACTCACCCGGGGACCAACCCGCTCCACCCATCGACCAAAAACTGCCGCACTAATCCCTAGGAAAACGATAGCCAGTGTGAATGGCCAGAAGGATTGCTCCATTTTCCAGTCGCCGGCAGCCGACTGCGAAACCCCCAGCAATTTGGTCATAGGTAATCGAAAAACACTGAAAGCATAGACTTGGCCAATGCATAGGTGAATCGCAAGCGCGGCTGGGGGCACCAACCAGCGGTTATAACCGGGCGGTGCTTCGATTGATTTTTTGGAAAAATATTTTGTCATACCGTCCACAAAAATCCCAATCGAGAAAATACGAGTTGCGCGCTTCTAAAAATCGAGGCCAAAGCGCATCATTACCCCCTGATAGTATAAATCTGCCGTGGACGAAGCGATAGTTCCAACATTCCACCACTGCTCAAACACATAGCCCACGCTGAACGACATGCGTTCCACAGCCGGCGGGCGGTAGGTTATGCCGATATCAGCCCTGATAATTGGCACTGTCGCCGTCATGCTGACATCGTACCCACCAGACTGCCACGCCCCATTCACATAGTTTGAGGCCGCAAAGCTTTGCGAGACATTGCCCACAAGCACCGCAAAGTCGACTGAACCAACCGCATACAAACCCGGAATGGCCGCAATCTGCCTGGATGCATCCAACCGTCCATGCGGTCCGCCGCCGGGAAAATTGCTACTAGCCTTGCGGTAGATATAATCGCCCTGCGAAATCGATTGGATGAAGACACCACCGTACCTGGCTCCCAAAGTGTAGCCCAGATACCACCGTGGTAATTCAGACATATTGGGGCTGATGTAATCTAGATCCACCACATTGAGGCTTAATTCACTGGTGGTGTTAGTTGGAAGATTGTTCACCAAAAAAGGGGCTTGTCCACTGGATGATACCATGCGCCAAAGTATGGCATAGTCACCGAGGTTCCCCGGAGAATGGTAACCCAATTGCAAGGTGGGCATGGCGGTCCAATCAAGGGGTGCCTGCGGGACAATTACCGGAACCTGCACCCCCGTGGGGTAGCTCACAGTACCTTGAAGGTGTTGCCCCACCGCTGGATCGACAATCGCCACATCGACACCAAACCACATGCGACCGTCAGGCCCCAGCCTTTGCCAAGCAGGTTCCACCTTGGGTTTGATCCAAGGTGGAACAGCAGGGTCGGGGCCCGATGGTGCGGCAAATAAAAGGGGCGGAGAATAACCTGGCGGAGGCTTGCCACCTGGAATGGCTGGATCAAGCGGCCCTGGAACCAAAGGTGATAAGGGAGATGGCGCAGGCGAAACCGGAGCCAGCCCTGGCGTTTCGCCCAATTGACCAACGGGGGGTGGCTGAGAGCTACCACCTGGACCAATCAACGGAGGCCCCAAGGGCGATACCTGATTGGGCACAACCTGTAACATAAGGATCAAAGCGTAATCCAATATCGCCATGCCTTTAAGGCCCCAAGCCTACTCGGACAATATGAGGGGCAAACACCCCGGCCGGGAGGGCTTCAATACCCGCAAGGCACCAGCCAAGGCAAGGGTATCGAAAAAAAACCGCAAGCATTTGAAATCAATAGACTTAGGCTCTAACGGGTCAACATGGAAGGCTCACGAACATTTTGTTCGGCAACCTTTCTGGTTATTTTTCCTGCGCGCAACAACTGCCTTATCGACTCATCAAAACTGACCATTCCCTCTTCCTTGCCTGTGAGCAAATAGTTGTCTAGAGATTCCAGCTTGCCTTGGCGTATGCCACTGGCAATGGGATTGGTATTCCAGAGAACTTCCAAAGCCAAGTGGCGTTTGGCATCAGGCTTTACATCTGGCAACAGCCTTTGGGCCACCACTACCCGCAAGCTAAGTGCTAGCTGGGAGCGAATATCTTTTTGCAGGTCTTGGGGAAAAAGATCGGCAAAACGGCTAATCGCTCCCTTAGCATCCCGGGTGTGCAGGGTGGTAAGGACCAAATGGCCGGTTTCAGCGGCACTCATTGCCATTTGCGCGGTATCCCGGTCACGCACCTCGCCCACTAAAATCACATCGGGATCTTGGCGCAGCCCATATTTCAACCCATCTGCAAAGCTAAGGACATCGGTCCCCACTTCCCTTTGTGTGACCAACGAGTTGAGGGAATGGACAAAACGATATTCCACCGGTTCCTCCACGGTGAGAATTCGATTACCTCCCTCGCGGTTCAGCCTGTCCACAATCATTGCTAGCGAGGTGGATTTGCCGGATCCGGTGGGCCCGGTAAAAATGATTAACCCATCGCGAATGGATGCCAGCTTTTCGGCCAAAGGCATTGGAAACCCTGCCCAATCAAGCGAGGGAATAGCAGGAGGGATCAAACGCATGCAAGCACACAGTTCACCCGAGGCAATAAAAAAATTGGCCCTAAAGCGCCGGGTTTGTCCGCCCCCAACTGGCAGGGCAAGCGCAACATCGAGGTTTTTTTCCCGCTCCAGCTTTTGTCTTGCCTGATCTGACAAAACCACCGCCAAAAACGCTGTCATTTCCCCCTCAGAAAGTACTTCAATCCCCAGCTCCGCCATGGTTCCGTTAACACGCAGCAACGGAACCGACTCTGCCACCAGATGAATATCAGAGGCCTCGCGCTCGACCGCAACCTGGAAAATCGATAGCAGACCATGAGAAATATTCGATGCTACATGGATCACGTTCACTCTCCCTTTTCATTTCTGGTTAGATATTACTGGTTTGTTGGTAACTTTGGGTTTATAATTCCATATGAAGCCAGCAATTCTGGGGTTAGCCAAGCCTGCCCCTTCCCGCCTGCACTGCCTCTTCCCGTTTGACAATGAAAAGATCCCCAGTGATTTTTATCCCCACAAGACAAGGGTTAAAACAATGAGTGAACCAATGACACGCCTGCCTGAAATTGGCTGCAATCGTCGCGGATTCATGGGGTCGGCGGTTGTGGCAGCCGCAAGTTTGACCAGCCTTGGTAGCCTCCGGGCAAGCCCAACTCTTAAAAGCGGCGCAGAGGAAGCAGCGGCGCGTCTTTTCCGCAGCCTTAGCCCTGAACAACGCCGAACAATCGCCTTCGCATGGGACCACAAAGACAATACCCGAGGCCTATTGCGGACCTTTGTTTCCAATAACTGGCAGGTCACTCCGGCCAATATTCGTTCAGATTTCTTCAAACCCGAGCAGCAGAATCTTGCCCGGGAAGTTTTTGAGCGGTTGGTATCTCCCCAATGGTTACCCAAATTCATTCAGCAGTTGAAGGACGATACGGAAGGCCGGCCTTGGGGTGACGAGTTGAGTCTGGCTTTTTTTGGAGACCCGCAACAAAAGTTCCAAATGGTCATGACAGGCCGGCACCTAACCATCCGGGCAGACGGTAGCAGTCTGCCGCAGGCCGCCTTTGGTGGGCCCATTTTTTACGGGCACGCCGGCCAAGGATTCAACGAAAAGGCTAACCACCCGGGCAATGTGTTTTGGTCCCAAGCCCTTGTCGCCAACAAACTGTTTCCCATGCTATCTTCCGACCAGCAAAAGGAGGCCTTGGTGGACAAGGCACCCCCTGAGGCGGAAGTAGGGTTTCGCCAAGATAAAGCAACCATTCCAGGATTGCCTGTCACCGAGATGAACGAGCAGCAGAAAAGCCATTTGAAATTGACTCTCGACACGCTGGTCGAGCCTTTCCGTGCTGAAGATGGGGACAAGGTGCGCAAGTGCCTGGAGGCCCGCGGGGGAATAGATGCCTGCCGAATTGTCTTTTACAAATCAGGCGACATCGGCAATGACAAGGTTTGGGACAACTGGCGCCTCGAAGGCCCGGCTTTCGTCTGGCATTTCCGTGGGTCACCCCATGTGCATGTGTGGGTCAATATCGCCGACGATCCAGCTCAGGCCTTGAATGCTCGCGGCTAATGCTAGGCCCCGCCAAAAGATTCGGTTCCTTCTATGGCATATTTTTCCCATGCGGCGTCCCAATCGGCAAAGGGCATGGGACGAGCTGACAGCAAAACTTTGGCCGGTTTCAAGTTGGGCCAACCGGGTTTGGAAGGGGTCAGCAGACCAAGCCCATCGGTTGGGTAATCTGCATGTTGGCCTTGTGTGTTGAATACACGGATGGAGCCGCTTTCTGAACCAAGACTAGTCAAGTCTGGAATGGCCTTATCCCAGTCCGCTCTGGCCACCAAGGCTCCTGCTTTTTGCCAAAGCCCTTCCACCAACAGTTCCAGCTTTTCCCTAAGCTGGTGTTCAACCTCGGGAATGCCAACCAAAGCTTCCATCCACCAACCGCGCCAGGCCAAAGTCAGGACGAAGGGGCCATGGCCCTCAAGCGACAACACCGCCTCCACATGGCGTGGCCCCACCTTCACCGCTTTTATCGACAATTCTGGCACACCAGGACAAAGCCGCCAAACTTCAACTAGCTCTTCCTGAAAAAAACCGTGAATCAAATGTTCATCGTGGTTCAATGCCTCGGCAAGTATGACCCGGCTAACCGGGTCTGCCCTGCGCAATCGGCGAAAAAGCTTGGGCAATGTTCCTGAATGAAATCCGGGTGCAAGCATCCCCTTCATGGATTCACCATGGCCACCAAACATCACGGGACGCACATATTTTGCCTGGTTGGCTTTGTATAAGCGCCAATTCTCCTTCAATTCCCAGGCCAAAAAACCGAGGAAGCCAGGTATGAGAGTGAGGATAGAGGTAACGGCTGTCAGCACCTCGAAATAATTTTTCCCCGTGCTTGCCGAGATACTGGAGGCTATACCGGGAGCCATGGTAAGCATGAGTTTGTGGCCAACCGTAACCACCGGAAAATGCTTTACCGGATTGACCTGCGGCTCGACAAAAATCAATAAAACCGCCCTAACTATATATACAAAAGGCGAGATAATCAGGCTCACAACGCAACGGGCCGCCAGCCCTCCCCCACGCCCTGAAGGAGGCTGGAGCAGCAACCGATCCAGCCCCCGCAACCAGAGAGATACCAGCTCCATCAACCATCGAAAAACCGCGATAATCCAATCAAAAACGGAAAGTACCAGCGCAAGACCCAGGTGCTGCCAAACCCAGGCGGCCATATCCATCCCCATTTCCTCAACAAAACGCCAAGGAGTGGAAAGAAAAAGGCCAACAAAGCCTGCAAAGACAACCACCCATAGTCCATCCCCCGCTGGGGGCAGCCAACCAACCCAACGCAACAAAAGCATGGCGACCACCGCCTCCATCCCCGGCCTCACACCATGCTGGTAAATTTGGCGAATGTAGGGTAGGCGAACTAGCATCCAAATCCCTCTCAACAGCAGGGCTGGAAAGTCTATGAGCACGCCGTGAAGAACCCCTCCCGCCTTCCACAAAAACCGGGCACAGCGTTTGCGCAAAAGGGGTGAATAAATAAGCAGTGATACAAAAGCGGCCAAAATGAAATAGGTCCACGGCCCACCCAAGACGAGTTCAGCCTTTTTGTCGGTCAACTCGGCCTCCAAGGGAAGCCAACGGGCATTTGCCAAGCTAGCATCCAAGGCCTCGAGAGCGAGCTTCTTTTCAAAAGTCACTGACAGGGCCAGGTTTGCCAGCTCCTGAACACCCTTAAAGGCTACATAAACAATCGCCAATGGAAACAATAAATAAAGAAAAATTGCCCTGCCCAAGGGATTGCCATAAAAGAGTGAACTCAGACGCTGCAACCCCCGCATGTAAAACTCACCCGGCCGGTAGGCACCAGGCAAGTCTTGGGCCAGCTTGCGGTCGACCCGCAGCAGCAGGTCGCCCTTCAGCCATTCCACGGGTCCTTTCAGGTCAGCCAATTTCATCCGGTGGGAGGCCAAAGCGTCGCGCAGGTCGCCCAAGGCAATTTCGCCGCGATTGGCCAACCTTTCCAGTAATTCATCCACCACCTGACGCCAAGCGAGTCCTTCCAAAACGCGTTCGGGAATAAGACCAGTTTTACGGAAGGTCGCTTCAATCACCGGGCCCACCTGATCACGAAGCGCACCCGTTGCGGCTTGATGCCACCGGCCCAAATGTTCCAAAAGTAATTGCGTTTGGTGCGCCGCAAGGCCCAGCTTGCCAACCTGAGCTGTTGCAGAACGAAGCGAGCGAAGTGCCATCAACCAACCCGAATAAGGCAACTCCCGGCGCAGAGGCTCCTTACCCAGGGACAGGATCCAACGAAAGGCATCCACTTTCTCCAAGGGGGTCCCGGCCAATTTCACCACTTGCTCCAGGTCTTCCAACAAACACCTGGCAGACCTCTGACCATCAACCCCGGCATTGTGAAAAACCGGCATCAGGGCCTTGGCTAATTCCATGCTGCAATGGCTTAACTCATGACGGGGCAGACAAGAAATCAAACGATTTGCCAATTGATGGCAATCCGTATTGGGAATGTTTTGGCTTTCCATTATTCCCCCCACCTTGAGGGAATCGCACTTGTGGGCCAGCGCCCGGCTCTCGTCGAGAATTGGCAGGCTTGCCAAGAGCCCAAGCAGCCACTCTTGATTCACTGACGGAAACCACAGTTTCAACGCTGGAGGATCGACAAGGGAAAGCTCCAGAGCCGTGGCCAGAAACTCCTCTTCTTCTTCGGCCCCGCACGCCCCGGGTAGAAGTCGCTTTTCCTCTGCCAAAACACTAACAACTTCCTCCCAGACCCGTTCATCCAATTGATTCCTCAAACCAAGTGAAGCTGAAGAATTCAGCAACCGGGCCTGGCCAAAAGCCCGGTCGGCAGAAAGGTGCACCAACTTGCCTTTTAGCCAGTCCTGACAGGCAGTTTCCGTGAGCGAAGCAAGAAACCGGTCTGACGGCCTCGACACTAGCATTAGCCAATCAGGAATAGGGCCTGCGGGTGCAAGCAACAGCTCATGAGACGAGGCGAATTGCAGGGCGTCTCTGGTGCGAACCGCCAAACCCCAGCCGTGGGATACCATCAGCACCAAGCCATCCAGATCGCGCAAACGCACTACCAATCGACGCACCAACCGGCCAGGCACCAACCTGGCCGAGGAGTCGACCACTGAGAAGGCTTTATCAATCTGCTGAAAGGTCGGTTCTTGATTCACCTGATTGACACTCTTGGATCCAGACATGGCATTTTGCAAATTGCCCCAGCCTTCATGTCCCTTCCCTTGCCAATTTTTACCTAGCCCTTTGATGCATTGCTTTAGGGACATCGAACTTTAATTGTATTCAGCATCCCATACTTGCAAGGTTTGGAACAACTTGAGGAAACTTGAAATCTCCCCAAATGGTGCAAATGGAAGCCAAATTGCCATATTTCACTAAAATTTCTAAAGCCTTGATGGCAAATTGACATCAAAAGGCGCAAAAACAGCCGAATGGGCTGTTTGGCAAAACTGCAAAATCACAAATGGAATCTTGCCATGCTTCCTTGGGCGGTTCTTTGGGATATGGACGGCACCCTTGTGGACACTGCGGAGTTGCATTTCGCCGCTTGGCGTGAATGTTGCAACCAGCAGGGCCGTGATTTCACGGAGGCCGATTTCCAGGCAACTTTTGGTCGAAGAAATCCGGAAATCTTGCGTTTTTTACTGGGAGACCACCTCACCGATGAGGAAGTTGCCAGACTGGGCGAGGCAAAAGAGCAAATCTATCGCACTCAATCCCGAAAAACAGGAATCGAACTGCTCCCAGGGGCGCGAAAATTACTTGTAGCCGCCCGGGACCACGGCGCGGTGCAGGCAATTGGCTCCAGTGCCCCCCGAGGCAACCTGGATATGATTCTTGAACTCACAGGTATCGGCGAATTCTTCACTTGCACCGTTGGCATGGAAGACACCACTCGTGGCAAGCCTGACCCACAGGTTTTCCTCATCGGTGCCCAGCGCCTTCATGTTCCCCCTCAGCGCTGCGTGGTGATGGAGGATGCTGTGGCCGGAATACAGGCTGCTACTGCTGGAGGAATGCAATCTGTCGCAGTCCGGCATGTGGGCCACCACCCTGCCGAGGCCTTGAAAGCGGCAGGTGCTAGCCTTGTGGTTGAATGCCTGACCGAGCTGGATGGCCCCAATCTGGTTTCTCTGGTCCTTCATTAAGCAAACATTCACCCACAAGACCAAGATTCCGATACAATTGGAAAATTCCAAAGCACACTTAACTTCCCGCCGGGCCCTCTTAGCCCCCGGCTCTCCCCGGGAGATTGGGCATGAGTTGGCCAACTCCTCGCGAATATGCTTTGGCACTATTTCGGGCCAAGAAAAACCTTTTGGTCCCGGAACTTAAAGATTGCAAGCTAGTTTGCACACCGCAAGGCTTACCCAAACCCCTCACTGGTGGTTTTGGAGCTGTTTTTGAGGCAACCACACCGGACGGCAAACGTTGGGCTTTGAAGTTTTTCCACAAAAAAGCTTTAGGAACTCGTAGGCGTTATCGTCTTTTGGCTGAATGGCAGCATAAAAACCCTATGCCGGGAATGGTTACCTGCATTTGGCACGAAAAGGCCTTGGTAGTCAAAGGCAATGAATTCCCAATGGTCCAGATGCCCTGGATCGAGGGCCTTAGACTTAGCGATTTCTTGGCCAAACACCACAATTCGCCCGATGTTTGCAATGTGCTGTTTGACTGCTGGCTGAAATTGGTTGAATTTTTGAGGGAATCGGGAATTGCCCATGGCGACCTCCAACACAACAATATTTTACTTGTCCCCGAAGGGCATAACCGCTTCCAAATGCGACTGGTCGATCTGGATGGGGTTTGGTTGCCCACGCTGAAGGACATTCCCTCAAGTGAAATTGGACACCGGGCGTATCAGCACCCCTTCAGGCGTCAGGATCCTTATCACCCGGGGGTGGATCGTTTTCCAGCATTGGTGATCGCACTTTCATTAGCGGCCCTTGCCGATCACGGGGGCGTATTGTGGAAAAAATTTCACCTTGGACGAAACCTTATTTTCCGCCGAACTGACTTTGTTGCCCCCCTAAAATCACCCTTGTTCATGGCTCTTAGGGCCTTCGATTCGGACCGGGTTCGTTTGCTCAGTAAAGCACTGGAAGAAGCCTGCGGCCAAAGCCCTGATCAAATCCCCTGGCTGGGCGATGTCCTAAATGGAAAAAAGAATCAACTCCTTCAAAACCAGCCCGAACCTTTGGTGGTTGAGCCAAAAGATGCTCCTCGCAAAACGGTGGCCACATCGCTGAAACAAAAGCTGCTGCAATTGGCAGACTCGCCTTGGATCGGGGCCCTGGCTGGGGCAGTGCTCACAGCGACATGGTTAATCCTCTGCCTGATCACCGGAACAAAACCTGAATATCTGCTGACAGTGGCAGTCCTTATTATGTTAGTCTTTACCGCTTTGCCCTTTGTGCTTATTCGCATTTTCCAGCCACGGGAAGTGCCGATGCTTCCTTTCCCCGCCTCCATTAGCCCTATGGGGCGTTGGATTGTCGCAGGGGTAGGGCCAGATTTAGTGGTATGGGATGCCAAAAATGGATTCAAAGGGCGATGGGCCGCCCACGGCCAGCAAGTGCTATCCACCGCTTTCCACCCTGAAGGTTTGATGGTGGCAACTGGGGGTGCCGATAATCTGGTCAAAATTTGGCATGCTGGCACCAGTGAATTGATAGGTGAGCTTTCTGGCCATGGCTGGAGTATTGTCGCTTGCGCTTGGAGCCCGGATGGTACCCGATTGGCTACTGCTTCGGGTGATAAAACCGTGCGCATTTGGGATCCGGAAAATTTGCGGGAGGTCACCCGCCTTGGCCCGGTCAGTGAAAAAATGGCCTCGATCGCATTTTCCCCGGATGGCCAATGGCTGGCCTCCGGCGGCAACGACAGGTTGTGGCGCATCTACAAAACTGACAATTGGCAGTTGGAACGCTCTGCCCCTGCCCACCCACGCGTTGTTTCGGCATTGGCCTTCTCCAGCGACAGCCTCCGATTCGCCTCCGGTGGAGATGATGGCAGGGTTCAAGTCTGGTCTCTATCGACAGGCAAACGCTTGAAGAGTTTCCGCGCCCACGATGGTTTGGTCACAGGAGTGCTTTTTGGCTCCACCGACACGCGTATTTTTACCACGGGTTCAGATGGCTATTTGCGGGCTTGGGACCCCGGCACAGGAAACCCGCTAATGGAAGTGAGGGTCGCCACTAACCCGCTCACCTGCCTAGATATGGGACCGCGTGGCGAAACCTGCCTTACCGCCAGTGCTGATGGACGAGTTTACCGAATTGATATTTTAAAAGGCAAGGTTTTGAAGCGCTGGACTCCTCCCCTTAACGGGTCTTCCAGCGGCACCGCCAACGGGGAGAAAGCACCATCGGTAAATGGTTGATCCACTTTACTAGCCGGAACGGCATTGGATTTTGGGACCTGCTATCTGTTATGCTTAATGAACAGATGATATCGGCTAAAAATGCCTTTTGGCTTGCTCATGCTTCCGGTGACCGGCAGACAAATCCATGAAACGCTTGCTAATCCTAAGTTTGCTGCTCTTGGTTGGCGCCATTACCCTGCTTCCTCTCATTATCGGGAAGTGGCGAGGTGTTGGAATTCAAGATTCCGACCAGCCTGAAATTTTCCAAAAATCTCCCCCCCCCACAGATCCACGGTTAGCCCAAGGCTCACCGTTCAATGCTCGGCCGGATGCAAAGGTAGTGGGGGATTCTTCTTGTGTGATATGCCACGAAGAAATCACCAAACGCTATCAAGGCCATGCAATGGCAAACACATTAGCTCCGGCCAACTTGGCCGATCCTAACGAAAAAAAGGCGGGTAAGAATGCCACATTCCAGTCAAACGGGATGACTTTTTCAATTCGGCGAGAAGGCGACAAACTTTGGCACAGCGAAGCACTAGACAGGGATGGTAAATGCTTAGCCAGTGAGGAAGAACGGGTTTCGGTTGGGATTGGATCAGGCAAACGGGGTAAATCCTACCTGATTGAGGTGGACGGCCGTTTCTCCCAATCCCCCATCAGTTGGTATGGCACCAAGGGAATATGGGATTTATCGCCAGGCTTTGGCAGTGACCGGCACTTTTCCCGCGTTGTCAACCCACAGTGCCTTTATTGTCATGCTGGCGAATCAAAAACATTGGACTCGTTTAATCCCAAATTCGAACCCCTGACCGAACGCTCGCGAGGTGTGGGTTGCGAGCGCTGCCATGGGCCGGCAGGAGACCATGTCGATTATTGGTTCAACCACCTGGGCCCTCCCCCCTCCGAAGCTGGCAAACCGGATCCAACCATAGTCAATCCAAAACGGCTTGAACCTGGCCCTAGAAACTCGGTCTGCAATCAATGCCACCTTCAGGGAGCCATGCGCGTGGAACGGCGTGGACGCCACCAACGGGAATTTCGTCCAGGGCTCGAGTTGGAAGATTTTTGGACAGTGTTCATCAAGCACCCGGCAGTGGCTGACAAATTTAAGGCTGTTGGTCAGGTTGAGCAGATGGAATCCAGTCAGTGCCACCAAAAATCAGCCGGCACTATGGGCTGTTCAACCTGCCACGACCCGCATGGTGAACCAGAACCCGAAAAGCGCGATTCTTTTTATCGGCAAAAATGCGCCCAATGCCACACTGTTGCCGACAAAGTGGGCAAAGCCCCTGAGTGTTCAGCTCCTAAGGCCGATCGCGAGGCCAAGGCGGACGCCTGCGCGAAATGCCACATGCCAAAAAATGGCGCTTCAGACATTGTCCATGTGGCGTTGACTGATCACAATCTGTTGAAAAGGCCTAGCAATGTTGTCGAAAACAAAACCCGCCCACTAAAACCCGAAGAAAACCCCCTAGTCCGTTACAAGGAAACCAATCGCGTTTCGAAGTTGGACCAGGAGAGGGATCTGGGAATCGCCATGGTGCGTCAGGCGCAAAACCAACCGGCCAATATCGGCAAAATCTTGGACGAAAGGTCTGTCCCCTTGCTCAAACGAGCAGTGGAAGTATGGCCGGATGACCCTGCAACACTTTTGGAACTGGGCCAGAGCCTTAGGAATATAAATCCGGAAGAATCGATTTTTTATTTAAAACGATTGAACCGCTTGCACCCTGAACACGAGGAATGCCTCTACAACCTCGCTTCATCTTATTTTTATTCTGGTAATGGCAAGGAAGCGGAAAAAATCGCCAGGGATCTGGTGGCACTGACCCCCAAAACAGGGGGCCCCTATGACCTGCTTTCTGCCATTTTGCTAGATCTGAAAGATTGGCCAGCACTGGAAAAAACCACACGCGATTGGCTGAAGTTTCAGCCGGTTATTCTGGTGGCCCGCCAAAGGTTGGTGGAATCTCTATACCGCCAAAGCAAACGCGAAGAGGCCCGTGTGGAATTCGACATTGTTTTGGAACAGGATCCGGCAAACAGGCAGGATTTGCTCCTTTGGTACCATCGCTTAAGCCGTTGACCCCCACTGCCCGTTCACCAAGCCTATCGTGCCCTGTTTTTGTGCAGCCCACAGTTTCCCAGTCACATCCTTACGAATATTTCCTTTCGAATTCAGCTTAAAACGTTGAAAACAAACACCATATGCCATTTTCCGGCACGGTAGTTGCCCACTACGTCCTATCCAAAATTGGTATGGCCCGATCTCAATGTGGTGGATCATGCTCGCCGCCTCAAAAAACCAGAAACGCGGCTGGTTTGATGGGTATCAACCCAATGGTTTTGACGAATGTCAGGCGGCTAACGGGACCACTCGCCCTCATTACGCTGAGCTTTCGCAAAATCTTGCCACACTCAGCCCCGAGGATATGGAACGGCGCCAAAAATTGGCCGACCTTTCCATGCGGCAGCAAGGAATCACTTTCACGGTTTATGACAGAGGCCAGGGCCTTGAACGAATCATGCCCTTCGATCCGATCCCCCGCATCATTCCTGCGGCCGAGTGGGACAAGGTCGACAGGGGTCTGAAGCAGCGAATCAGGGCCCTGAATCTTTTTGTGCACGATGTCTACCACGACCGGAAAGTTTTGACCGACAAGGTGGTGCCCCCTGAACTTGTTTTAGGCTGCACCTCCTACCGCCGGGAAATGCACGGAATTCAGGTGCCGCGTGACATCTACATTCATATTTGCGGCACCGACCTCATTCGTGACGAGTCGGGCAATTATCTGGTGCTGGAAGACAATGGCCGCACCCCTTCGGGGGTGAGTTATGTCTTGAAAAATCGCCAGGTGATGAAGCAGGTATTTTCTCCCCTCTTTGGCGAATATTCCATTCGCTCGGTTGACGATTACCCAGCAAGACTTTTGGCAATGCTTCGCCATGTCGCCCCTAGCGGAGGAGATGACCCGCGCATTGCGGTGCTCACACCCGGCCTTTACAACTCGGCCTATTTCGAGCACAGCTTCCTTGCTCGACGCATGGGCGTGGAGCTGGTGGAAGGTCGAGATTTACTGCTTGAAAACGGCCACCTTCACGCCCGAACCACGAGCGGTTTAAAACGGATCGATGTGCTATATCGCCGTGTGGACGATCCATTTCTCGACCCGTTGACTTTCCGCCCTGACAGTATCCTCGGCGTTCCCGGCCTCTTGGGTGCCTACCGTTCCGGGCGCCTGAACTTGGCAAACGGCATAGGGACAGGTGTGGCGGACGACAAAGGCATATACCCTTTTGTCCCCGACATCATCCGCTATTATTTAGGTGAGGATGCCATACTTGAAAATGTTGAAACATTCAGGCCTTTGGTACCAAGCCACAGGCAGCACATTCTTGCCAACCTCGACAAATTGGTGGTGAAGGCCGTGGATGGTTCGGGCGGGTACGGCATGCTGATAGGCCCTGCCAGCACCAAGGAAGAGCGGGATAATTTTGCCGCCAAAATCGCCGCCAATCCGCGCGGGTACATCGCGCAACCAACCATCCAGCTCAGCCAGCACCCAACCTTGGTGGATGGAAAACTGGGCGGGCGCCACATCGACCTTCGTCCCTTTGTGCTTTACGGGGAGGAAATTTCGGTCTTGCCAGGTGGGTTGACCCGAGTGGCTTTGCCTGAGGGCAGCTTGGTTGTGAACAGTTCTCAAGGTGGTGGTAGCAAAGACACCTGGGTGCTTGCCTAGAATGCCCGGTCGAGGAACCCTAGCATGTTGAGCCGCGTAGCCGAAAATCTATTTTGGATGGCGCGCTACATTGAACGCGCCGACGGCTTGGCCCGGCTGATGGATCAAGCTTATTTGATGGAATTTGACGGGGGCATGGAGGGTTTAAACCCCGAAGAAAGCAATGGTTACGGACCACTCGAAACCATTCTCGACATATTGGCTTGTCGTGCAAGTTGGAATGAATACTCCGCCACCAAACCTGGATTATCAGCCGCCGATCTGCTGCATTGGCTGGCCTTCAAAGCCGAAGACGGGCACTCAATCCGGTCAATGGTCACCCTGGCCCGAGAGAACGCCAGAAGTACCCAAGAGTCCCTAAGTGCTGAGGTATGGAACCAAGTTAATCGCATGCATCTGGCCATGATCAGTCGTAGGGCGAGGGGCCGATTTTTAGCCTCACCAACTCGGTTTCTTGACTGGGTGAAACGCGCTTGTGTCTTGACTGGTGGTTTGGTGAACGACACCCTGCCCCGTGATGAACCCTATCAATTTCTGCAGCTTGGTTGCTTCCTTGAACGGATTGACATGACCAGCCGCATCCTTGCCAGTTCGGCAACCCATGTCCTTCTGATCAGTGCTGGCGGTTCCTCCGGGCAGCGCGGTGAATTGGAAGAGGTTCGATGGTCAGGCATGTTGAAGTCGGTAGGAGCAAAGGATGCCTTTCTGCGACGATTCCGCGGCCAGATCACCTCTGAAGGCAGCCTGCGTTTTCTCCTTTTGGAACAAGACTTCCCCCGCTCCCTGCGTTTCAGCCTAAAAAGGTGCCTTGAATCACTCCAAGAGATTTCAGGCTCAGGTTTCATGAAATACATAAGCGAGGCTGAACGACTCCTGGGAAGGCTGGAAAGTGATCTGCGCTACCTCGAACCAGAGGATGTGCTCGATCGTGGCCTTGTAGATTTTCTCGGCCAAATTCAAAACACCTGTTCCCAGGTTGGTGCCGAAATCGCGCGAGAATGCTTCACCTGACAAATTCAACCAAGGCAAATTATCATCGAGAGGTAAATCATGCTTCTGCGCATTGACCACGAAACCGCATTGAACTATTCAGAACCTGTTTTTGAGCATGTTTTCGAACTAAGAATGGCACCATTTTCCAATGAGGAGCAAACAAGCCTGGGTTACCGGCTACATGTTTCGCCTCTGGCCCCCACAACCCCCTACAGGGATGGTCATGGCAATCGGGTGGAATTAATCACCCTTCTGGCACCTTGCCAAAAGATCCTGGTTCGGGCTACCAGCTATGTAAGGACTCACCGCCGTCCAGCCAAGGAACGCCTTGCAGGATTGCAACTGGGAAGCGCAATCGGCTCCGACAGCCACACTGTTGAGGCGATGGATTATTTGGGCCATAGCCCCCAAGCAGATGGGGGCGAGTGGCTTGAAAAAATGGCGGCCTCAATCAATCTAGCGCTGGACACCCCTATTGAAGATTTTTTAAACAGCCTTATCCAATCTGTTTCACAAACCATTCGCTATGAAAAAATGAGCACTGAGGCGAACACCAAAGCCTCCGAGGCTGTTGCCCTTGGGGCAGGTGTTTGTCAGGACTTTAGCCATATCTTCATCTCCCTATGCAGACGGCTGGGCATGGCAGCCCGTTATGTAAGCGGCTACATCCATCAGCCCGGGGAAATGGCTACCCATGCATGGGTTCAGGTTTGGTGTGGCCAACTATGCGGATGGGTTGACCTGGACCCTACCCACAAGTGCTTTGTTGGCGATGACCATGTTCAGGTGGCGATAGGGTGCGACTACAATGATGTGCCACCCAACCGAGGCGCATGGCGCGGAATGGCGACCGAAGACATCCAAGTTTCCGTGCGAGTTGAACCTGTATTGCGCTTGCCTGCAGAGTGGATTGACAGCGAAACCCTACCCCTAAAAGGTGCAAAAACGGAAACTGGTAACAATCCCCAAAGAGGTGCACCCCGCCCTTCAGCCCGGCAATTCCAAAGGATTCTTTATCGCCAGCAACAGCACCAGCAGCAGCAATAAATCCACTTGATGAATCGAACTGAATTTCGCAAATTACTTGGAAAACTTTCTTGCTTTCCAGGTAAAAAACCTTTCAAAGAAAGCGTTTTTGGCAATCAAAAAGCAAACCATGCCCTGCTGCGATTGTCTGTTATTCTGTAGGTAAGCGGAATAGTCCGTAAGCCACCGATAGCGGGCAAATCATGTGGTATTTCACCGACAAGCGTCATCTGGAACACGACACTGGCACCGGGCATCCCGAGCGACCAGACCGGTTGCGGGCGGTTTGGGAATCGCTCGCGCGCGAGGGCCTGACCCATAAACTCACAGCTCGTGAATATAGGCCGGTCGCCTTGGACTCGGTTTACAGGGTGCATTCGCCGTCAATGTTCCAGCACACCCTTGAGCTGTCAGCCGATGGAGGTGGATACCTCACCGCTGACACGCCAATATGTGGCCAGTCTGCGGATATTGCCTTGCTTTCAGCAGGTGCTGTATGCGCCGCCGTTGATTCGGTTTTGGAAACTAATACCCAATCGAAACGGGCTTTTTGCGCTATTCGCCCTCCAGGCCATCATGCGACGCCCGATAAGGCAATGGGTTTTTGCCTGATCAACACGGCTGCTGTGGCAGCAAGGCATGCACAGGCAAAACACGGGCTAGACCGTGTTTTGATCCTTGATTGGGATGTCCATCACGGCAATGGTACCCAAGATATTTTTTATTCCGATCCCAGTGTTGGTTTCATCAGCATCCACCGTTACGGGCAAGGATTTTATCCAGGCACAGGGGCTCAATCGGAAACAGGAACCGGCAAAGGGCTGGGAACCAACTGGAATTTCAACGCCCAACCTGGCATTTCCTGGGCCTCCTATCTCGGACTGATGGATAGAGCCATCGAACATATCGCAGCCTTCAAGCCGCAATTAGTCTTGCTGAGTGCGGGTTTCGATGCGTGCGTTGATGACCCGGTTGGAGACATCGGTTTGGATCCAGCCATTTTTAGCGACCTAACCAAGCGTCTGGTGCAGGTGACCAACGACATCGCCGGTGGACGCATCGTTTCACTTCTGGAAGGCGGCTACAACTTAAAACGATTGGGCGAGGCTGCAAGCCACCATGTTGCAGCCCTGGCCAACGAGTAACTGCTTTCAAGGGATATCTCTGCCTGACTGATTCCCAAATGGACCCCAAGGGCAATCAATCGACGAAAGTGTCCGGTTCGGGTATTCTGATAAACATCAATCAGCTCTGTATTTCGGCTCATGCGTTGGTTTTCAGAATGCCCCCCCCTTTGCCGGTTGGCTTTGCAAACTCATTGGGCATTTCGCAACCCGCCATTTGTGCGGGTTGCGGTTGTTTGTGCGACGACATCGTCCTCCGTCCTCAGGAAGGCAATCTGGAGGTCAACACCCGGGGCTGCGTCAAAGGCCAAGAATGGTTTTCCCAAACCACCGCAACCGGGCCACCCGCTTTGGTTGACGGAAAGCAGGTTTCACTTGCTGAAGCCATTCAGCACGCTGCATTGGTGCTTTGCCAAGCGAATAATTCCTTGATTTTTGGCTTGGAGCGCATCACTTGCGAAGCTGCTGCGCGAGTGGTGGCTATGGCCGATTGGCTAGGCGCAAACCTTGACACCACGGCCTCCTTCAACCAAGGCCCAACCGGTTTAGCTTTTCAGGGGGTTGGAGAAATCGCCTGCTCATTGGGCGAGGTGCGCAATCGGGCAGATTTTGTTGTTTTTTGGGGTGCTGATCCAGACCGCACCCATCCCCGACACACCGAACGCTACTCCATTCATCCGCCCGGAATTCATGTGCCTTTGGGTAGGCGTGGCCGGTTTGTAGTAGTGGTTGATCCAGAAGACAACCAAACTGCCCGCCAGGCAGACCTGTGGCTAAAACCAAAACCTGGCCGCGATTTTGAAATCTTGTGGACTTTACGGGCATTGGTCCAAGGTCAGGATGTTGGCAATTTTGATGAGGAAGCAAACGGCGTTGGCATCGACCAATTGTGCGAGTTGGCCGCCAAAATGAAATCGTGTCGATTTGGCGTACTTTTCTTCGGACAAGGCTTGATGACGGGGACGGGCCACCATCTAAACGCCGATGCCGCTGTTGGATTAGCCCACGACATCAACGCACATACACGCTTTTACGCGCGCCCATTGCGGGGTGCCGGCAACCCAACCGGAAGCGATAGCGTGGCCTGCTGGCAAACCGGTTATCCGTTTGGCATCAATCTGGCCAGGGGCTTTCCCAAATATAACCCGGGAGAATTCACCACCGCTGCATTGCTGGAACGAAATGAACCAGATGCTGCCCTGTTGGTGGGGGTGAAACCATCCGATTATCTTTCTAAAAACCACTTAAAAAGTTTGGCCGGCATTCCATGGATAATGGTCGGTAAT
>Ga0315905_10002036_pt1 | contig 21382 bp, 18 predicted proteins | sample LakEriMetagenome_5_FD_203522 | JGI IMG/M metagenome (GOLD analysis project Ga0315905, IMG submission 203522) | Freshwater fungal communities from buoy surface, Lake Erie, Ohio, United States - Buoy 4 MA121 | ecosystem: Environmental > Aquatic > Freshwater > Lake | place: USA: Lake Erie, Ohio...
GTTCAGACTCTGCAAGAAAACACCTATGGCTTGCAATCGGGAAACCCGTGGTGGAATACTACCCTATTTATCTATGATGCCGACTATCTGCGCATGAAGAACATCAGCCTTGGCTATAACTTCAAAATGAAAGAAAGCAGTCCATTGCGTAACCTAACCGTGCAGGTTGCAGCATCTAATCTTTTTGTAATTACGAATTTCGTAGGACTTGATCCGGAACTGGTGCGTGACTTTGAAAATCCTCAGGATCGCAACTTGAGTCCAAATACGACATACCTCACGCCGCCTCAAGAGAAAAGCTACTTTGTAACCCTAACAGCTAACTTCTAATCCTGAACCAACATGAAAAAGATATTCATCCTTGCTTTATGCTTTACCCTTCCGTTGGTTTCATGCAACAAGTGGCTGGAGCAGCCCCCTTCGGGCAACCTGCGTGAAGACCTCTTCAACACGGCTCAAGACGCTCAAGAGACATTAAACAGCTGTTATGATGCGTTGGCCAACCTGTATGATGGTCGTATTCAAAACATTTCTGAGCTGTTGAGCGACAATCTTAATCAGCCGAATACCAACAACGACTTGCGCTCTGTTTATGCCCGTCAAACAACGTTCTTCAATGGCACAACCAACAAGGTATACCAAGATTTGTTTACGGTAGTATGGCGTTGCAACACGCTGCTCGACAATATCGATGTTATTCCGAACTTCGAAACAGGCGAGAAAGAGCGCTTGATTGCTGAGGCTCGTTTCTTGCGCGGCTTCTGTCATTGGGCGGCTGTAAAACTGTGGGCCCAGCCTTATGGCTGGACACCGGGCAACACACATTTAGGAGTGCCCATTCGCGACAAAGCCGCGGCCGATCCGCTTCTTCGAAACACGGTTCAAGAAGTGTATGACTTCGTGCAGGGAGATCTGGAATTTGCTTACAACAACCTCCCGCAAGCCAACGGTGTTTATGGGAGTAAACTGGCAGCTGCCGGAGTATTGGCAACGTTCCACTTCCTAAAGCAAGAATGGGCAAAAGCGATAGAATACAGCTCAGAGGTAATTGGCTCCGATAGTTACACATTGAGCGAAAGCCTCGACCGTTATCCGCAAATTTCGCAAGGCAACAACACGACCACTGAATTTGTATTCGGTACGGTTTCGACACTATTCTCCATAGATGGAGGATCCCTGGCCCAAGACCGTCGTTGTGGCAGTTTTGTAAGCAACTATCAAATCAACAATGGGATTGCTGAATTAATGGTGAGTCAGAATTTTCAAGACTTCATTAATCTCAATCCAGCCGACAAGCGCCTTCAAGACTGGTTTACCTTCGAAGGTAACCGTGCCTTTCTGAAGAAGTTTTTTACGAACCAGATTTACAGTGTTCCGATTGTTCACCTCACAGAGCTTCACTTGATTCGGGCAGAAGCTATTGCTGAGAACGGAGGTGATCTTTCCATCGCTCGCGAGGACATCAATAAAATCCTCAACCGTGCATTCGATTCAGGTACTAACCAAATTTCTGAATCGGCTACAGCCGAAGATATCATTGCAGAAGCGCGCCGTCAGTACCGCATAGAACTTATTGGCGAGGGCAAATACACAGAGCAGCTTCGTCGTTATGGTGTGATGGGGGAAAATATCATCATCCGCGATGCTCCGTATGACTGCCCCGGCATGGCCATTCAATTCCCGAATGCTGAATCAACCGTAATCGGATTTGAGTTAAATCCGGAAGGCGGATGTAATTAATACATTCTTATCGAAATTTGAATCATGAAAAAGACACTATTACTAACCATGGGCATTGCCCTTTCGCTGTGGGCGTGCAAGCCTGATACAAAAGGCGAATTAGGTGAAGAATCCAATAAAATCGAAGGCATAACAGGCACTTGGGAAATTGTTTCATTCAAACAACAAGACCCCAACAATCCCATTCGTGAGGAGCGTGACCTAAGCGAATTTTATATCGTCCCCGGACAGACTCCCTACCGACTAACTTTCGACAAAGCCACGATGACCTATGGTGTAACAGCCGGCCCCGGTAAAAACTACTTCGGAACAGGCGGTAGATGGGCGTTCGATAACAATGAATACCCAACTTACCTCTATTTGTATACGCCAACCGATACGCTGGAAACATTGCTTGGCTCTGTTGTTCGCCCTTCAGATAATCAGTTGAACATACAACTGGAAAATTATTGTGAGGCCTCGGATGGAAGCAGAACTACTACTGCCATCTATACTTTTACTTTTAACCGTTTGAACCCTTAAGTCATGAAGAAGATATTTTCAACCTTGGTTGCCGTTGCATTTTCCGCTCTCGCATTCTCGCAGGCAGCATACATTCAACCCTCACCAACCGGGAAGAACGACACGATCACTCTTTACATAAATATTGCACAGACGACAGATGGCACAATGAATAATGCATTGAATGCCATGCTGACAGACCACCCCAACGATACCGTCTATTTATGGGCATGGCAGCCTGCAGCTCCGGTAGCAGGTTTGGGCGAATGGGCCAACTCGAGCAATGCAATGGCTATGACGAAAGTACAGGGCGCTGAAAAATTGTACAGTATGCGTTTCAAGCCAACCTCATTCTTCGGAGTTGACGCGACCACGTTTTTTACCAATGGTATTTCTTGTTTAGCAAAACTTAGAAATGGTAATGCCTATGCCGGAGAATATAATGGTGAGGCAAAAACAGAGGACTTAAGCATCAACATCATTCCAAAACTGTGTGATGAACTCTATTGTGTTTTCCCGGAAATTGCCAAAACCAACGATTACGTTTCGATCACTTACGACAATACTCAAGAAACTACTCCTGAGTTACAGAACTTGGGCGAGGATGATTGTTATATTTTCCTGCGTGCGGAGCAAACAATATTCTCAGCTTTCAGTTACGCAGAGCCTTCGATAGTTCCAACATTGCCGGAACTCAAAATGAAGTACATCGGTGACGGCAAGTTCAGAATTACCATTATTCCGGCTGACCTGTTCGCAGAATCCGGTGTTTTACCGGAAGGCTTTGAATTCAACAAATTGAAGTTTTATGTGCTCAAGCCCGGGTTCGTTTATCCAACAGCGGCACCGTCGCAATCGTTTAGCTTCATCAGTTGCGATTAGTGCACAAGGAAGTTGGGATTACAGGTAGTCGCATTTTAGCGAGGCCAAACACAGTTTTTATCTCGCTAGTGTCTCACACCAGAAACGCAATCGGAGTAAGTGTAGACTACCGCTTCACCAATCGCTCGTGCAACGTGCCGCCATTTACCAGCTCAAGGCTCAGTAAATAGTTACCCGCGTCCAACTCAGTAGCGCCTACTTCGCAGAAGTTTTTTCCATGGATTGAACCGGAACCGACAACTCTTCCTCGCAAATCAAGAAGTGTCCACCGGCTTGCAGGCAGCGGGCTTTCAACTCTCCAACTCAGACTGGCCGGGTTGGGTGCTACCCTCAGAGTTGCAGCAGATGACTCCCCTACAACATTCGGCTCACAGGGAAGCATATTGATTAGTTCCCATATTTCATCAATCATTAGAATAGGCACATCCAGGCCATCCGGGTTTTCGCCCATGCGTATCCAAACCAGATTCTGTGATGGCACAACGCATATGTACTGTCCGTCGCGACCAATCGCAGCAAACATGTCCATGGGCGCATTAGCAGCATAGTTACCGGGAAAAACAAACTGTGTTTCGGGGAACATGAAAGTCTCAGTGTTATTCAGCCATGTTAGATAGCCATAACCTTCGTTGAGTGATTGTGATTGATGGGTCATATCAAAGAAATACTGACTATCCTGCAATAAATCATTTCCATCCCAAACGCCTTCGGCTAACAACAATAATCCGAAGCGAGCCATGGAGCGTGCATTCGAAAAATAGACATTGTTATAATCAATATTCAACCACAAACCTTGCATTCCTATAGGCTGCGCTACGTTCTGAAAACACCAGGCATTGAGCGACATATCCGTTGCCAGTTGCATCACGGAATCAAGCAAGGTGTATGGAGCATTGTGATAGGCCCAACGCTCGCCGGCATCAGCTAAATACTCTAAACACTGACTTTCTGTACAATCGTCGTCCAAAACCTCATCGTTAAGGCCTGAAGTCATGGTTAGCTGATTGCGAATAGTGATGGCTTGCTCCTGTTCCGGCGTGCAGGAAGTCCAGCCCTGCCCCAGGTAATTTGAAGTAGGTTCGTTGATGTCGAGCAGACCTTGCTGTTGGGCTTGCCCTACCATAAAAGCAGTCAATGTTTTACCTGCGGAAGCCCAGTACCAGTTGGCGGTTGCCGAATGTCCGTTAAAATAGGACTCCAAAACAATTTTGCCATCTTTCAACAGAACAAAAGCCTTAGACTGATTTGTCTGAAGAAAATCATACAGACTATCAACTCGATCTTGACACCAATTAAGCTCTTGTGGGCTTAGCGTGCTCCAGTTATCGCCTGCAGGCGGGAAGTATGTTGTTTGTGAATGTGCCCGGTTAGCGACTAAAAGAACGAACACAAGATGAAAGCAACGCCAATGGTGTATCATTTTTTATTGTTTAATAAAACGCTCGGCCCTAGTTTCATTGCTCCGGATGCAATACTGCCCGGCGGGCCAGGCGCTGATATCTAACTGCTCTTGATAGTCGACAGCCAAGCGCGAAACCATCAACCTACCCGAAAAATCATAGACTGAATACGCCGTGTTTGGTTTAACGGCGATATTAACAAAGTCGTTTGCCGGTGAGGGCCAGGCATGAATAGCTTTTTCACCATTCCATTCATCTATATCTATTACAACAGGGGCAAAGCGATACACAGTGCCACTTTCCGGTTCTCCGTTAAGGGCTTGTTCAGATAATGGTTGCTGTCCACTCGGTATGGCTGTAATCGTAGGATTCTGAGGATCACCTCCTAAAGACCACAGGCCTTCCCAGCCGCTTCCGTCGAATGCCGCATTTCTCCCCAATAACACCAGAGGACCGTTTCCAAAAAAATGAATGAGGCTCCCCGACTTGATGGTGTTTGGGCCGTACCGAAACTCTATAACTCCTGTGTTTTGATAAATCCACAACTGAAAATTGGTTGTGTTATAGTAAGTATTGGTGGCATTCCACTCGCCATAAAATCCCGCGTTCTTCCATTCCAACTTAAAAACCGCATTACCAGGAGGTCCTTCCAACTGGTAAGATATAGGGCTCACCGCAATTGTGTCACTGGCGTTCATGATATCGGACATGTACGGCACAAGCAGGTTGACGGAGTCCGGATTCGCTTCATTCAGGTTAATGACCTGCGCTCCCGGTTGAATAATTCCCAGCGTGTTTGTGACTAAATCGAAAATGGTCACTTCAAAACCGGTGGAGGTGATGTAGAACGGATCATCCCATACATCCGCATTACTGATAGAGATCGGTGCCGTTAAATCATAATAAGGGTCGCTCAGCACCGAAAACTCGTAGGGAAAAGTTTGTGCAACGACGACATTATGTGACAAAAAAACCAGGGATAATAGACCAAGAACAAATTTCATAGTTGTAAAATTATTAATCGTTAGTGGGACGCATTCGATGATGTCAAATTACACGTGTCCACAATTCACCCTTCAAACAATTAAGGTCACAAAAAAGGTCGCCTGCGCGACCTTAAAAGTTTATCGTGTTAAGAAAGAACCTTATCATTCAAATGTTCTGTAATAGGTTCCCAGAAATCACGTCTCCACGCTTCCGTTAACCAACCCGAAGCATCTTCCGGAACCCCGGTATGATTAAAACTCACGCGCGAACCTGTTTCTGTCGCTTCTAAGTCAAAAGTTACGATACTATACATACCCTCGGGAAAATCGTTATGACGCCATGCTTGGACAATGCGCTCATCTGTTTTTAAATGAAGCATGTAACCATGACAGCGATTATCCCACGCATGAAACTGACCACCTTCACGGGTCTCCATGCTTGCCGCCATACCTGTAAGCTTAGTTAGCAATTTGGAGTCAGTCAAAGCAATAAAGACTTCCCCCACGCTCGACTCAAGTTCAATAACCTGAAAGATATTATCCGTTTTAATTTTCATGTGCTAAAGGTTTATCTATCAAAGGTAAACCGAGAATACGGAAGAAAAGCCTCAATAAGACGTAAAGTAATCAACCAACTGTTACTAATCAGGCGTAGTGCTGACGCAGCAACTGCTGAAGCTTCCGGGTATACTCATCGCGCATCCACTGCAGATAATTTTCAGTACTACGACTGATGCAATAGCTGTAGTGCTTTACCCTGCTCTTGATATCGGGGTCGAGCATTTTCAGCAGCTCCAGCGCGCGGGTATGGTCTTGCGCGTTTTCAGTAATCATCAGCGCATGCTGCTTTACAGACATGTCGAGCGCATCTTTGGTACGTCCGCCACTTTTCATCAAACGCGAATATTCTTCACGGATGTCGAAATCGATTACTGCACTATTCTTGAAAAACTCACGCACCTCAATGGGCATTTCGTATACCATCTCCTTCTCCATCTGCTCATCGCTCACGATGGCTTCGATATATGCGTCCGGATTTCGGAAAATGTCTTGCCAATCGATATCGGATTCCCACAATCCAAATCGACGGGCGTTGTTTCCCAGATCCAGTACTGTGAAGTCCGTCTTTCCCGGAATTACCCGTGAGCCACGACCAATCATTTGATGGTAGAGCGTAAGCGACTTGGTAGCGCGATTCAGAATAATCGTCTCAACCGTCGGTTCATCAAAACCTGTAGTGAGAATTGATACCGAGCTCAATACGGCGTCAGGCTTGGTACGAAACCAATGCAAGATATCCCTGCGCTCAACTTCACTGTGCGTATTGTCGAGGTGACGCACCTCGTAGCCCGCCTCCTTGAACATCTGATAAACAATCTTACTTGTATTGATACCATTGTTAAAGATGAGGGTTTTAGTTCCCTTTGCCTTTTGCTCATAAGCATAAAGCAATTTCTCCTGCATGAAAAAATTACCATACAGCTTTTCTGAGCTACTTACTGTATAATCGCCGTTGATGCCAATTTTAAGTGAATGCAAACTCACATCATAGCTATAGGTAGTTGCCTTCGATAGGAAGCCTTTTTTAATAAGACTCGGTATGCTTTCACCCACAATCAGTTCGCGGTAGTTTTCATGCAATGGCAACTCCACATTGCTGGAAAGCGGCGTGGCGGTTACACCGAGAATGACCTGATTTTCGAACCACTTGAATAACTTCCTGAACGAGTTGTAGTGGGCCTCATCGACAATCACGAGGCCCAAATTATCGAAGTCCATTTTATCGTCACGAAGGCGATTATTGAGCGTTTCGACCATCGCCACAAAGCACATGTATTGTTCCTCATCGGGCAGATCTTTTACCTTGCTTACGATGATTTTATTCTTGACATTGATATCAGAAAGATGCTTGGACGTTTGTCCCAACAATTCGATGCGATGCGTGAGGATCAGAACCTTTTTACCGGTTTCCTTGATATAGCGACGAGCAATCTCAGAGAAAATAACTGTCTTTCCGCCCCCGGTAGGCAACTGAAAGCACAGGTTGTAGCTCTTCGGATATTCATTCAAGCGATTGAAGATCTTCTCCAGCGCATCGGTCTGATAATCATAAAGTTTCTTCCCTTCATTTATATCAAGAATCTCCAGTGGCTCCAATGTCATAGTGTGATAGTTAGCAAAAAAAATCGGGCAAAGATAGTCAGCCTTGTATGCTAATCGGGTGTGATGGTCGTGTATTGTATTCACAAGATGTTAATAGTAGGTAATGGGGACTGGGGACTGGGGACTGGGGACTGGGGATTAGGTTATAGGGGCAAGTGAGGAGGGGTGAGATGGTTCTTCATTCATCATTCTCCTTTCTCCTTTCTCCATTAAATAACGCCGAGAGCGAACGCAACCGCAAAAGCGATAAGCGCCAGAGAGATAATTCTGTTGAGTAATGGTAGCTCGGTTTTCTTGACGAGTTTGTTGCCTTGCCAGGCGCCACCGAAAGCAGCAAGCGTAGCAAGAGCCAGCAAATCCAAGCGCAACTCGCTCCATCCTGCTGAAATGGAAGCCGCATAAACACTGATTCGCGACACATCGACCAAACACGCGCATACGACTCGCGTGCCCATGAAAGCATCTTTCGAAAGTCCGGAGCGCATGAGAAACGCACTTCGCAACGCACCTTGATGTCCGCTGATACCACCGAAAAAACCGCTTACCAAACCACCAACAGGGAGCCAACGAGTGGGCAGTGCGATTTCATCCAGCATGGGTGATATTTCGATAACAGCAAATGAGAGTATGATAATCGCAATGATGATGCGAATGGAGTCGGTTTGAAAAGCATGATTAAACAACGAAAAGTCGATGTGATTGTTCATGCCAGCAAGCCACTGCAAGCTCCAGGCTCCGATAATGGCGCCAACGACGGAAGTAACACCAAAGCTGCGTATAGTGGGCCAATGTGCATGCTTACCGACAAGAAAAAGCTTAAAGATGTTGTTGGCCATGTGCACTACTGCTGTAGCAGCCACAGCGATTTGTGTCGGGAAAAACAACATAAACGCCGGTAGCAACAAAGTGCCCAATCCAAAGCCACAAAAGAAACTCAGAAAGGCACCACCGAGTGCTGCGGCCAAAACAGCGAAATAGGATAACATCGTACGAATTTACAACCCAGCGATGGGCGATAGGTATTAGGTGATAGGTGATAGGTGATAGGTGATAGGTAGCGCAACAGCACCTAAAACCTAACACCTATCAACTATAACCTTCTGTTTACTCCGCGTATTTCCCGCAAGTCTCAATCACACGCTCACCCACGGTGATGATACATGAATGCGTTCCGCCTTCGCACTTGCCAGGGGCAATTACCAGATTGCCATCATTGCCCTTCAACTTTACTTCGCCGGTTGATGCATTTTGCTTGCCGTCGATTACAAGGGGTTCTTTTTTCATCGTTAGCTCAGCAGCTACTCCATCTACTGTGTATTTCACGGTGTAGGTACCCTCAACGTTTGAAATGATCTCGACAGATGGCCCGGTGCCCGCATTTGCCGTTGCGAAAAAGGCTTGTGGGCTGTTATCAATCTGTTCAACAACTTGAACGTCGGCCGGTTTGGGCTCAACCTTCTTTTCACCACCGCTGTTGCAAGCGCCCAAAACGAGGACAATTGGAAGAATATACTTTTTCATAGTTTTATTAATTACACGATTTAAAGATTTCATTGCCGGCGAAGAAAAACAGGACTAGCCAGAGTATCCCCTTTATCAGGAAAAACAAAAAACCAATCCAACCCAATCTCTTGATCCAGGTTTTGAATGACTTCGATTGCTTTTCATCACGCATGTTACACTTTGCAAATTACACTATACCATCATAAAAGAAAAACAAACTCAACATTCTATAAACAATATTTTACTCATGAAAAAGGGCCGCATTTTGCGGCCCTTCAATACTATTATCGAGCTCATTCAAAAGCCGGTGAGACTACCTTATACTTTTCATTAAAAGCCTCCCAGTTCCAAAGGAAATTCTTCATAAGATCATCCAAATTCTTGAGGAAGATAGGATTAGGCGTTTTCATTTGCTTAAAGTATTCCTCCTGAAATTCCGCCAAGTTGTACTTCAGAAAAACGCCCTTCGACATGGCGTAAACAATATTCTTCGACGGGTGATTCGCACGCGCCATCACGTCTTTGTATTCCTTCACTTTCATGGAAAACTCAGTGGGCGTCATATCAAATGCAGGAGCCAGCTTAGCTGTTACACTCTCCACAATTTGCTTATCCATTCCGTTGTTGAAATACTGACTGATGTACGAGTAATTTCCAGCAAGTACAATCATTAAAAACTTGCCATAATCACCTTCTCCAATGCGAGGTGATTCCACAAACTCAGGAGAGTCATTAATGAAACCCGCAACTTCTGCAAAACCGTTCTCTACCGTTTCAACAATATTGTGGGCGAATATGTGCGCAACGCGCTCAGCGGTAACTTTCTTTCTTCCAAAAATCGTCAACATACCAAATTCACTTTTAGGTTGTGATTCACAATTTCCAAAGCTATTTTAACACTCGCTTGAAACGGCATTTACAAACGTGCATATATGAACATAGTTATCAACGCGCAGCAATCGGAAAAGTGTATTTTAGCGCCCGATGTACCGCCATATTATAAAACCCATTTTCTTTCTGCTGCCCGCTGAGCGCGCGCATTACACCGCAATGAATTTATTGCAAGGAGCTCTTCGGATTCCCGGTATGCGCGCATTGCTGAAATCAACGTTCACCGTCAACAAACCGCAACTGAAACGCACGCTCTTCGGACTCCAGTTCGATAACCCTGTAGGGCTTGCTGCAGGCTTTGATAAAGATGCACGCTGGGTGGATGAGCTCAGTACACTTGGTTTTGGTTTTATTGAAATAGGTACACTCACGCCGAAAGCACAACCGGGCAACGACAAGCCACGCTTGTTTCGCTTGCCAAAAGACGAGGCCCTCATCAACCGCATGGGCTTCAACAACGGCGGTGCACAAGCTGCTGCCGAACGCCTGCCCAAGCGCTCTTCGCGCATCATCATTGGGGGCAACATCGGCAAGAATAAAATCACACCCAACGAAGAAGCCGTAAACGATTACCTCTCGTGTTTCGAAACGCTCTTCGCACACGTCGACTACTTCGCCGTGAATGTGAGTTCGCCCAACACTCCTGGATTGCGCGCACTGCAGGAGAAAGAACCTTTGCTGCATTTGCTCAACACGTTGCAAGAGGCAAACCATGCAAAACCCAAGCGCAAACCCATCCTGCTGAAAATTGCACCCGACCTCACCGATGAGCAGCTCAATGACATCATCGACATTGTGCGTGAAAGTAAAATTGACGGCGTTATTGCGACCAACACGACTATTGCCCGCGAGCCACTCGTTACTGCAAAAAACGAAATTGATGCCATCGGAGCAGGAGGACTAAGCGGTAAACCTGTCGCTCAACGCAGCACAGAAGTGATTCGTTACCTCAAGGAAAAATCGCACAACGCATTTCCGGTCATTGGTGTTGGAGGCATTCACTCCGCGCAAGACGCCATCGATAAACTCAACGCCGGCGCCGACCTCGTGCAGATATATACGGGCTTTATTTATGAAGGACCGGGGCTTGTTCGGAAAATCTGCGAAGGCATAAATTAGGAGAATGGAGAATGGAGAACCTCTTAGTGCAGTTCTTCATTCTCCATTCTCCTTTCTCCATTCTACTCGCCCCACCTCTCCTTCAGCCATTCCCTCACCTGCGCTTCTTTCGCATTGTTGCCGGGTTGGTAGAATTTGGCACCGGCAAGTGATTCGGGCATGAATTGCTGATATACAAAATTGCCTTCGTAGCTGTGTGCGTATTTATACTCCTCGCCGTGACCCAAGTCTTTCATGAGTTTCGTGGGTGCGTTGCGGATGTTCATGGGAATGCTCAGGTCGCCGCTATTGCGCACTTCGGCAATGGCCGCATCGATGGCCATATAAGCGCTGTTGCTCTTGGGTGAAGTAGCCAGATAAATGGCGCACTGACTTAATATGATCCTGCTCTCCGGCCATCCGATATTCTCCACCGCTCGAAACGTAGCGTCGGCCATGAGCAAGGCGTTTGCATTGGCAAGGCCGATGTCTTCCGATGCAAGTATGAGCATGCGTCGCGCAATGAACTTCGGATCCTCCCCGCCTTCCACCATGCGCGCCAAATAATAGACTGCTGCTTGCGGATCGCTGCCGCGAATACTCTTGATGAATGCCGAGATGATGTCGTAGTGCATCTCGCCCGACTTGTCGTACATAGCAGGATTCTGTTGCACTATTTCCGCCACGCGTTCATTGGTGATGGCCTCGCCTTCTCCAAGCTGCGACACCACGAGTTCGAGCACGTTCAAGAGCTTGCGTGCATCACCGCCGCTCATGCGCAGCAGCGCTTCAAACTCTTCCACGCGTATCTGCTTACTCATGAGATCTGCATCAGTAGCGAGTGCCTTCACTACAAGCTTTTCGAGATCAGCACGCTCGAGGTGCTTCATCACGTATACCTGACAGCGCGAGAGCAATGCGCTGATGACTTCGAAGCTTGGATTCTCCGTTGTGGCACCAATAAGCGTCACAATGCCCTTCTCCACTGCGCCCAAGAGCGAGTCTTGCTGCGATTTAGAGAAGCGATGTATCTCATCGATGAACAACACGGCACCGCGCGAAAACATACCTTGACCTTGCACACGGTCTATGACTTCACGCACGTCTTTCACACCGCTGTTGATGGCGCTGAGGGTGTAGAACGGACGCTTGAGTGTTTGCGAAATGATGTGCGCGAGCGTGGTCTTCCCCACTCCCGGCGGCCCCCAGAAGAGCATGCTCGGTATGTTGCCGCTCTCGATAGCTTTGCGTAAAACCGCATTCGGTCCCACGAGGTGCTCCTGCCCGAAGTAGTCATCGAGCGAAGAAGGACGGAAGCGTTCAGCGAGAGGTATATGATTCATGCGCACCCAAAATTAACCCGTGCGGTCGGACGAATCCAACAAATCGGGCCTGCGCTCGGTGGTCTTTTTAATCGCCTCGCTCATGCGCCATTCTTCGATCTTGCCGAAGTGTCCGCTGAGTAGCACCTCCGGTACGCCCCAGCCTTTGTATTCAGCCGGACGTGTGTACACAGGAGGCGCGAGCAAATCGTCTTGGAACGAATCAGTGAGAGCACTGGTCTCGTCGTTCATCACACCGGGAATGAGGCGCACAATGGCGTCAACCAAAACCGCCGCAGCCAATTCGCCTCCGCTGAGCACGTAGTCGCCAATCGAAACCTCCTTGGTAATGAAATGATCGCGCACACGTTGGTCTACGCCTTTGTAATGTCCGCAGAGTAATATAATATTCTTCTTTAGGGAAAGCCCGTTGCACGTACGTTGATTCAATCGCTCACCATCGGGCGTGAGGTAGATAATCTCGTCGTATTCGCGCTCGCTCGTGAGTTTCGTGATGAGGTCATCGATGGGTTGAATGGTCATGACCATGCCCGCACCACCACCAAACTGATAATCATCGGTTTGCTTTTGCTTGGCCGTGCTGTAGTCGCGGATGTTGTGAATGTGTATCTCGCAGATACCGCGCTCCTGCGCACGCTCCAGAATACTATCGGCAAACGGCCCGTCGAGCAGGCGTGGAAGAAGAGTGAGGATGTCGATGCGCATGGTTGGGTGTCGGTTTTGCGGGTGCAAGTTACGGATAGGATTGTAGGATAGCAGGATAGTAGGATTATAGGGGGGCGCCACCCACTCATTCTCATTCTCATTCTGTTTCTCATTCTAAAAATTCCAGATTGAGTACGTCCGTAAATCGTCCTCAGTCCTCAGTCCCCAGTACCCAGTCCTCAGTACCCACTCACCGCTCAATACGGCGGATGCTTTGGCTGATTATCCAACACTTCCTCAATGCGCAGCATCACCGCATCAGTGAGCAAAGGCACTGCAGAGGTTGCTTTCAAATTGTGCTCGAGTTGCTCGGGCTTGGAGGCGCCGAGTATAACAGTCGATACGTTCGGGTTTTTCAAACACCAGGCAATGGCAAGGTGCGCTAATGATATACCAAGGTCGTCGGCTAGGGTTTTCAACTTTCGCACTTTATCGTAGTTCTCTTCCACGAATGTCTTCTCGGCAAGCCAACTCAGCTCGTCGCGCTGAAGTCGAGTTTCGGTTGGTTTAGCGTCTAAATACTTACCGCTCAAAAAACCTGAAGCCAGCGGACTCCAGATAGTCGTTCCCAGTCCAACAGTCTTATAAATCTGGCTAAACTCCACCTCTACTTTACGACGTGTTAGCATATTGTACTGCGGCTGCTCCATAGCCGGACCAATCAGGTTGTAGCGCTGCGCAACCATGTGTGCTTCCATGATTTCCTGCGCGCTCCATTCACTGGTGCCCCAGTAGAAGATCTTGCCTTGCATGATTAGCTGATGCATCGACCATACGGTTTCTTCGATGGGTGTCTCCTTATCAGGACGGTGACAGAAATAGAGATCGAGGTAATCAACCTGCAGTCGCTTCAGTGCTGCTTCACACGCCTCCACCACATGCTTGCGATGCAACCCACGCTGCGTTGGCAGTTTGCCTCCTGCTCCGAAAAATACTTTGCTGCTCACAGTGTAGGTATCACGCGCCCAGTTGCGCTTCTTGAGTATTTCACCCATCACCTCTTCGCTGCGGCCGGCTGCATACACCTCGGCATTGTCGAAGAAGTTCACACCATGGTCATAGGCAATGTCCATGAGGCGCTCCGATACGCTGTTATCAATCTGATTCCCAAACGTAATCCACGAGCCAAAGCTCAGCTCGCTCACTTTGAGACCTGTTTTTCCTAGTCTGCGATACTCCATGGGACAAATTTAGTGGCGAACGGCGAATGGCAAATGGCGAGTGACAAATGATGGGAGAATGGAGAATGGAGAGCTTTTGCAACACCGTTCTCCATTCTCCATTCCCCATTCTCCTCATACAACCCTACCCACTATCTTCGCGTCTACACTTTCCATGAAATCACTTTTCATCCTACCCTTACTCTGGTTCGTTACTGCGCGCGCTGTGGCGCAAAGTGATTGCAATACCGCCATTTCGGTATGCAACTTTGTGTATGACGAGAATAACTCTCCAAGCGGAACGGGAGATTCTTTCGAAGTCGCACCCGGAAGCTGCCAAACGGGAGGTGAGTTCAACAGCGCGTGGTATATCTTCTCGCCTCAAAGCGACGGTTTGTTTGGCTTTGTATTGCAGCCAAGCGACATAGAGGATGATTATGACTGGTCGTTGTTCGATATTACAGAAAACGGATGTGCCGGAATCAACAGCGGCCTTTCTCCCGAAATAAGCTGCAACTCGTATGGTGAATTTGCACCTACTCCCAACGGTCCCACAGGCATCAGCACCGCCAATGGCGGAACGGGCAACTTCAACGGTCCCGGCAACGCGGCAGGGCCTCCTTTCAACGCCGATGTGAATGTGACCGCAGGCAGCGTATACGCGCTAGTTGTGATGAATTACAGCCAAACGCTCAATGGCTATGAACTCGACTTTGGCAATACAGCCGTGAGCATTTTCGATAATACGGCACCAACCATCACCGACATTCAAACGAACTGGTGCACGGGTGAAGTAGTGATTCAACTCAGCGAAGAAATTGATGTGAGCACATTGACAGCATCGGATTTCTTATTGGATTTACCTGGTTTTTCGGTGAATAGCTTCTCTACCAATACACCCGATTTAGCCAGCGTGCTCACTTTTCAAATTGGTCCCGTGCCTTTTCCTGCCGACTTGCAATTGCAGCTTACGACCATCAACAGCGAAATACTAGCCGACATCTGCGACAATGAGATGCTGCAACCCATCGCGCTCGATATGTCGGGCAACTTTTTCTTCGAAGCGATAACCACAACAGGCTGCAACGATATAGGCGCAACGATCGATATGAACCTGTTGGGGAACGCACCTAATACGCCCTACACCATGGAAGTGAATGGCACACCCGAAGGTGGACTTACAGTGAACAGTCTAGCTACGGGAGCCTATACGATTACACTCACCGACAACACGGGCTGCAGCCGCGACACGATGGTTTCCGTTCAATCATTAACGTCAACCGTTACCATGCCTGCCAATGCGGTGTTGTGCGATTTATCAGAAACGTTCACGGCGCAATTCAATGGCGGACTGATACTGTGGGATGCGCCCGCGGGCATTACCGTTGCGTTTCCGGCGCAAGGCACAACGCTCATTTCGGCCGATGCACCGGGCACATACAACATCGAAGCAACCGTGACAAACCTTGGCTGCACTTCAACCGGCAGCTTCGAAGTACAATTCAATTATCCGCCGCAGTCGACCACCGCGGCTACTGGCGCTTCGTGTTTCGGTGTCTGCGATGGCACCGTGAGCGTGACTAATGGCAATCCAACGGGACTCACCATCATTGTCGATGGACAATCTGTAACGGGGCAACCGGCAGAGCTCACCAATGTATGCGCCGGTGACTACACCATGGAAATCATTTTTTCACCGGAATGTACTGCTACACAGAGCATCACCATTGCCGGTCCACCACCTGTGTCAGCCTCATTTGAAGCTTCCGACTGGATAGTACCCTTTGCGGATCCCACCGTAACACTCACCAGCACTTCCGAAAACGCCGACTCGCTTTCGTGGACTGTGGTTGGTGCCGACTCACTCACATGGAGTGACACACTCTGGACGCTGGTATTGCCGCAAGAACCAGCCATTTACCCTATACAATTATTGGCAAGCGACACAGGAGGATGCACTTCGTTTTTCGAAGCATTTGTAGAAGTGCGCGATGAGTTTCGCGTGTTTGTGCCCAACAGCTTTACCCCCAACGACGACGACATCAACGACTACATCGCGCCATCTTTCACGTATGAGCCTGTATTCTATCACTGGCAAATTTTCAATCGCTATGGCGATGTAGTGTTCGACTCCAAAGACTACCGAGAAGTGTGGATGGGCGAGCACCGCAACGGAGGCTTCTATGTGCCATCGGGCGCATATAGCTATGTGCTTACCACGCGCGGTGTGGAGCGCGACATGCAAACGCTGAAGGGCACCATAGCATTGGTGCGTTAACATCTCTGTTCGGCACACCACAATAGTCGCTTATCATTTGTGTTATTTTGGTGCCCAATGAAAACCCAAAAGACAGTCATCGTGAGAACTCTGCTGCTCCTTTGTTTATCCATTCCATTTGCCCTTAGCGCCCAGGACGGTTGCTCGTTTGAGCCATCCGGAAAAATCCAGAAGCTGCTCGATCAAAGTTTCGATATGAAGAAATACGAAACCAACGAGCGCATCGAGTTTTTGGAGAAAGCGCTCGATGAAGACCCCAAGTGCACACCATGCCTCATGCGCCTGGGCGAAATTGAATTCAAAGTTGCCAAGCGCGGCGGTTCGTTTGCTTCTTCCAAGCAACACTTCCAGCAGCTCGACGAGTTGTGTCTCAACTACCACAGCGAAGTATACTACTATCTCGGCGCCATGAGCTACGCCGACCGCGAGTATGACAAGGCACTCGAATATTTCGAAAAGTTTTTGCGCTTCCCCGATAGCGATCCCAGCAAGTTTGAAAAAGACTATCAGAAAAAATACACAGAAGTAGAAGACGCATTGAAAAACGTCAAGGCATATGCTGAGATTTACAAAGACCAGATTGAATACACGCCTTTGCGAGTAACCGGAGTCTCCTCTCCTACTGACGATTATTTGCCACTCATTTCTCCCGATGGTGAAATCATGTTTTTTACACGTACCGTGAGCAAGCAAGCCAAGGGCGATGTGGCGCCGCGCACGTATGAGCATTTTTCGTGGTGCAAACGCCCCGACATCAACACCCGTTTCGACGAAGGCAATGCTCTACCCGAACCTTTCAACCAGGGCGCCAACTGCGGCGGAGCTACCATCACCGTCGACAACCGCGAGTTGATTGTAGCCATGAAAAATCCAAATCCGAAAAACCCCGACAACATCGATCTTTTTTCGACGCGTTATACCCTCAGCACCAACGATGCAGGCAAGAAAATTTACCAATGGGGTTCACTCGAAAGTTTAGGCGACCTTGTCAATACCCCCGACGGTTTTGAAGGCCAGCCCTCGTTGAGTGGTGATGGCAAAACGCTCTACTTTGTGGGTGTGCGTCCGGAGTGTGTGAAAGACGCAAGCGGCAATTTTTCGCACGACATCTTCTACACCAAGCGCGGCAAAGACGGCAAGTGGGGAGCAGCGCAACTCATTGGCGGAGGTATCAACACACCAGGTCAAGAAAAGGGCCCCTTCATGCACAGCGATAGTAAGACGCTCTACTTCGCCAGCGATGGGCACATTGGCGTTGGAAAAATGGATTTGTATTACTGCAAGGTTCAGGAAGATGGTTCCATTAAAGACATCAAGAACATCGGCTATCCCATCAACTCCGAAGCCGACGAGCTAGGCATCGTGGTAACGAGCGACGGAGAATTGGCTTACTTCGGAGCTAAAAATTTTCAGAACAACAAAGGCTGGGACGTTTATGAATTTAAGATGCCCGAGAAAGCGAAGCCCGAGAAGGTTATGATTGTGAAGGGCCAGGTGAAGACGAACTCCGGCGAACCACCAGCACAGGCGAAAGTGGAAATTCAGTATACCGAGAGCAAGTTCAAAGAGGAAGTGGCTGTCAACGATGACGACGGAACCTATGCCGCCGTAGTAAAAGTGAGTCGCAATGAAAACGTGACCTTGAGCGTGGAAGGCGAAGACATTGCGTTCAACTCACGCGTGATAGCCAAGAAAGACGAACCCGCGCCTGTGGTCACCAAGCTGAACATGGAAACGCGCGAGGCAAAGGCCAACGAAGCGTTTGTGATCAACGACATCTACTACACCACCAACAGCGCCGACATTGAGGAACGCTCGAAGATTATACTCGACGCCTTTGCCGGCTACCTCCTGAAGCACCCGTCGATGGTGATTGAAATATCAGGCCACACCGATAGCCGTGGCGACGACAATGACAACAAAGCCCTTTCAGCCGAGCGCGCGTTCGAAGTCATGAAGTACCTCGTGGACCATGGTGTGGAAGGCAAGCGCCTCACCTATCAGGGCTATGGCGAAACCAAACCCGTAGGCGATAACAACACAGACGAAGGCCGCGCGATGAACAGAAGGACGGAGTTTGTAATCAAGAAGATGTAGGCATCCATAACGCAGGGATGCTCAGCTGCACGTCCACTGCCACGCGTCCACCAAAAACCCAATCAACCATGACCGATTTCATTCAGCAGCTCAAATACCGCAACGAAACACTTTTTTATTTCGGTGTTGTGTGCCTTGCATTTTCAATCCTGTTTTTGATTTTATCAAAGACAACAACCACAGAGGTCTATGGAGTAAACGCCTGGTACAAGCCTTTTAAGTTCGCCTTTTCAACGTTGCTTTTTTCCTGGGCCATGGCATGGTATTGCTTCTATCTGCCAGACTTCAACATCAAAGCATTCAACTGGGTCGTTATCCTTTTATTGGGGTTCGAGATTTTGTATATCGCCCTTCAAGCCGGACGTGGACAGCTATCGCACTACAACATATCCACTCCTGTTTATTCGGCGCTGTTTTCACTCATGGCCCTTGCGGCTTCAGCGGTCACCATTTACACAGGTTATGTTGGTGTTTTGTTCTTCAAACATTCGTTTCCTGAGTTACCGACTTACTACGTATGGTCCATACGGTTCGCAATCGTCCTATTCGTCATATTCTCCTTCGAAGGTTTTGCCATGGGCTCGCGCCTCAGCCACAGTGTAGGCGCGCTCAATGACAACTCCAATTGGTTCATTGTGGGTTGGAGCAAAACGGTCGGTGATTTGCGCGTTTCCCACTTCATCGGCATGCACGCCCTGCAAGTGCTGCCTTTCCTCTCCTACTACCTCTTGAAAAACACCAAATGGACAGTTGCCGTTTCCATTCTCTACGGACTTCTCGCAATCGCCACACTTGTCCAGGCGCTTCAAGGCAAGCCCCTATTCAGTGCGAAAGAGGGGAATAAAGAAGTGATTGATCGTTTGAGTTGAGGAACAAGGAGTGTCAGGGGTATTATGCCAATGGAATGGCTATGGCTAAAAGAAGAATGGAGAATGGAGAATGGAGAACCATAGCGCCTTCATTCTCCATTCTCCATTCTCCCATTAACCTTCAACTCAACGCAGACGAATTCGCCACTCGCCATTCGCCATTCGCCCCTAAAAAAAAGGCCGGCGTTGACTCCTCAACACCGGCCTTTCAGTACTTAGTACTTTGTAATTAGTACTTATCTCGCAATCTCCATGCGCGTCACCACACTCTCTCCTCCGCCCGTTGCACGCACGAAGTAGATGCCACCTGCCAAGCTGGTTACATCGTATTCCGCAATCCAGGCACCTTCGTAAACTACACGTCCCATGGTATCATAAATTACCAAATGCTCAGGAGATACATCGCCGTGAGCGAAATGAACCTTTTCAGATGCCGGATTAGGCCAAAGCTCAATGCGCAGTTCTTGCACTTCCAATGAAGCAGAACGGTTGCAGTTGAGCGGACTCACCGAGCGTATGAAACGCTTGGAGTTACCACATACGTTGGACGCAAACACACGAATCTGACCGTTGCTCTGACTGGTAAACACCTGTATGGTGGCTGTTCCCTGACCACTGGTAATCGACCAGCCATTGGGCAATTCCCAGAAGTATGACATACCTGCAATTGGATTGAGTACAGAAATCGTATACGGTGAGTTTCTGCAAACTACCGGAGGCAACACAATACCTTGAGGAATTGCCGGCGGTATGCTAACGCTCACTGTGGTCGACACACATGACGACGTTCCGCAGTTGCCACCTTCAGCACGCACAAAGTAGGTGGTTGTGGCAGAAGGCGTAACGGTGATAGAGGCTCCGGTGCCAACCCATGTGCCGCCGCAGCTGCCGCTATACCACTTCCATGAAGCACCTGCCGTGATGGTGCCCTGCACACTCAACGTTGCCGATGTACCCGAGCAGAGGTTGGTAGAAGTAGCGGTTATACTTTGCGGACCGCACGGTGCTGTAGCCTGCACCGACACCGAAGCACAAGCAGTCGTATTGCACGCGCCTTCAGCACGAACGTAATACGTATCACTTGTGTTAACCGTAAGTGTAATGCTTGCGCCTGTGCCTACAGAAGTTCCGCCGCATGCGCTACGATACCATACCCACTGAGCGCCGGTTCCAAGACTTCCACCCTGGACCGATAAGATTACAGAAGATCCAGCTGTAACCGAAGCAGAGGATGCACTTGCACCGGTTGGCGCAACGCTCGACTGTTGGATAGTCAGCACCAAAGTGGCAATGCTGTCGCAACCCAATGCATTGGTAGTGGCATAGTCGTACGAACCAGAGTTAGTATAGACAGCACCATTCCACTCATAACTATCGCAAGCCGTTACCGAAGTAACCGAAGTTGCGACTTCCACGGGCAATCCAACGCATATACAGTTTTCATTGATGATATCATTCACCGTGCACGGATTGTTATCGTCGCAAGCACTACCCGCCTCCGGACCTTCACAGAAATCGTTTGCATCGCAGGTGCCATCGCCATCCATATCAGCGAATGTTCCTGCGCACGTGCAGTCGCTTTGGATGAGATCATTCACTGTGCATGGGTCGTTGTCGTCACAAGCAGTGCCTGCCTCAGGACCTTCGCAGAAATCGTTTGCATCGCAGGTACCATCGCCATCCGCATCAGCGAATGTTCCCGCGCATGAGCAATCGCTTTGGATTAGATCGTTTACTGTGCATGGGTCGTTATCATCACACGCAGT
>Ga0315905_10002037_pt1 | contig 21374 bp, 15 predicted proteins | sample LakEriMetagenome_5_FD_203522 | JGI IMG/M metagenome (GOLD analysis project Ga0315905, IMG submission 203522) | Freshwater fungal communities from buoy surface, Lake Erie, Ohio, United States - Buoy 4 MA121 | ecosystem: Environmental > Aquatic > Freshwater > Lake | place: USA: Lake Erie, Ohio...
CTCTTCGTTCAGTTTTGCATCCTTACCTTTCGGGGACAAACTAGTCTATGCGCAGAAATCACTTCTTTTACCTAGTACTATTTTTTTTAAGTTCCTTCCACCTCGTGCATGGTCAAGGAATCAAAGGGGCAGTGACTACTGAAGCCGGTGAGCCGCTCGCTTTTGCCTCTGTGTATATTCGGAATCTACAAGATGGCGTACCGACCAATGAAAGCGGGCGCTACGAATTTAAACTTGCCCCAGGTCTTTACGATGTAGTGGTTCAATACCTTGGCTATGCTTCGCAAATCCGCACCGTAGAAATCAAATCTGATTGGGTTACCCTTAATTTTTCATTGGCATCTCAGGTGATTAACCTCAGCCAAGTAGAAGTACAAGCAGGCGCAGAAGACCCTGCACTGACGATCATGCGAAAGGCCATCTCCAAGGCCACCTACCACCGACTTCAGCTGCAGCGCTACGCGATGACGGTGTACCTCAAAGGATCAGGTCAGCTGACCGATGCACCCTTTTTTCTAAAAAAGAAGCTAGCCGAGGAAGGGCTCAAACTTAACGAAGCTTACACCTCCGAGGCCGTTTCACGAATTACCTTTACGCTGCCCAATAAAGTAGAAGAGAAGGTGATCTCCATCCGGACCAATGGGGACAATCAGGGCACTTCTCCTGCACGCTACATCCAAACTTCCTTTTACCAGGATCAAGTAAATGAGGTGGTGTCACCACTTTCCAAATCTGCCTTCATCTACTATCAGTTTACCTTCCAAGGGAGCTTCTTTGACCAAAATGTGCTCGTCAATAAAATAAAGGTTACTCCTAGGTCTCGAGGAGAGCGGGTTTTTGAGGGATTTATCTACATCATCGACGACCTTTGGGCGATTCATAGCTTGAACTTGAGAACTTCAGTTCTGGGATTTCAGGTCGATATCCGACAAAATTATTCGCCGATCGCACCCAATGTTTGGATGCCCTTGACGCAGCAGTACACCTTTGGCGGCAAGGTCTTTGGCTTTGCAGGGCAGTTCAACTACTTTGTGTCTACACGGGATTACGACATCAAACTCAATCCCGATCTTTCGCACAAACCTGAATTGGTAGATGAAAAAATTCAGCAAGCACCAATTAACACTCAGAAATTTTCAAAGTCGGCATCGGCGCTAGAGCAGCTGGCAAGTGAACAGCCAAAAACACAGAAGGAGTACCGCAAACTGCTCAATCAATACGAGAAGGAGGTAATTCAGCAGCGCCAAGAAGAGGAAAAAAAGGGAGTGGTATCCGAACGAAACTATGTGGTGGATACCCTCGCTCGGAAACGGGATCTGGCCTATTGGGACAGTATACGACCTGTGCCGCTTAGCCTAAAGGAAATCGAAGGGTACAAGCGCGACGATAGTCTAGCCGTCATCGAAGCTGCCAAAAAGTCTGAAGTAGACTCCATCGCCAAAAAGGCTCGTACTAAGTTTCAACCCCAAGATCTATTTACAGGGGGCAGCTACAGTTTCGGCAAAGGGGTTTCCATTGGCTTCCCGGTAAACCTGACCAAATTTTCCTTCAACACCGTCGAAGGATACAAACTTGGACTTGGATTTTTTTACCGAAAGGTGGAAGAAATCAAGCTGGCCGATTCGGTCAGCCGCATCCGAAAGGTGTTTCGCATCGAACCGGAACTCCGCTATGGATTTTCGAGTGAGCAGTGGTATGGAAAAGTATCAATTCGGAGATCAATCAATAAACCTAGCTCAGGAGCCAACTGGGGCCTTTCAGGAGGTAGATTTGCATTTCAATTCAACCCAGAGGATCCAATCCAGGAACAAGTCAATGCAAGTTTTTCGCTCTTTGCACGTAAGAATTACTTGAAGTTGTACGAACAAGATTTTGTTCAAGCCACTTGGGGTGAGCGCAAATCACCCGCTTTAAGCTATCAACTGACCTTCCTTTGGGCGGATAGAAGACAGCTTGAAAATACCACGGACTTTAGCTTCTCGAAAAATGAGCGGCAGCAATACACCTCCAATACCCCGTTTAATGTGGAGGCTTTGGAAGGAACATTCTCCAATCATCAGGTAGCCAAATTTAAAGCCACACTTGATTGGAGGCCAGGATTGACCTATTCCATTCGGAATGGAAGGAAAATCCCCAATTATGAGCGCGCACCTTTGTTTTCGTTTACCTACCAGAAGGCACTGCCACAACTCACCACTTCGGGATTGGCAGCGGACTTCGATCAGCTGGAAGCTTCGCTAAAGCATGACTTTTCTTTTGGGGTGAGTGGCAAGTTGGATTTCAATGTGACTGCAGGAACATTCCTAAACGATAGTCAGGTATTTTTCCAAGACTACAAACATTTTGGAGGGAACCGAACCCTTTTCTCCTCGATGGGAGCAGCCTCCAACTACCGCGTGATGGACTACTACCGCTACAGCACTTCCGGATCTTACATCTCCAGCATCGCGCACTACCAATTCCGGAAATTTATTTTTACCCAACTTCCGATGCTTCGCTTCTCGGGGGTGCGGGAAAATATATTTGTCAACTACCTGAAAACTCAAAACTCACCGCACTACACCGAGATTGGCTATTCTTTGGATAACCTCTTCCGGATTTTCAGGGTAGAATTTGCTGCTGGCTTTGAAAATGGGCAATTCCTTCGCGCACGCCCACTATTTGGCGTAGCTACTTTCCTAAATATTTCGATCGATTAACTTAAGGATTCCACCAATAGGTGAATTTCAAGACTAGGGACCTGTTTTTCATCAAGAAGGGAGCAGGCAGGTAGTTGTCTGTGTAGACCAAAAATAGATCCGAAGCAGGCTTAAACCGCCACTGAAATCGGGTATTTAAGTTGATATTCTTAATCTGTTCGTTGTACTGCACAAAAGTGGTAAAAAAGACGGTGTTGGTCAGCGTCACATCTACTCGTGGACCAACTAGCCAGAACTGGGTTTTCCCCCAAGGGGTAGGGAGATCGATGGAATTGTAATTGCTACTCAGCGCCAAACTCACGTAGGGCTGAAAGCGATAGCCCAAGTCCGCTGTCAAGTTGTACCGCTTCCCATCTGCATAATAGCCGCCTGCACGTCCACTGAAAGCATAGGTAAAGACACTTTGTGGCTTGGAACTGTATTCCAGTCCCATCGCAGACCACTGGTGTTCGGTTCCTGTAGCTAGGGTTTTTCCAGAGAAGTTGGTCGGGTCAAAGGGGCGCTGCAGCAGCACAAAATCATGTGCTCCCCAGACCAATAGGCTGCTTTGACTTCGAAACTTGATGCTGTAGGTCGCGTAGGTCGTATTGTCCGTTTGGGTTCCTTTGAGTGAAAAATAGCGGATCGAATTTAGTTCGGGTCCATGGCTTAGGATGAGGGCACTTTTTGGAAACCAGCGGTATCCGATGGATGGACTGATCTTGTAAAAAGCGGTTCGTGGCACGAATCCTACTTCGGCAGAGTAGTTTTCAGATACGTACTCATGTTGCCAGTTCCAAGTCATGTTGCCGCTGGCATATTTCAAATTCGCTGCGTGTGCGATTCCCCTTCCGACAGCATCTGGACCAAAGGATTGGAGAATCATTGCCTTTCCTGTCCAGAGGTTGTTGGCGGAGGCGAGGTTGTACTCAAAACCAACGTTCCGGTTGAATTCCGTGTAGCGGGTTTTGTTTTCGGATACCAAGGAGGGATCGTAGTTCAGCGACTGCTTGTTGACTACCAAGGCACCGATAGTAGATCGTGCACCCACCTGCCGCTGCAAGGACAGCACTGAGAAGTTTTGTCCAGGAAGTCCTGTTTCCTCTACTGCTCCCGTCTGCATGTTGAGCGCTCCGATACGCCAATCCTTGTTGAGTTTACCACTAAGTCGAGCTCCAAACTCAATGGGCGCATTGAGTCCAATTCTTCGCGAAAAGAAGGGTCGAAGGCTACTGTATCCATAGCTTCCGAATAGGTCTCCATTTTCTAAGAAAAACTGTCTGCGCTCTGGAAAGAAGAGTTCAAACCGGTCCAAATTCGTCACCTGTCGATCTACTTCCACCTGGGAAAAGTCAGGATTCACAGTCAAATCCAAATTCAAAGAAGAGGTAAGGGACACCTTGGCATCCAAACCTATTTCTCGCTTGTAGGTTGCCTTTTCGCCGGATTCCCCATTTTTACTAAACCCTCCAAGGGTGTAGGGGATCAGGGAAATATTCGCTCCAGGATCTGGTGGAGGATTGTCCCAGACCAGGGTACCCGTGTAGGCAAGTGTAGAGGAGGGGAATTGTCGGGGTACAGGTGCCCAGCCAGATTTTTCAGTGGTTTTGAGGTCAAGGCGCGAGAAGTTGATGCCCCATTCCTGTATGCCTTTTTTGTAGCGGATGGATTTGAAGGGGATCGCTGCCTCAAAGACCCAACGGTCTTCGTAATTTTTGACTTTCGATACCCACTTGTTATCCCAGCTCAGGTCTATTGAATTACCATTGGACATCTGCCCATCCCACTGCGCACCTGCTGCATTTGCACCAAAGGAGAATCCATTGGTGAGGTCGTCAAAAGGATCCATGAAAAGCAGGAAATTGTCATTCTTCCCGAAATTAAAATCTCGTCGGAGTGACTCGACCATGTAGGGTCCATCGCTCGCATGGTAGTTGATCACGATGAGATACAGCTGTTCCTCATCGTAACTCATCCGCACATCTGTCTTCACCTTGGAGAAACTGGTATCCATCGGAGTGATCATAAAAAAGTTGCTTGCTACCTCCGCTTCTTGCCACGTTTTTTCATCCATGATCCCATCCACAGCGATGGGGCTACTCGCTTTTTGAATGTTAAGGCGGTAGGAGGCATTGATTTTTTGAGCCCGGATTGGTGCGCTAATTAGGATAAAAGAAACTAGAATGGGAACTAAAAAACGCATGAACTGTGCTTTTGGGTAGAGGGCTACTGTTTGATTCGGTAAGTAAAGGTCAGGTTAGTTTGCCGTAAAACCATCTGAGATTCGCCTTCCGTGAAGAAATTACTCCCCTCCGTAATGTAGCGGTTGATTCGTGAATTGAGAACATCCGCAACATTGAAAATTAAGGTTCCACGTTGATTCAAGATTTTTTTACTAGCAGAAAGGTCTAGAAAGAAGATTCCTTTTTGTACACCTTGGGCGGTTTTTCGCCGAGCTTCGTAATTTCCGCGAACCTGTAAGTCCCAGCCTTTTGGTAGCGTGAATCGGGAACTCTGTCGAAACAGCATAGAGGTGGTAGTGGCTTGAAAATTTTGGTTCAAGTTGCTTCCATCCACCGTCGCATAGAAGAAGTTGGCATTGAAGTCCAGCTTCCACCAGGAGCTGGCTACATAGTCTCCACTAAATTCCAGTCCATAGGATTCTTCTCCTACCAAGTTGTAAGGAGCAGTGACGGAGAAGCCATTGTCTCCTACAGTTCGGATGCGTTGAATTTTATCTTGGGTACTTCTGTAGTATAGGGTTGAAAATAGCGTACTTTTTTCCCCATACAGGATATGGCCTAGCTCGTAGGAATCCGTAAACTCTGGGTTGAGGTTGGGATTACCCGAGAAAAAGTTTCGTTGGTCGGAGAAGGTCACGTAGGGACTCAAGTCATTGTATACTGGTCGCCTGATACGGCGGCTATAGCTCAACTGGAAGGCATTTTTTTCATTGGCCTTGTAGTTCAGATGTCCGCTAGGGAAAAGGTTGGTGTAGGATCTCGGATTGGACTCTTTGGTTTCTACCAGTCTAGTTTCGATATCCGTATACTCCGCTCTGAGTCCAGCTTGGTAGCTCCATTTTGCGCGTTCATTCCCTACGATTCCATAAAAAGCCAAGATATTTTCGTCGTAGAGGAATACATTGTCCAAGCCATCGATAGTCTCAAAATTTCCAGACTCCTGCTTTTCCTGTACGATGTAGTCGTTTTCCATTTCTCGAAAGCTGGCACGAATCCCTGTCTCGATCTTGCCTTTGGTGGCAAAGGGTTGCGTGTAGTCAACCTGCAGCAGGTATTGATTTTCGTATTCGTCATTCAAGGAGGTCTGGGTTAAGGCTCCTTTGGGTAGGTTTTGCCCTGTTGTAGTGTAGGAGTTTTGAGTAAAAAGTTGGTTTGACCGTTCCCAGTAGTTGAGGTAGGTAAAGGAAGCATTGAGCTCTTTTCCTTTTTTGTCAAACCGCTTTTTAAAGTTCAAAATGGCCTCTTTGTTCGGCTCGTCCTCCGTTTCATCCTGTCTTCGTAGTGCATAGCCCAGGTAGTTGTCCAAGGTATTGCGGTAATCCTCGTAGCGAATGTCTGTAATTCGATGCGCGTCACTTCTTCGCCACACATAGGAGGCGGTAAGGATGCTCTGCTCACTAAAGTAATAATCAAGGCCTGCTCTCAGGCTATTGTTGAGACTGTTTACGGTAGAAGTAGATCGCTGCTGAAGGAGTAAGGCGCTGAACTCATCTTGGTATACTTCCTGGTACAATTTGCTTCTGCCCGGGCTAACCCGATTGGCAAGTCCATAGTTGACAAACCAGTTGATTCGATTTTTACGGTAATTCAGATTGGCCGTCAGTCCGAGGTTGAGGGGTGAACCAAGAATCACTTCTCCCGATCCATTGAATCCTTGTTTGTTGTCTTTTTTAAGTATGATGTTGATGACCCCTGCCATCCCTTCTGCCTCGTACCTGGCGGAGGGATTGGTGATCACTTCCACACGTTCCACCAAGTTGGCAGGAAGCTGACGCAGTCCACTGCTGCCCTTAAAGCTCACCAAACCTGAGGGCTTGCCATCGATGAGGATGCGCACATTGGCGGAGCCTCTCAAGCGTACATTTCCATCCGGGTCTACGGCCACAGAGGGTAGATTCATCAGGATATCGGAGGCATTTCCTCCTGCGTTTGCGAGGTCTTTGCCTACATTAAATACCCGCTTATCTAGCGAAAGCTCCATCAAGGTTTTCTCTCCCTTCACCACCACTTCATCCAGGTCTTCGGTGCTGGATTGGAGGGAAATTGCGCCTAGGTCCACCGCATTTTGCTTGGGGCTCAAGGTGAAGACGGAGGATTTGAGGGCTTCGAAACCCATAAATTCTACTAAGGCATAGAAGGTACCGAGCGGTAAGTCTACCTCGAAATTCCCTTTTTCGTCAGCGATTCCCCCGCCCACTAGGCTATCTTTTTGAGTGTACACGCCCACAGTGGCAAAGGGGAGGGGGCTGGCTTTTCCACTTTCCTGAACAGTTCCACGCAGCTTGCCTTTCTGCTGGGCTTCGAGGTCATGCAGCGGAACAAAAAGTACCACAAAAAAGAAAAGGCTAAGGCAAAAGGATTTCATAGGTTTGGAATTTGGCTTATGCGTTAGATTCAGAACTGATAGAAAAGTTTAAGGAACCTCCCTAGTTGTACAGCAATTCATGACTAACCTAAACTAAAATAAGGCCTTTTTACCGCTTAATTTGACAAGTGGAAAAAATAAAGGTCGACGCTTTCCTTCGTTTGGGTGAAAATAAACCCGAGTCCACTTAATTCATAGCTTGGAGCAGTTGCAGGACGATTCCTGCGGAGTTGATGGCCGCAGGGCGGACGAACTGGTTGAAACTCACTCGGGCAACTTGGTTGGCATTGTCACTGCAGCTGCGCAGGACGATAAAGGGGACACCCAAAGTTCTGCAAAGGTGCGCTACGGCGGCCCCCTCCATTTCAGTGGCCAAGGCTTCGTAGTCCGCATACAACTGTGCAGCAGTAGCCTGGTTGCTCACAAACACATCTGCTGTCGCAATCACCCCTGAAAATACGCGAGGAGCTCGATTGGAAATGGGAATAAAAGTTACCCGTTTGGCTGCAGCTTCGGCTTGCTGTACCAATGCCGAATCGGAATGGATGTAAAGGTCTTCGTATCGCCCACCAGAAAGTTTGCGGAATGGGGAAACTTTAAATCCAAGGGAGTCGATCTGCCCAAAATCAGTTTGAATCAACTTCGTCCCGATGACCACATCACCTGGCAAGGACTCGGGATGTAGGCCTCCTGCCACGCCAGTGAAGATCAGTTGCTTCGGTGAAAAATGATCCAGTAGAATCGCAGTGCTGTAGGCTGCATTTACCTTGCCAACCCCAGATTTCCCGATGACTACTTCTTGACCTTTTAAGATTCCGGTGTAGAAGGTAAGCCCTCCACGCTGTACTTCTTCTTTTTCCTTCAGCGAATCCAACAGGATGGCGATTTCCTGATCAAGGGCTCCCAAAACTGCAGTGCGTTGCGCGGTAGCACCTAGGGAGAGGAGTAGAAAAAGGAAAAGGAAGGAAAGTGATTTCATAGCGTGAGAAAGAAAATCGAAAGTAGGCTAATCCAAATTAAAATAGGGTGAATTTCTTTTCTTTTTCCTGCTGCGAATTTCAAAAAGGTGAACGCGATAAAGCCAAAAGAGATGCCAATGGATAAGCTGTAGGTAAAGGGAATGAGTACAAGAGTCAAAAAAGAGGGCAGGGCTTCCTCAGGATTTTTCCAATCGATTTGGGCGAGGGGCAAGATCATAAAGGAGCCCACGAGTACCAAAGCGATGGAACTTGCAATGGATGGGATGAGCGAAAGTAGGGGAGAGAAAAACAAAAATGGAAGGAAGAGCAAGCCTGCGGTGATGGCAGTAAGTCCTGTTCTACCTCCAGCGGATATTCCTACTGCTGACTCGATGTAAGCAGTGCCCGAACTGCTGCCTACCAATCCTGCTACGAGGGTAGCCAAAGAATCTGTAAGCAAGGATTTCTGCATGTTTTGAGGATTGCCTTCTGCATCCTTGAGACCAGAAGCCTCTGCCAAGCCTACGAAGGTGCTGATTCCATCAAACAGCAGGGTGAAGGTAAAGACAAAAATTACGGGCAAGTAGCTGTAGCGAAGTGCGCCAAGGAGGTCCGCTTTTCCCACCAAACTGAAATCAGGCCAGGAGAAAATTCCGGTGTAATTGACCAGGGTGGCTGCACCTCCAGAAATAGCGGTTGCATCACCCCACCAGCGCCCTATCGGCCAGGCGAGTAAGGTAGTGAAGGCGATGCCAAAAAGGAGGGCTCCAGGAACTTTCCGAAGGGTCAACGCACCCGTGAAGAGCAAGCCCGCAAGAAATGTAAGGGTTGTCGGATCTTTGAAAGAGGCCATGCTCACCAAGGTGGCTGGATTGGCCACAATGAAATCGGCATTTTGAAAGCCAATGAAACAAATGAAAAGCCCAATGCCAGCCGACACGGAATGCCGAAGGGAGCTGGGAATGGCACGAATGATTTTTTCTCGGGTATTGAAAAGGGAAAGGAGGAGAAACAACACGCCGGACCAGAAAACCGCACCCAAAGCTTCTTCAATTGTTAGTCCAAATCCCAAGACTGCGGTGTAGGTAAAAAATGCATTGATACCCATGCCTGGAGCTACCACGATGGGGTTTTTGGCATAAATTCCCATCATCAAGCTGCCAAAGGAGGACACCAATACTGTTGCCGTAACGACGGCAGAGAAAGGCATTCCTGTAGCCGAAAGAATCGCTGGATTGACGATAATGATGTAAAAACAGGCTAAAAAGGTGCTGACCCCTGCGAGGATTTCGGTTTTGGTGTTCCGCTTCATGGCCTCAAAATAGACAAATCCGAACTAGAATAAAAAATTAGAAATGGGATGTCAACAGTCCACCTTCCACAGACGACAGCAATTTGGAATTCAAAAAAAATAGTGTGCGAATACCAACTAGTGCTAGAGAACTACAATCTGCGGTAGACTGTGGTCCGTTAACCGTTGACAAAAAACTATTGAAAATTCAGCACAATCGTCACTCCTTTTCTTCGAAGGGAGGAGATGGCATTTCGGATTTCCGGTGCTGTTTTATCAGCCACATAAAGATTGTTGATGCCGTGCGAGAATCGGATCTCGGGGGCAAACTTGAAGTACTTGAAGTAGATTTCGAATCCCATGCCTGCATCTACCGTAAAGTCTCGTTTGGCGGTTACAATAGGATCAAGGTTGATTTCTTCTTGGGCCTTGGTATTGAACAAGTAGCTTCCTCCGCCAATAAAGTACATGCGGGTATTGTTGAATCGCATGGAGCGGTATTTAAAGACCAACGGAAGCTCCACCATTGTTGCTTCATTGACCAGTTCTTCGCTTCGGAATCCAAGGCTGGGTAAGGCAGTAGTGTTTGAAGTATTAGGCAAGGTTGCCGATGCTCCATCAAAGTAGTTGACGTCTACTTTGTACTCGTAAAACCCGATTTTAGGAGTGAAAATTAGGTTGAACTGGTCGTGAAATCGTAAAATTCCAATAAAGCCCAAGGAAAATCCTGGGGTAAATTTGGGAAAGATGGAATGAATGGCGCCGGTGGCTGAATTTGCTGGATTGAGAAACTCAGGAGAGTAGCGAAGCTGGTAGCTCGCGGTATGCGCTCCAAGGAAGAAACCATAGGAGGTAAGCTTGTCATCAGAGCCTGAATTATTGGTGAGCCCGAAATACCCTTGCGCATTGCTTTTGGCAACTACAAACAGCAGCAGGAGGCTGAGGACAATTACTTTTGCCCTACATATATGGAACTGATGCCAAAAGTGAGTGGTTTGCATAAGGTGCTGTGAAAGCCTACTTTTTTTAATATGGTCAGAAAATTTTCTCCATCTGGGAAGGCCTCCACGGACTCGGGAAGGTAAGTATAGGCAGAATTGTCTTTGGATACAATTTTACCGATTTGAGGAAGAATTACATTCGAATAAAACCCATAGGCTTGCTTCATCGGAAATGACTTTGGCTTGCTAAATTCCAAGATCACTGTTTTCCCTCCCGGCTTGAGCACACGATACATGTCTGCCAACCCTTTTTCCAGATTTTCAAAGTTCCGAACTCCAAAAGAAACGATCACTGCATCGAATTTATTGTCTTCAAAGAGAAGTCCTTCTGAATCGCCGAGGAGCATTTCGATTTTTTCCTGTAGCCCACGCTTGACCATTTTCTTGCGGCCTTCGGAGAGCATGCCTTCGGAAATGTCCACTCCGATGATTTTGTCAGGGTTTAAGGCGAGCGCCTCTATCGCAAAATCACCTGTGCCGGTAGCAATATCCAAAATCAATTTAGGAGCATCTTTTTTGAGCTGCTTGATTGCTTTTTTTCTCCAAATGATATCGATACCTAGGCTCAACACATGGTTCAGCAAATCGTACTTCGGGCTGATGCTGTTAAACATTTCAGCTACCTGCGCTTTCTTAGGGTCTTGCTTATCTTTGTAGGGGAGGACGGTCATCACGATTCTTCTTTGGAGCTGCAATATTACTACACAAACCCGAGGATATGAAAATTGTTGGAGGCCTTCTGGCAAAGTGCTTCCAAAATAAAAGTCTATTTTTGCGTTCTATACAAAAGTCATGATCAAAAAAGCCACCTTTTTAGTTAGCAATACTGACGTCACCAAGTGCCCAAAACCCGATCGTGCAGAAATTGCCTTTATCGGGCGCTCCAATGTAGGCAAGAGCTCCCTGATCAACATGCTCACCGGAGTGAAGGAGCTAGCCAAAACCTCTCAAAAGCCAGGTAAAACACAATTAGTCAATCACTTTACCATTGATGACAGGTGGTATTTAGTGGATTTGCCGGGTTATGGATTTGCCAAAGTGAGCAAGGACAAGAAGGTGAAGTGGGAGAAAATGATCAGCAACTACCTGACTACGCGTACCAATCTTTGCGGGGTATTTGTGTTGATTGACAGTCGCCTAGAACCGCAAACCATCGATTTGGAATTTCTCAACTGGTGTGGGGAAGAAGATGTTCCGTTTGTAGTGGCTTTTACCAAAGCCGATAAGCAATCCAAAACTCAAACTGACAAAAACGTAAAATCATTTTTGAATAAGCTGGTTGAGATCTTTGGCGATACGCCAGATTATTTTGTGACCTCCGCAGAAAAAGGACAAGGGAAGGACGAGGTTCTCCAGTACTTGGCGGAACTGGTGTCTGAATTTGAATCCCAGCGTACAAATTGATGGATACTGCTATATTTGCAGCCTGAATCCCTAAAGAATATGAATTTTAAAGACATTGCATCTGTAGCCGGAAAGCCGGGATTGTACAAAATCGTAAGCCCTACCCGCTCTGGCGTGGTGCTTGAGGCCTTGGATGAGAAAAAAACCAAATTGGTCGCAGGCATGTCTATGCGTGTGTCGGTACTAAGTGATATTTCGATTTACACCCTCACTGAAGAAGGTGCAGAACCTTTGGAGTCGATAATGAAAAAAATCGAATCCAACTACCAAGGGGATACGGGAGTTGATGCCAGTGCTTCAGATGCGGAGCTGCGTGCCTTCTTAAAATCAGTATTGCCAGAATTTGATCAGGACCGCGTGTACGTGTCCGACATCAAAAAGCTGAATGCCTGGTACACGATTATCCACAAAAACTGCCCTGAAGTACTTCAGGAGAGTTCATCCACTGAAAAAGAAGCCTAACACCTAGCCCCGTACTCACGGGGCTTTTTCATACCTTAGCGAGATGTCCACCCTTGCCGAAGAAACTTTTGCCTTGGTTACCCAAGAATTGGCCCTTCCTGAAATTAAGGAGGAGTTTGATGAGCAAAAAGCGGTGGCCGTAATCACCCAGGCCCTGAGACAGCTGCTTGACAAAAACCTAGAACGTCTCCTTCAAATCTGCTACCGGATAGACTTGTCAGAAAACACGCTTAAAAAAATCCTTTCCGAATCTCCCCCTGAGCAGCTTGCCTCAGATCTGGCGCAAGCCTTGTGGGAGCGGCAGAAACAAAAAATTGTCCTCAGAAGACGCTACTCAGGCACGGAGGGCTCCGAGTAGGACAAGAGTCACTTTTTTCCTTCCGAGGGATTGCGTATGTTTCGTTCAAATCTCTTTTTATGGCAAATCCCATCTGGATCATGACCTCTGCTTTTGATCAGCTATCTCTGGAGGAGACGGTTGAAAAAGCACTTCAAATAGGTGTTCAAGGCCTAGATCTTTGCGTTTTCCGCAAGGATGGTACGCGCAACGATTTCGTGGCCACGCACCTGGATTACCTGAATTTTAGTCCTGAGGAAGCCCAAAGCTTGCTGCGCCAGTTTAACCAAGCATCCCTTCGCTTGTCCATCGGAGCCTTTGAAAACCTCATCGGCGGAGATCCCATCCACCGTATTCACAATCAAAATCACCTCCTCCGCTTGATCCGCATCGCCTATCTTCTAGGTGGTGATGACAACGATGTGACGGTAGGCACCTTTGTGGGCTACAATCACGAGCTGGGGAATGAAGAGGGAGGATTTGAGAAAAATCTACTAGAATACCAACGAATTTTTGGTCCCATCATTCGCTATGCGGCAAGTCTCGGTGTGACGGTCGTGTATGAAAATTGCCCCATGGAGGGCTGGAGAAGTTCGGGATATACGGGCACCTTCAATAACCTGAGCGGGGTCTTGGCAGCGCGCAAACTGATGTACGAGCTCGTGCCTGAAAAAAATCACGGAGAGATCTACGATCCCTCCCACGATGTATGGCAGCATACCGACCCTGTATCCGTGATGCAGCATACTGACATGAGTAGAGTACGGCGAATCCATGTGAAGTCCACCCGCAATGTGTCCGATCCCTTTTGGGGCAATATGTATCCAATGCAGCAAATTCGGCCCGAATGGGCTGAGAAAGTTGGGATTACATCCAGTAAAAATCCCTGGGATCGACACCATTACGAGGCCACGCTTCCAGGATTTGGACTAGGGGATTCCATGGATTGGAGAGCCTTTGTGGGACTGGTGAAAGCGAAAGGATTTACGGGGCCCTTTGAAATTGAAAATGAGGCGGTTCTTTCCAAGCAAACAGGCAGCATGGGCGCCATCGTCCAAGGCTGTAAAGCAGCAGTGCAAAACTTAGCTCCCCTGCTTTGGGAACTCAATTCCGAAGGTTGGGTCTATCCCGAGTCAGCGTATCAACCGCTCCAAGAGGTGCGGCGCAGCGATATTCCAGTGATGACCATGGATCAGCTGCTGTAATCTCAAAAAGTAATGATTATCCTTGTTGCTCGTAGACGGTATCTGCGGGTAAGTTGGGCTGCTCTGCTGCTGCCACGGCCAACTGGTCACAACGCTCATTTTCGGGGTGACCTGCATGCCCTTTGATCCAGAAGAACTTGGGCTTAAACTTGAGGTGGAGGGGTATGTAGCGCAGCCAGAGGTCCGGATTTTTTTTGTCTTTGAACCCTTTTTTCTGCCAGGACCAGAGCCAGCCTTTTTCGATTGCATCGACCACGTACTTGCTATCCGAATAGACCTGAACGGCATATTCGGTGGTCTTGATCTCTTGGAGCGCACGGATCACGGCTAGGAGTTCCATGCGGTTGTTGGTAGTCAATCGGAAGCCTTCAGATAGCTCCTTTCGGTGCTGCCCAAACTTCAGCACTGCCCCATAGCCTCCAGGACCTGGGTTGCCTTTGGCTGCTCCATCGGTAAAAATGACAATCATGCAACAAAGAAATCAAAAAAAGTGAAGTCTAGTTTTTTCATCCACCAACTAAAGGAAAGGCATTGGTCTTGAAGATTTTTACTGCTATCGACAAGAGAATAATTCCAAATATTCTTCGAAGCACGTCTACTCCTGTTTTTCCAAGTTTACGCTCCAGCCAATTCGTACTTTTTAGTACGATGAATACAAAAATCAGGTTGAGCAGGATACCTATGGCAATGTTGATCTGTTCAAACTCCGCCTTCAAGGTCAAGATAGTCGTAAGCGTACCCGCTCCGGCGATTAATGGAAATGCAATGGGTACGATAGAGGCACTGGTACTGGCAGTGGCTTCGGGGTCTGGTTTGAAGAGTTCAATTCCCAAAATCATCTCAGCACCAAGGGCGAAAATGATCAAGGCTCCTGCGATGGCAAAGTCTTCCACACCGATGCCAAACAAATTCAGGATGGACTTTCCGACCAAAAGGAAGGTGATCATCAACACCCCAGCCACGATGGTGGCTTTTCCAGATTGGATATGACCTACTTTTTTACGCAAGTTGATGATGATGGGAATAGATCCCAAAATATCGATCACGGAAAATAGGATGAGAGAAACTGAAAGAATTTGTTTGAAATCTACCATGGTGCAAAGGTAAGAAGATTTTGTAGAGGACTGGAATCCTTTACCAATTCCAACTGGGGACTTACAGCAGGTCAGCGCCGTCTTCCACCTCTTCCAAGGCTTGGCTCAGAAAGTCGATAAAGGGCTTCATTGCATAAAAACCATCCAAGGCGAACTTGATAAAAGCTCCAGTATTGATTGCTTGATCGGAAATGGGATGGGAAACGGTAAAGCTTTTCAGTTTGAGGTAGTCAATGTAGGGATGGCTGGCCTCGTAGTCTCTAGGGCTCGTTTTCAGTTTTTCGCCTTCGATTCCAGAGAAGTGTTTCTTAAATGAGGGAGACTGTTCGATTTCCTGAAGTTGTGCACCACTAAAGTCGATTTCTTTGCGGATTTTTTTGAGCACTTCCGCTTCGGGCATCCAGATTCCCCCTGCCAAAAATGAGTTGCCTGGCTGAATCTGTAAGTAATAGCCAGGGCCAGGGGAATTCTTTCCTGTTGGAGAAAAGTAAACCCCAAAATTGGTTTTGTAGGGATTTTTGTTTGCCGAGAAGCGAACATCTCGGTTTTGCCGAAAAAGACAGTTTTTGGCTTTGAAAGTAGCCAAACTTGGCTCCAATGCCACCATTTCTTGGAGTAGAACTTCTGCATCCTCTAGCAAGCTCGCCCTAGTACTATGGTACCAGGGTTTGTTGGCATCCATCCAGTCTTTGTGGTTGTTTTGTGCAAGGGCAGCTAAGAAGTCAAGGTAAGGACGCATGGCGATTGGTAAGGATAGGATTCAGGTTCTGAAGTCTTAACTCAAAAAGCGAGGGGTAGTTTAAATTACTTCGAGTGACGTGACAGCGGAGCTGCTCGATGTTTGCAACGTCGAGCACCTATCTTTGGATTTTTAATCCTATTTATTTCGATGTGAACATCGAAGGATAGTGCCACGATCTGCCGCGGCGGACCGAGGAGCTTTCTCAAATAAACTCCACAAGGGTCTCTAGCTTCATGCCTCGACTGCCTTTGATTAGGATCAAGTAGTCCTCGAGCTTGCTGTCTTCCAGCCAGTTGCGGAAGGAAAAAGGGTCGGGAAAGTAAAGGGCAGTAGGGGCTTTTTCGAGGGCGGATACAATCAGCTTGCCTGTAAAGCACACCTTGTCAAAGGCATATTCACTCACCAGCTCGCCTAGCTTTCGGTGTTCCTCTTCCGCATATTCTCCAAGCTCAAACATGTCCCCCAAAATGACCATTTTGTGTTTCTTGCCCGTCATCTTTCCAAAGGTGCGGATGGCTACTTCCATGCTGGATGGGTTGGCATTATAGGCATCCAGCACAATCACATTGCTGTGCTTTTCTACGAGTTGCGAGCGCATGTTCTCTGGGGTGTACTGCAAGATCCCACGAACGGCGTCTTCCATCGGCACACCAAAGTAGGTGCCTATGGTGATTGCATTGGCGATATTCCCAAAGTTGTAGGCGCCTACGAGCGAACTGACCTGTGTGCCTACTACTCCAGGCACAGAAAAGGCCACAAAGGGATCGGCTCCATGAAATTGGACCTCACAAAAATCTCCTTTTGCCGGAAAAAGCACTGGCTGCTCAAATCGGGAAATGAGTGGTGCCAAGATCGGATCTTGGGTATTGATAAAAACGGTGCCCTGGTGCTCCTTTAGGAATTGGAACAGTTCGGTTTTGGTCTTCAACACTCCTGAAGGACCTCCCATCCCTTCCAGGTGCGCTTTCCCGATGTTGGTGATGCAGCCGTGGGTAGGTTCTGCGATAAGACAGAGTTCCTCAATGTCTCCTTGCTTGTTGGCTCCCATCTCGATGATTGCAACTTCGTGCTCGGGCTTCAAGCGCAGCAGTGTCAGGGGTACGCCGATGTGGTTGTTTAAATTTCCTATGGTGGCCAGCGTATTGAATTTTTGCTTCAGCACGCTGTGCAAAAGTTCCTTGGAAGTGGTTTTTCCGTTGGAGCCCGTTAAGCCAATGACGGGGATATTGAATTTTCTTCGGTGAAAAGTGGAGAGCTGCTGCAAGGTACTGAGCACATCCTCGCACAAAAAATAGCGGGCATCCCCGGAAGGAACCACGGAGGGGTCATCCACCACCACCGCCGAAGCACCCATCTCCAAGGCGGTCGGTGCAAAGGCATTCGCATCAAAATTGGGTCCTTTCAACGCAAAAAACAGGTTTCCCAAATCAATTTTTCGCGTATCGGTACTTACACCAGTGCTGTGGAGAAAAAGGGAGTAGAGGGTATCCAGGTTCATTTTTTTCAAAAATTTGTCACAAAATAACGCAATCGAAGCATCTTTGCAGTGAGCGCTCCGTTTTATTTTAAACGATAGTGTCCCCTGCCAGGCAAGCGTTGTTTGTAGATGCGGGCACCCTTGCTCCTGGGCTTTATTTTTTACAGCTTGAAACTGGCGATCAGCGGATGCAGGTACGAAAAATCTGGGTAAACTAAGCCCGCGGTATTTTTAGGTATCCTTGTGGCATTTTTCATCAATTGTGTCAGAGGTTTGTCAACATAATCCAAATAAGCTAGTTTAGAAATTCAAATCTACGTTACATGAAAAACTTTCTTTTTGCAGGCCTCACTTTACTACTCCTGTGGAGCTGCCAATCTGGGCCTGCTCCTGCTGATCAAGTATTTATCAATGGAATCGTCTACACCGTGGACGAATCCAATCCAAAGGTGGAGGCAGTGGCCGTCAAAGACGGATTAATCCTCGCGGTCGGCACCACAGCAGAAATTCAGGCCTTTGTGGGGGGCGATACCGAGGTGATTGATCTTCAAGGCAAGACCATGACGCCGGGAATCATTGAGTCCCATGCCCACCTGATGGGAATTGGCTACAACAAACTTGAAATCGACTTGATGGGGGTGAAGACCTACGAGGAATTGATCCAAAAAGTAGGCGAGGCTGCAGCAACTGCCAAGCCAGGAGACTGGATTACGGGCAGAGGATGGCATCAAGACAAGTGGATCAAAATGCCTGAAAAGACCGTGAAAGGCTTTCAAACCCATGAGGCTCTCAGTGCAGTGAGCCCCAATAATCCCGTCTACCTAGCTCATGCCTCAGGACATGCTTCATTTGTCAATCAAAAGGCGATGGATATGGCAGGTATCACACCTTTGCGTAGCGAAACCCCCACCCAAGAGGTCGAAGGTGGAGAGGTCTTACGCGATGAACTCGGTAACCCTAGTGGTGTCTTAGTCGAGCGCGCCTCATCGCTGGTGAGCAAATTGATCCCAGAAACTACTCCAGAAAAAGACGAGGAGGCACTGACGCTAGCCTTGAAAGAACTTGCTGAAAAGGGAATCACCTCCTTTCACGATGCCGGTTCAGGCCAGGAGGTCATCGACTTGGTTCAGAAGTTTCAAAAAGAAGGCAAGCTCACCGCCCGCATGTACATCATGCTGACCGGAAGACAGCCCGACTTGTTGGAAGCTTGGTATAAAAAAGGGCCGATGATTGATCCAAGCCATTGGGTGACAGTGCGTTCCATCAAACTCAATTGCGATGGTGCATTGGGTCCTTGGGGAGCCTGGTTGCTCGAAGATTATTCGGATAAGCCTGGCCATCGCGGTCACGAAACCTTGCCCATGTCTGTGGTGACAGAGGTCTCAGAACGAGCACTTCCACTTGGATTCCAGGTTTGTGCCCATGCGATTGGCGATCGTGCCAACCAGGAGATTTTGGATCGATTTGAAGCCGCTCTGGCCAAAAATCCAAAAGCTACCGACCACCGTTTCCGCATCGAGCATGCGCAGCACCTGCATCCTAACGATATCCCTCGCTTTGGGAAGTTGGGCGTGATTGCCGCCATGCAGGCGATTCACTTGAGTTCGGACCGCCCTTGGGCCATCGATAGGCTAGGCGAGAAGCGCATCATCGATGGGGCTTACGTGTGGCAAAGTCTGTTTAAAACTGGTGCACGCATTGCCAATGGGACCGATGCTCCGGTGGAACCCGTAGATCCTCTCCCATCTTTTTATGCTTCTGTGACCCGCAAGACCCTTCAAAGGCTGCCGGAAGGGGGCTACGAAGGAGATCAAAAAATGACCCGAGAGCAGGCACTCAAGTCCTATACTTTGGATGGAGCCTATGCCGAATTTGAAGAGAAATTCAAGGGCTCCATTGAGGTGGGCAAAGCCGCTGACTTCACGGTATATGACAAAAATATCATGGAAATCCCGGAGGATGAAATTCTTCAAGCCAAGGTACAGTTGACCGTGGTAGGGGGGAAAGTGGTGTACAAGAAACCCTAATTAGGAGTTGATTTAAGGATTTAAAAAATTCAAAGAATTAAACCCATTTAACCCAGTCTTTATTCTAATCCGAATGAAAAAAATCTTCCTTCTCTTCCTTCTTGCTTTGGCTTCAAACTCCTTGGCGCAGGCTCAAGTTCAGGCGCCTGTACCGATGTCTTGGAAAGACGTAGCCACTTGGAAATCCATGCCCAACTCAGGATTCAAACTTTCGCCTGATGGGCAATGGATGGCCTATGTACTCACAGGCATCGAAGCCGACGGGGAATTGATTTTCCAAAAAGTGGCCGACCCAAGCAGTAAAAAGTCTTTTCCAATCGGGAATACTTCCTTTGCCAGTTTTGAGTTTAGCGACAACAGCCAGTGGATCGCCTTCAAAGAATTTCCCAGGTTCACCGAAAAGCAGGCCAACGAAAAAGCGAATGGAAAGCCGCTCAAGGAAAAACTCCACCTGATTCAATTGGCCTCTGGAGATAAAAAGACCTTCGCGGGCATTTCAGGGTATTTCTTTAATGGCGAGGCAGCATCCCACCTGCTGATGACCCTTCCTAAAGAAGGAAATGGGGATGGCAAAGGGTCAGATCTTCTAATCTATCACCTCGCCACAGGCAAGTCCCAAAATCTAGGCAATGTCCGTGAGCAGGCTGTAAATAAAAAAGGAACCCACCTCGCCTATACCGTCGATGCAGCCAACTCCCAAGGTAATGGTATCTACCTACTCACCTTGACGAGCAATAGTGTATCGGTTCTAGATTCGGATGAGGCAGGATACCAGGGCATCAACTGGACGGATAAGGGGGATGCCTTTGCAGCGCTCAAATTCAAAAAGGATAAGAAATACAAACAAGAAAAAGGGTCGGTACTTGGCGTCAAAAACCTCTCCAATCCGCAGGTCACGCTGTACGATCCCGCTTTAGATAGCCTTGGATTTAATCCAGCCTACACCATCAGTCCCAACAAACGGCCGATGTGGTCGGATGACCTGACGCGCCTCTTTTATGGGATTCACCCGCTGGTGTTGGCGGAGAAAGTAAAATCGAAGCAGGAGGTAAACCAAGATTCAGTTCAACAAGCCGAAGTGGCCAATCTTGAAAAAATTAAGGCTGATTCCACCATCAAGTCGGTTTCTGATCTTCAAAAAGCCATCGCCAAACTCAATACCGGCGCCTCTCCCGAGAAGAAGGCTTCTGATGCCAAAAAGCCTGAGATGACCATCTGGCATTGGGAAGACGACCGCATGCAATCCAGACAGCAGGTGATGGAGGGGATGGATAAAAACGCGAGTTTCTGGGCGGTGTACGACCCGGCTACCAAAACCCATTTGGCACTGCAAGATAGCAGCCTTCGGGAACTCAACCTTTTGCCACAACAACGCCATGCACTAGGATCAGATCCAGGGGTCTATGAATTGGACAATAACCTCAACGGACAGACCTACCTCGATTATTACCTGGTTGATGTGGCTACGGGCGCAAAAACCTTGCTTTTGGAGAAATTTTACCAGCCTACCTTTGCTTCCATGCCACGACCCTCGACAGATGGCAAAAAATTACTCTATGGCAAGGATGGGCACTTTTATGCCTACGATATCCTTGCGCAAACCCACAGCAACTTGACCGAAAAGCTTCCCGTTTCCGTGGTTGATGTGGATGAAGATGAAAACCTCGCGAAGCCACTCCACAATCCACTTGGCTGGAGTAGTGATAGCAAGTATGTGTTGATCCGCGATGGATGGGACATTTGGCAAATCCCTATGTCTAGCAAAGAAGCCCCCATCAACCTCACCCAAAATGGAAAGGCCCAGCACATTCGGTACCAGTACCGGGTCAACTTGAATGCAGATGAAAAAGGGATAGACCTGAGCAAACCCCTATACATTCGGCTTTATGGGGAGCGAAACAAAAAAACTGGATTGGGTACGCTTTCCCCTGCCAAAGCAGGTCTTGCCTCAGGGTTGAAAGTACTACTTTGGGAAGATGCGAATATCCAAGGTTTAGCCAAAGCCAAAAAGGCAGGGGTATTCACCTACACCAAAGAAAAGTTTAACCAGCCTACCCAGGTATTCCTTACTGATGCGAGCTTGAGCAAT
>Ga0315905_10002038_pt1 | contig 21374 bp, 17 predicted proteins | sample LakEriMetagenome_5_FD_203522 | JGI IMG/M metagenome (GOLD analysis project Ga0315905, IMG submission 203522) | Freshwater fungal communities from buoy surface, Lake Erie, Ohio, United States - Buoy 4 MA121 | ecosystem: Environmental > Aquatic > Freshwater > Lake | place: USA: Lake Erie, Ohio...
AATAAAGTGATGGATTTATTACGAGACCATTAACAACAACTTGTACGTCATTTACAGACTCAACATATCTGGAAAGTTTAAATGCTGTTGTTGAACTGTTGCCTGAAAAAAATTCTACACCAGGCGTAATCCAGTTTTCTATATTAGAATTGCCAATATAACTCATGTCAGCCTTTTATTGATTAAGTTGGTACAACTTCTAGTACTGATAAAAATACATCACAAGCACTATTTGCTGAAGGTCTAACTTTTATTGCATCATCAGTTTCCAAAACTAACTTTTGTTCTAATCCTGCAACAACAAGTGAACCACCCACAGGAATTGTAGCATTTGCAACAATGTAAAAATCTACAGATTCTCTAGTAACATAAACATTTGCTTCATAAGGAGTTCTAGAAGTATTTGCAACAATTAATCCAACACCTATAGCTTGTGTGTTGAATGGTACAGTATATACCGTTGCACCTGATGTGGTAACATTTTTTGAAGGATATGATTTAAAGGTGTTCATTTTTATTCCTATATTAACTTAGTGCAACTGATACCGCTAAAGCATCATCTAAAATCTTTTGTCTAAATTCGATAACTGCTGGACCTCCAATACTACTTGTTACAGATAAATTGTTTGCAGTTAATGTTCCACCAACACTTAGATTTGCACCGATACTTGCACTATGTGTAACTTGTAGTGGTGTTCCTGTTTTTGTTATTAATACATTTCCAGTAAATAATGCTGTATTTGATACTTGTAATCCTACATTTGCACCATTAAGTATTAATGTGCCTTCTACTGTATATGTACCTTTACTTAGACGATTTAATTCATCAGCAATTTGATTCGTATTAATCATCCAGTCGCCAAAGGTATTGGCGTAACTTAAAATATTAACGGTATTAGCCATTATTCTTCTCTGCTAGTTTAAGAATCAATTGCTTGATTTCAGAAATATCAGTTTTTAAATCGGATATTTCTTTGTTCATGTTATTTATTTGCTCTTTTTGAGACTTAAATAATCTAACTTTATTATAATATTCTTCTCTAGAAGAATAATCCGTATTTATTAAGCCCATAGAATTGGTATCCCTAACAAAATTACTATCTTTTACTTTAACGTACATATTATATTCCTGTTCCGTCTGGCAAAGCAATTGCTCTAATGTCAGTTAAATACGGTATTTTTGTTGTATCACTTGTTGTCAATACAACCTTTACGGCAAACTGAATAAATGAGTCATATGTTATACCTGTTGTACTTGTATAACTTAACCTGTTATTAGCTATGTTGTTGATACCTGGTGCAAATTCAATTTCTTGTACATCGTTTATTGTTTTTGAAAAATAAGATTGATTTTGTATTGGTGTCATAAGTTGCCAATAACCATCTTCAAATTTCTGCGTATCTGTTCTAGAAAGTATTTTATAGAACACATGAACATCAGTTCCTTGTGGTTTATAAGCAGACAGATAAACACGCAAGTCACCAGATTCGTTGTCTGGTTGTAAAACAACTTTTTTGGTCACATATCTTGTTGCAGCATTACCACCATTTGGTGACAACTCAGAAACAAGAGATACGCTGGCATTAGAACCACTTCCACTTGAATCTACGATTGTTATCGTTGGTGTTTCTAAGTAACCTGATCCTGGATAATTTACATAAACAGAATTAATAATACCGTTTGCAACATTTAATGAAACGGTCGCTGGTTCACCACCAATTATTGATGGGTTAGAAACAACAGCATATGTTGCGTTTGCATTATAATTTGCTCCTCCAGAAACTAATGATATTTGGCTATTTGTTAATGGAAGATTATTCATATTCCAAACAATATTATACAATGATAATCCATCATCTGAAATGAACGGAGAAACGTTTCTATCATTTGAATATATTGTCGCTGATAATATGAATGAATTGCTTGAATTGGCAACTAATTTTCTTTGACCATTTCCATCATCTAACAATATGTTGTCTAGTGTTGGAGAACCAAATCTTCCTGGTGTTACTGGTCTTTCTCCAATTAATTGATTTGTTGCAGCAACTGTTGCATTATACCTGTAATTAATTCCTGCTGTTGTTGGTATTAAATCGGTTGTTGTTAAGTTATAAGCATCAGATAAAATATCACTTGTTGAGATACTATCATCAAAATTTATTAAATCTTCACCATCAACCTCTTTGAAAATATCATTGATAACAGATTTTCTAGATGGAATGTTTTCAGGAACAACAAATTGAATTGTTGGTGACTGTGAAATATCAAAATATGCTTGATCAACAGCAAACATCATATTTTTTCCTTGAGTTGTTGACCAAGCTAAAGCATTTTGAGATTCAAACAAATTTCCCATGTATGGAAGTTGATTAATTTTTGTAAATTGTCCTGTTGCATCTGTTGGCAAATTCTTTGTTGTAGAAGGAATTGCCAAAGAATCAATAGCAGCAACATACACAGTATAATCTGTTCCAGGGCTCTTTAATATGAAAGCATAAAGAGTATCAGGATTAATAAAAACAGGAACTTTAAATGTAAAATCGGTATAAGTTGATGGATCCAAATGATGTGGATTATCAGATACGTTAACTTTATCAGGAGTTAATGTTACAATACCATTGTCCAATGATATACCATTAGGATATCCATTTAGAGTACCAACTAAAGTTAATGTTATTGGTGTGTTTGTTTCTGTTGGTTTCGATTGAAAATATACTCTAATAGAACGAAGGAATAATCCATTTGGAAAATTAATTTTATCAAATTGGAAAGTTTGAGCTAAGGGGTCGCCACCGCCACCACCATCACCGCCGCCGTCACCGCCACCGTCAGACCAACCACCCCAAGTACCGGGATCAGGTGGTGGAGGAGGATCAGGAATAAATTGAGATGATTGAGCAATCAGTCGATTATCAATAAATGCGGTAGATACAAAAGTATTTCTTGCAGAATCAACAGAAGGTGCAAAATTTAATGCTTGTGAAGTTGTAGATAATCCAGAAGCAGTAAATGTTGCTGAAGCATAACTTGTAGCTGTAGTTTCTAAACTATCTACATATCGATTATCAACTTTTAATATTCTTTGGCCATTTTGAAATACTCCTGCTGGCACGGAGAATCTGAAAACTAAAACTCCTCCTTCAGAAGAACAAATTTTTGGTGCTTTTCCTGTAGCCAAAGATTTAACATAATTATCTGCTGTTCCATGAATTCTATAAGATGTTTGTAAAGAAACATTTTTGGTAGCATTAAATCCTGCTGTAATATTTACAGCAGTTGATAGTGTTGCAATTTTTGTTGTTCCATCATACGCAGTAATTTTTGCTTCATAATATTTAACTTCTGTGCTGTCATTTGTAGTTAAATATATGTCAGAGCCAGTATAAAAATTATTTGTATTTGAACATAAAGCACTCAGTCTAATTTGAGTCACATTTGTAGTTACTGTTCCGCCACCAGAAATAGCCGATGATGTTCCATTTTGTGGTGCAGGATTTAGTCCTGTAGGATACATTGTAACACCATTTATTGTTCCTGCTTTTGGTGTTCCTGATGCTGTTGTTGAAGCATATTGACCGGCTGAATTAAATTGAGCATTTTGCAATCTAGAAATTGTTCTAGCTGTCATTGCACGATCAGATATCCAAGCATAAAGTCTTGTTTTATTTGTGTTATCGTAATTGTAAACATCTAAAATCGTACCAACAAATGTCCAATTACCTGAATTTAAATAACCTAATAAATCTCCAGCTTTAAATTTTCCTGAGACATTTTCCAATTCAACAACAGCTGGCATTGAAACATACTTATCAATTCTAACATTATCAAAAAATGTTTTCATTGCGGTACTTGTTCTCAATCCTTCTGCTTTGACAAAAATATCTTGAGGTCTTATGTAAGGTTGCATAGCCACACTTGTTATGTAACCATTGTCATTGACATAAGAAGATGGCAATTTAGACCAATAACCAGTAACAGTTTTTTGATCGAAATCTGCGTATGTGGATGTTGTTATCGTTGTTCCGCCTCCTCCTACAGAAGAAGCTGTTGTTGAAAATTGTGTTCCTGGAATTTGTTGCCAATTACCAACATTCAACACATTTAATGATTCTGATTGTAAGAACAACTGCATCGATGGGTCGACCATTAACAAATCAGGTTGTTTTTTATTGTCAACCCAATTGTCCATTGGTGGTACCAATTGCATATTTCCATTAAAGAATGTTTGTCCGTATGTGTTAACATTAAGAACACCACTTGCAAATCTTTGATTAATTACGTTTCTAGAAACAAATGGTAAAGAAAACATATTAGTACTTGGTTCAATTTTGTGATACCCAAATCCTAATGATGCAAGTGTGCTAGGACTCAAATTACCAATAGAATTTAAAATTACAGAAGATTGTAATGGATAATTTGTGACTAATTGTGAAGCAGACATTCTTTTCAACAATACATCAACGGAACAATTAAAATCTGCATTGTTTGAATCTAATGTTGAGAATGATGAAAAGTCATCAACAAGAATACCATTTTTAAATCGATTTAATCCATTAGAATCTGGAACTTGTAAAGTTGAAGCCTTCTGTTCTAGCAATGATAGGCTAGTATAATATTCAATGTTATTAACACGATTTTCTATTCCACCAATATCTTTCATCGTAAAGCGTTTGTGTGATCTTCTTTGTATAGAAAGATTTGGTAAAACTCCTACAGGAGCTTCACTTGGTATAAAAGCTGTGTATGGATCATGTGTAAGTTCTGCTAGAACCAATGCGCCGTCAGGTTCAACAGGAAATATAGGATTTTTTGCTGGAACGCCTTCAATAATTGTAAATGCAGAATCTTTTGTTAATACCATAATATCTTTTCTTCCAAGATAGTATGAATAATCACATAAGAAGTTTGTTGTGTATTCTGGTATGAAAACTCCAGTATCATCCGTTAAAGGATTTCCTGTTGTTTCAAAAAGTCTATTGGCTGTTGCATTTAATCTTGATGGTCTGAAATCTAAACAATCTCTTAAATTATATTCTTTACCATCTTTTGATTTGTATACAGGAATGCTTCCATAGTTCTCTGGACTTGTTGATACTGGATTTAAATAAGACATTCCACTAAAATAACCATCACCGCCAGAATGTGAATAGTAATCAAAAATTACTAGTATGTGACCCTTTGGTTGAGCAAAACCAGGTCTCAATCTTATGTTGGCGTGTTCATAAGTATTATCTCTTTGTCCATTATCTAAAATATAATTGTTTGTAGCATCAAAAGTTGGATTAGATAACATAGCCAAAGTGGCATCTGTGTTTTTATCTCTTGTATCAATAATCTTTACAATTCGTTTTAGGTCTGTTACATATAACGATTGTGCTTGGCCAGGAGTAACAAGGTCTGAATTTTTAATGTATACTTGACCTCTTGTCAAGTCTACAAAAGTGTTGGATATTGTTCCACTTGTTCCTGTTATCCAAACATTCGATGTATTACCTGTTATTAAATTTTTAGAACGAACAACTTTGGTTGTATCATCACCATTCGTTACACTCATTTTGGCAACAATAGAAACAGCCATATTTGTTGGCACATTAACTGTATCGCCAGCTGTCAAAGTTAATGTATTTTTATCCGAAGATATGGAAATTGATCTTCCATTTCCGGTAAATGGTATAATATCTCCTACTGCGTAAGTTGCTGAAGGATTTCCAACACAAACGATAGTATAATTCTGTTGTATTGATGAATCTGATAATGTTCCTGTTCCACCACCAAAATCCATTATGCTTTGCGAACCTATTGGCAACGTGATTTGTAACTGTGCTACACCAGAAACATTTGAAAAACTCTTATTTCTAAAGACTTGTGTTGTTGAGAAAGAAGTGTCACTAAGGCTAGCAACATATCTATTACCAATTTCATATATTAGTTCTGGTCGGCCAGCATCTTGTACAACAGTTTTTCCAGAAAGCACGTTATTAACTTTACCTTCTGTGCTTACATCTGCTTTGCTCTTAATCTGTATATTGCCTAATCCACTAATCGTTGTATTTGCTAAAGAATCTGCATCATGAATTCCATATTTCAATGAAATTTTTGATGTTGTATCTGGAGGTATAGAGAATCTTTTGTTTACAGTAAATGTACAAGTTGTTGGATCATATTCTGTAATCTCTCTAATATCACCAAATGATGTTCCTGAATCAACCGACAATGTAACGCCAGCATAGGCATTTGCTACATTAGAAAATTTTCTACTTGGATTTTCTAGAGTTATTGTTTGTTGTGTTGCGGAAATTACATTTGCAGTTAAGACATTTGTTGAAACATCAGTTATAAATGCTTTATAAACAAAAGTTGAAGAATTTTCAGCATCCGAAGCACGATCAAAACTTAAATTTCTAACAGTTGCAGTACCAATTTTTGTTGAATTGTATATATTGGTATTTGAAGCATAAATGTTTGCGGTAGGTACACAATGCAAATCAAATTGCTGTAATGTTGATACATCAAATAAACCTTTTACCGTATTGATATATAAAAAGTTTCCATAGTCTATGTAAATTGGATTATTTGATGCGGATTCTGTAGTTCTTGCTCTTCGACTATCAATAGACAATGCTATTTCACCTTGAGATTCAACACGATACCCCTTAATGTATGCAACACCAGGACCAATGTCCATTTTATACAATGCAGAATTTGCTGTATTGGATGTTGGATTTAAAGAGAAATCACTTACAATAAAATCACCATTGGTATCATAAGTTCTCTTTGCGAGATAATCATCTATTGCGGAATAAACTGTGGAATCTGTTCTTTTTTGAATTTTTCCGTTTTCGACTCTGAGAAGTTCAATAAAATTATCATCATTTCCTAATTCTATTGGTTTTGACACCAATACCAATTCAATTTTATATCGATCAGCTCCTGGTGCTTGATAATTTGATGATCCAGAAGCCGGATCAAGTAAACTAACATCATCAGAAGAAGTAATTGTTTTTTCAACAATACTTAAACCGATTCTCAAAGTTGGAAATTTAGAATACTTTTCTAATATTATTGTTTGAGGTTTAACTGTAACAAAGTTTCCTATTGCATATTTTGTTATTGTTCCATCTAAATTTGCAATTTCATTATAACCATTTAATACATAGAAAACGCCTTCTGTGATACCTGCAGTTGAAGATCGACCTCTACAAATGTTTATGCCTCCATTATCTGCAACTCCTATTGTTGTTGCTGCTGGAGATGAACTGGTCAAACCATTCTTTATATAAACTGTCATTGCGTCAGTAAAATTGTCACCTGACAGATAAGTAATTATTAATGTAGGAGGATCTCCTGGAAAATTAACATTTCCTGTTTCTTCTGCAACCGCTATAACTTTAGCTTCAACCGTTCCTGAAGAATCTGTAATAACCTTATTCAAAAATCTATTAACATCAATTGAAACTCCTTCAAAAACAGAGTTTAATTTTAACCAAGCAACGTTTATGTTATTGTATGTAACTTTACCACCAGAGATAGGCGTGTTTTGTGAATATATTGCAGAAGCAAATTTAGTTACTTGATTTTGTAATTGAGTTTGTAATTGAGTTAATTCTCTGGCTTGTACTGCGACACCAGGTTTGAAAAGAATCCTGTGATAATTATTATCAGGATTAAAATCGTCATAGTAAGGTTCTACATTGTAATTTTTCATTTATGTGCCCTAAAAACTTAAAACTAATCTTAATTGTTCGTTTCCGGTTGAACTTCTTTGAACGGGGGTTCTGTTTTCATAGTATACCATATAACCAGATCCTATTGCAAACTCTGTTGGTTCATATTGCGTCAAAACTCTTGATGTTCCAGAATTGGCTCCATAGATAGGTGCATTTAATACTGGATCACCTTTTATATTTATCAACGAAACTATATTATTTGAGGAATCAAAAGAACAAACTCTAGCAGAAAAACTTGGAGAATTTTGGTTACCTTGATAGATAATTTCTCCAGAATTATAAGATCCTACACCAAAAGAAACATAAGCAAGGTCGGTTGTATTATAAACATCTCTTGTTGGTACCTTCCCGTCTTTTAATTGAGGGTTTACAATTATTCCAACTTGTCTAAAATTTATGTCTGTTGGTACCAAACCACCTTCTGAACCTTTTATATCCGCACTAATCATTATGTGGTTACATCCCAATTCTGATATTGGATCGGATCCGTGGCCACCAACCGAAGAAACTATTGGTATTGCTATAGCATTTGATCCTGTGAATCCTGCAGGTAAACTGATTGTAGCTGAAGCATAAGAATAATTGTTTCCTGTGTTAGTAACAATTATGTCCTGTACTCTACTATTAACAACATTAGCGTAGGCAGTTGCGCCAGTACCGTCTCCAGAAATATTCACTATGGTTGTATCTGGTCCATTGGCATAATTATTGCCACTATTTATTACATTAATTGCATTTATTGTACCAAATTTTTCTGCTCTAAGTATGTCTCCACCTTTTTGTGTGGCAGGTAAAGGCATCCAATCATCATCAAAAAAGTCTTTTTTCAAACCTTTATCCAGAGTTGCCACATATATCCATTTATAACCATCATTTAAATAAAGTGTCTGGCTTGGTTCTGTTGATCCAGGTTGAAGTATTGGTTCTACTGTGGATTGTCCGCCATTATTATTCCACAAACATTTGAATATCTGATCGTAACGGTTTTTAACATAGAATTTTTTAGTTATAATTTTGTTTTCATCGACCGTAAACATATCTTCATAATCTTTGTAGTACTGATAGACGGTATTTGCTGTCCAATCTATTCTTCTGACAACTGGACACATATTTGATGATGTCAACAACTTCGCTGCAATTATATTTTTAAAAGTATTTTTTAACACAATTTGATTTTGTGTTGGAGAATCTGGATCATTTTCATTTATCCAAGGTTCAACTCTACCAATAAAAATATAAGAACTGGTTGTATACCTAGGCACATATCCTGTACCAGAAATAACGAAAAAATAATTGGATTCAACTTGTGAAGTTGATCCGTATGTAGTTAATAAACCTTTAGTTATATTTGCCATGATTCTATTTATTATGTGTTAAAAGAACTTATCCAAACATTACTTGTTCTTGTATTTTGACGATAAGTTAAAAGACCAGTTTGTGTATTTGCGTAAGATCCTTCTATTATTATTCTTTCAGGACCAATAATTTCAGAGTTATATTCTATAGGTTGATCTACACCAACAATTTCTCTAAATTCAGTATTTGCAAAAGAAACACTATCAAATGTTCTCATAAAATCGCTAAGATAAGTAACATTATTTCCTGTCACTATTGGCCAAGCATTGGTCAAACTGTTAATATATATTGAAGATGAATTTGCAGTTACAGATGCAATAGCAACATTAGGAACGGTTGCAACCCATTCATCCTTTAATGTTATGGTATTTGCTGTTACTCCAGTAATTTTAGAATGGAAAGAATAACCACTTTGAATATAAGCTGTGAAGTATGAATTTGATTGTACGTTTACCACATTTGCAATATTTGCACCATTCAAATTGGTGAATATTATAGTATTTGAACTATTTGCATCTAATTGTGCAAAATAATTATTATTGTTAATTAATGATCCTAATTTTCTAATTGTTGCTTTGTCACTCTCAACAAGTATATTATAACCATTTGAATTCTTCAGAATATTATAAGTTGCATAGTTTAAACCAGCTGGATGTAAAAATTTTAAAACTTTTTCTTTATATTTTGCCAAAGCTTCTTCAACTTGCAACATATATGTGTATTCATTATAAACAGAATCTTGTAATATTGAATAACCTGAAGGATGGCCATCTTGATTTGAGTATAAGCCCGTACCAAGAGTTATACCATTATTAAAAATAGCTTCTGCTTGAGCCATTCCATTGCCATAAATTTTTCTTCCGTTTGTATAAATGCCTGTTGTTGTATTGGCTAATCTTATATTTGCAGAAATGTTAGAACCTGATCTCCTAATGTTTATAGAAGAATTTGAACTAAACAAACCACCATAATTATAAACTCTTAAATTGTATCGAGATAATAGAGGATCATTGTTTGCAGTTAATAAAGTTAATGATTCTACATTTGCAGCAAAATTTGAATTTTCAAAAGTTCCTTGATAAACTATATCTCCTTTTTTTGGTAAGAAAGAAATATTTTCTATCAACATATCCTGTATTCTCAAAGATATGTTTGGTGAAGTAACATAATTTAGTCCTTCTTCAGTTAACTCTACTGTTAATACTTGACCGTATGGTGAACCATCAACTTTAAATTGAGCATCATTACCAACCAAACCATTTAGTGAAAGTACTGCACCTGATCCAGTATTACTAGAAACCACTAGTGTAGGCAGAGCTCTTTCATATCCCATTCCACCTAAAGGATAAATTCTTTCACCTTCAGGATCATCAGAGTAATCTATGTTGGTAATTGTTCCAGAACTAGTTGAAACTCCAGTTACAGTTGCATATGCACCAAAACCTGATCCACCAACAAATTCTATTTTATCACCTAAATTATAATTAAAACCTCCGTTGACAATAACTATTGGAGGCAAAACACCCATCGAAGGTAGTGTAGCTCTTTGTTCTTGATCTGTCGCATAAAATCCAACAGCACTAGCAATTGTTGAACCGTCATATCCTGTTCCAGGAGAAGTAATTGTTGTTTCAGATATACCAAAAGTTTTAAGAACAGGAAAAGTAAATGCTTCAACTAACCTTGTGTTTGCATTTGCATTAACTAAATTTGCAAAACCATATTCACTATTGCCTATAGGATTTGCACCCCAACTAAATGTGGTGTTTCCCAAAGCAATGTTTGCTTTAGGTCCTATTGTATCTTTTGGTACATAATAAACATAGTATGGTTCATTTGTAAATTTTGTAACTATATTTCTGGCGCCTGATCCAACACCACTCGATGTTTTCAAATTAATTTCAGTAAAGCTTCCTGGTCTGTATCCATGGCCTGCATATAGTGCTGTAGTGCCTTTAATACTTGCACTTGTTACTGAAGATATAAATCCGTTGGCACCTATTGGTTCTTCAACATCTGGATCTAAACCACCGTAAAATACTACGGGATCTCCAATATCATACGAACTTCCACCTCTAATAATTTTAACTCCAGATAGTAACCCAACAATTCTAGCTCTAGGATTTACACCATCTATTGAGAAATTTTCTCCATGCACATCAACAACTCTTACAAATTCTCCAGATTCAAAATTTCTTAATATATTTGATAGAATAATTTTAATATTAAAATTGTCTTCTACGACATTTTGTATTGTTGCGTAGGCTTTAGATTCTTCACCAAATATCTTATAACCTGAACATTGTTTCCATTTTTTATCAGATGTTGCAAGTTTTAAAGACCTTGTTGAAATCCATTTACCATCAGATGCTTTTAGAATATAATCTTTTGTGTTAAAAATATTAACATCTGAATTATAAAGAACTCTAAACAGAAATTTAAAAGAATTTGGAATACCTTTTGAACGGTACAATTCTTTTGCTATTTTAATTAATCTTCTTTCATCAACTAAAGCGTCTTTTGGAAAAAAAGACATAAATTCATTTCTAAAATATTCTAAAAAATCAGTTAGAGTTGTGTCAACATCTGAATATTTTAAAATATTTTTTGAATCGTAGATAACACCTCTATTTTGTTCCATCCACTCATAATAAGATTTTAAGAACAAAATAAAATTAGAATAATCTTCACTACCACGAATAAATTCTGGTAGTTGTTCTGGTATTAAAATTGATGTTTTATTGTCTGACATTATTTTGCAGTAACATTAACTGTTATTGAATATGGATCTAATTCATCTAAAGTTATGATCCTGTCAAATGTTGATGAAACAATTCTTTTTGATGGATAAGCATTTATTCTTACAAGCCCGTCATTGCTATTTAAACTTGTAGGAGCAAAATTTTTCAAAACAACAATACCATTAGTATAGTCTATAGTTCCTGCATTGATTGTGTCATCAGAAATAGTTAAAATATTTTTAATTTCATCTTTATAATAATATGTTTGTAGAGTTCCAGGATAATCTTCAGATTCTTCGAAGAATACATTTTCATAGAAAGTAACATTACTATCATATTGAGAAAAAGAAGGTGATATTCTTAAAGCTTTTTCTCCTAAACTTCTTTCTAAAACATTTCCAAATTTTACTGTATAGTCTAAACTATTGTTAAATACTGGAATTATTCTTTTCTGCAAATATAAATCAAAATCTACTGCAAGTATCGAAGAATTTAATGATTTGACGTATGTTATTAAATCACTAAGAATAAAGACAGAATTAAAAGTATTCAAATTTTGATTTGAAAAAGTTACAACACCATTTCTGACTAAAGTTTTAATTTGTGCAGAAGTTAAAGTTGTTTTTGATGGATCATATAAAACATCTGCTGTCAGAATTAAATAAACATAATCAACATCAACAATTTCAGGAGAAACTGTTACAACAGATACCGGTTTAATTACATCTTCAACTAATATTTGTTTTTGATAATCCGTTAAAAGATATTCACCTACAGGTTTTACAGCAACAAATATTTTACCGTATTTTGGTGGATCATTTTCTTCTCCACCCCAAACAGAAACAGACTGTACCGGAATATTAAATTTATTTGTTTGTATAATTGTTATATAATCATCTTTTGTTACCGCTCTATTTTGTGCAGCAAAAGATTTTGGTGCTTGAAATTTGATTGAATCTAAAGTTTCTCTATTAGAACCAAAAGAAGCTTTCTGTAAAGGTGTTATTGTTGGATTACCATAACCACTTACACTTTGCGTTAGTGTAAAATTATTTGCACCTCTAGACGAAATTCCTCTAGTCACAATGTAAGATATGTAAACAATGTTTCCGTTGTCTAAAGTTTTACCTAATATACCATCTCCAAACTGAATTTCATATCTTCCATCAGTACTTTCTTGTAAGAAAAAGACAGCACTCTCATCATTAATTGTTAAGTAGTTCGTTGCCAAAGTAAAAGTTTCTGTTGAATTGTCTGCTACTGATTTTTGAACTATAACTGATATTGTTGAAGTATCAACAGTAACTTCTGGTATTCTAAACATCAATTTTGGATTTTGAGTTTTATCAACAGTATATGTTATTCTGGTTGGTATACCTTGTTTCAATTCTACGTTTGTAAAAGACGCAGAATTATTTGATGTGTTTACAGTAGAATCATCAACTGTCACAAAATTATAGTTAACACCATCTATTGCTTCAGATAGAAAGTTTGTAAATTTAGGCAAAGTTAAAGAATTTTCTTGAACATTGTTGAAAGTTATATTAACTTTAGCCGTAGGTGCAGTAAAAGATTGTGGCGTATACCCTAAAAGTTTTGCGTGAGAAATTACTGATGATCTTTGTATTGCCGTATCTAAAAACATTTCATTTGCTACCATGTTTAAATAGTAGGCATTATACTGTGTATTATACGCTAGAAGGTCTATCAGAGTAGCTAAAGCCGAACCTTCATAATTATAATCGTTCAGTATATTTTGTGATTTTAAGTAAGTTTTTAGATTTTGTTTGATAGTGTCAAAATCTAAATCAGTTATTCTTATTTCTGAATTAGCGCCAGCCATTTTATCTATTTCTTTCTAAAATAAGTTGTACGTCTATTGGGTCTGTTGAATTTTCCATATAAAAAGACAAACTCAAAGCATACGCATTTTTATCTGGTTGTGGACTAACATCCAAACTCTTTATTATTGCTCTAGGCTCATATTTTTCTATCAAAGATCTACATTCTTTTTCTAAAGCTATACTAGTCAAAGGTGATATCAACTCAAATAAAAGTGCGTCAAGGTTAGATCCTAAGTCAGGATTAAAAGGTCTTTCAAATTTTCTGGTTGATAATAGATTACGAATTGATCTAAGAACAGCTTTTTCGTTATAACTTAAAGCAATATCTTTGGTTACCGGTTTTTTGGTAAAGGTAAAGTCTATGTCTGAGTATATTTTCGTGGCCATGTACTATTTATTACTCTATTCTGGTAAGTAATTTGTCTGAACCAACGTGGTCCGTCAATAAAGCTGATTCGGAGTTACCTAAATTTCTAAAACGACCAACCTCTTGTAATTTTTCATTTGTTTGCTTTAATTTTGTGAAAAAATTAACATCGTGAGTTTGTCTTGTAGACAGAAAAGTATTTAAATTTACCATCAAAGTATTGAGGGTGGTTTTTATAGAGGATGAAAGATTTGAACTTTTAGTTGTTGAACCATATTCGTCTGTGCTGATCGTTATGGAGTTTTGTACAATAGTTGCATACGGAGCAAAAATGGCTGCATTAGCTCCGACTTGAGGAGCAACTAAAACGCTTGTAAAAGAACCCATAAGAACTGAAGTATTCGTTATATTATCTGTTTGATTTGTAACATAAACAACTTGTTTTGCATATGATGTTGCATTATCATAATAAGGATTAACCGTATCTTCATAATTCCAAGGTGTTACACCTGATATTCTATTGGTATGAGCTAAAAAATTTGTTGCGGTATAGTATAGAGTATTAGAAGAACTTGCAATCGTTTCTAATCCAGAACAACCATTGGCCAAGCCATGAATAGTATTTGCTGTGGTTATTATTGTTGATGTATTTGTTCCACATGGATTTTTAAAATAACCTCCAACATTATTATCTCTAACATCTTGTACCATCCACGAATCAAAAAAAGGTGGAGTTTTTTCTAACATCTGTACAGTTTTTTCTGGATAACTTTGTATAGATTTATTTGGATCATCAAAATTATATCCTAGTGTAGCATAAAGTCCTTCTGCGTCATTAATTTTTGCCATAATTTTTTCTCATAATTTAAACCATAGGTGGAATAGGTGGACTTGTTGGAAAACCTTTGTTTCCTATATGAAAATGCACATCATGCAGAGAAACGTTTACAACATCAGTCATCCAAATTGCCATCATAACAGAAAATAGTCCTAACGGTGCAACAACACTACCTATTGGTGCAAAAATACTACCAATAACATGGATGCATCCTGGTACAGCTACAGGTGTTGCTGGTGTTGGCCAACCTAGTGACAAACCTCCAAAAGAAGAACAGAAACCATATGGTCCTGCATACACTCCTAGGTTTGCGTTAACTCGACTTTCAGCAGTCAACGAATCACAAACAATAGAACCATTCACATACAAATCAGAATTTACATCAAGAGAAAAGGCACCAGATAATCTTACTGCACCACCAAAGTTTTCATTTGCTTTGAGTGCAATATCCATATCTCCAAGAAATTCCATTTCGCCTTTTGCTCTAAGGTTATAGTCACCTTGAACAATCATGTTGTAGTCACCGTCAACCCTAGTTGACATATCACCTTTTACGTGCATATTTGCATCGCCATGTATGGTAATATTGCAAAATCCTTTGATTTCTACATTGTTTTTTCCTGCAATAATTTGATAGTTATCACCATAGACTTTATATACTTGATCACCGTTGGTGTGCATCTCGATAAAGTTTTTTGATTTGCCATGTTGTAAACGAATACGTTCTCTGGATGGCGTATCATCCATTTCAAATTTATGTCCAGATTCCGTTTGTGTTACACGATTATATGGATATAATGCAGGAAACTCTGGTGATTGAGATTCAGGTTCTTGCCATAAACTAGTATCCCTAGGTTCTTTGGGATTTTGCACATCATCAGCCATTATGGTCCTTTAACTTTTGTACTTCCATTATCACTTGATCCAGTTGTGAGACTGTTCGTAAGGTTTTTTTCTATTTCTTGTGGAGTAGGTATTGTTGTTCCAACTTTTTTTAATATTGCATCAGCAGCTCTAAGATCTTCTGCACTTGTTGGTGTAGTTAATCCTGTTGTTGCAATACCCGCAATTGCAACTGTGTTTGTGACAACTTGTTGAGTACCAACCAAGACTTGTTGTGCTGCGGAAAAAACTTCTCCTGCTGCACTTATTAAATCTTTATAACTTCCAGGTGGATCAGCTATACCAAATTGATCAAAAGCACCGGTAGCTGCGGATGCTTCTTCAGCAATAACTTCTGCAAAAACATCTGCAAACAGAGTTGCTATAGATTTTAATATTTGGCCAATACAACCTTTAAACCATGACAACACTCTAGCAGGTAAACTAAGAATCCATTGTAAAATGGCTTTTAGCCTGATGATGACAGCGAGAACATATTTTTGAAAGTCTAGTATTGGTTTTATATATTCTTTATATATTGTCTTTATTTCTTGTGCGATAGCTTTCAGTTTATTAATCAATGCAGATGGTACACCAGATGGATCTCCTAGACCTAAAAATCTTTGAATTGCTCTGATACCGGTTCTGATAGCTTGTGCGATAGCTTTTAAGAATTTTTTAACGCCAACATTCTTTTTTATTTCCAATGAAAAATCGCATGAGTGAGCTCTAGAAGAATTCGTTGCGGCTGTACTACTATTTGCAACACGACCTACGGCTGGCGATGGTATTGTTGGAATACCAACAACTTGACCATCATTTACAAAATTTGGTCTTGGCATATTAGTTTCAATACCAGATGCATTTGTAGAGGCTAATTTGACATCACTTGCCATTATGCGTCCCTTTCAGCATTTGATTGATTAACATAAATTGATTCTCCATAAAAATTTTCATCGCCTTGAACATCCGCATCACTACTAGAAGATGTTGTTTTAAAGGTGAATCCTGATAAATCCACACCAGAAGTTGATGTTACACCAGAAAACGGTGTTGCAGCCACACCTCTTTTAATTCCAGGCAAAACACCCATCATAACAGGGAATTGTGCTGCGTCACCATCCATGAAAAAACCTACAATCCAGTCACCTATTCTAGGTGTGCAGAATGTGTCAGCGCTATTTATTGGATGCATGGCAGCTGCCCAAGGTAAATCTTTAGTTGGTAACTTTTGTTGATTATTATCGTGCCAACCAAAAATCCTAATTTGGCAACGACCCAAACCTAAAGGATCTACACGAGTCTCCACAACACCGACCCACCAACGAAAACCATCTTTACCTAGAAAATTTTCCATTATATTGATTCACCGTAAGTGTTGTTTCCATAAAAATCTTCGTTGCCTTGTACATCTGCATCCGCATTTGTTGTGTTGATACTATCTTCATAACGAACATTTCCACCTTTAGTAATCTCAGAGTAATACTGGCTGCCAATATTTTTAACATCATTATAGAAAGGAACGATACCAGAATTTAATTTATTTTCTAATGTATCTCCATCAATACTGACATGATCTTCCACAGAACTATCTTTTGCAATTTCTAAAACAGTTTGATATGTTGAAGGAGTAATAATGACATGACGAACCGCATTTACCAAATAGTTACCAGAAAAAAACTTATCTAAATCTCTATTTGTCTCTAAAGACATAGAATACAAATTAAATTGAATAACATCACCTACCGTAATATTTGGATCTCCAGGTATTGTTATTTTTAAAACATTATAGTTGGCCATCGAAAGTTCAGCCGTCCTATTCGGTACAAATTTTTCGATGCCAATATCTTCACCCAATGTTTCATCTGATCCTTTTATAAAAGGAACTTTGTCTTGTTCTTTATTTGTAACTACAAGTTTTAATTTTCCTTCTGGTGACTGAGTTTGTGTTGCACCTTTTCTGTTTCTCTTAAAATTTACTGCATCATTTGGATTTAAACGTTTTTTATAATCTTTATTATAATTGTAGTCGGTGACATTAAAATTTCTTGTTAAAGGGTCAATTGAAATTAAACGACTTGCAAATGTACCAGAATCAATATCTTCTAACATATCATGTGTTTTGATAATCTCATAATTTAGTACAGTTATGGCATCAGATTGAAATGATTGATACTTGTCTGGTAAATTAATGGCTTGATATTTGTACTTTGCGTAAACTCTCTGTTTACCTTTTAACATCATGTTAGATAATGATTTAAAATGAAAACCTAATTTATTTTCAAAAAATATCATATCTGCTGTATTGCCGCCATTATAACTAGGTCTAGCATAATTTGATAGCCAGCTTATTGCTTCAATTGGTTTCATTCTTGGTATGACAAAATCATAAAGACCGTAAGTTTCTTGTATGCTTAATTTTGAAGAAGGTATTCTCAATTCTTGATTTAATATACTTCCTATCATTTCAGATATTTTTTTATCTTTAAACACACGTACAACTTTTATCTGTTCTGAAACTAAAAGTTCTTCCGAACAGAAATATAAAGTATAAAACTCTACCATCATATTTCCAGATGGTACTCTTGGTCCAACTTTATATACTCTAAATTTTTTCTTTACTCCAGAATTTCCACCAGAACCTAAACTTTTATCAAATTGAACCTCAATTGTTTCGTTGCCTGTTATTTGCAATTTTTGTATTATACCTAAAGCATCAGTAATAGTAACAAAACCAGAAGTAACAAAACTATACAGATCTTCATAATATGAAAATTCATAGACTAGTTGTTTTATGTCTAAAGAATCTCCACTTCCTGTAATTAAATTTAATTTTTCGAGAGAAAAATCTTGTGAAAAAGCAATACCAGGACCGTTAGCCATATATTATGCCATCAATTCCAACATTTCAGTTTCTATTTGCTCTGTATACGCAGAGTTTATAAGTTTTATGCTTCTTCTCTTTTCATTCAAAAAACTCTCATAATCATAAGCAGAAACAGATTTTTTAGTCACAACAACTTCAACTAAACCTGTTGCTGTTTGAACTATAGTTTTGCCCTCTACTGTTGAATCCCAACTTGTTTGATCAAGTTGAACAGAAAAAATAGTTTTTTTATTTGTTGTTAGTTCTGTTTGCGCTATTGTTTTTTCGTAGTGATGTAAAAGACCTTGCGTATTAATATTAGGATATTTTTTCTGTAAATATTCTTCGAATAAACGTGAGGACAATGGCCATTCCCATTGTGGATCTAATATGTTATTTGGCAATAAAACCATCCAATAACGATAAGGATCTTGATAATATTTTGCCGCAATTATTTCTGGTGTATCAAAATCTTGAATATCATATTCATAGTAAATCAAAGGATTTTTTAATATTGATGGTTTAACACTTGCTCGAGCAATTAAATTTGTGTATAATATTGACACGCCATTTTTTGTATACAGTATTTTTGGAAGATTATCAAAATATTTTAATGTAGCCATTTTAATATCCTTGATTAATCATGTTTTTATCTATGAGTTCTATTTCTCTAAAATTCATAGTAACTGTTGTTTGTACTGGTGCACCGTCTGTATGAGCAGACCAACCGTTTGGTGCATAATTAACATCAATAGAGGTCATAACACTTTCCGCAACTCTTGAGATATGTCTGTTTCTTGTTCCATTAAATAAAAAATCTACATCAAAAGTATTTGGTATATCATAAAACATACCTGCTTTTCCAGAATTAATGGTTGGTGCCATGGCACCTCTAAATTCTTTTATTATATTTCTGACTTCTATGGCTTCATCTCTTGAAGTTGGTGTGAATGTGAAAGCCAATTGATATTCTCTAAATGTTATGCCATCAAATAAAACCTGTTCTCTTGGATTTATTGCTAAGCCACTAACATTCAATAAAAGCTTTGTTGCTGGAGATTCTGCAATAGAATTTACAGTAGATGTTAATTTACCAATACCTGGTATAGCACTAGTTGCAGATACAATGACATCTTTTAGTGATGTTGAACCATAACTTGCTGCATAAGGAAAAGCAACAGTATCAGGCATATATAATGCTATTGTTTTTATTGGTGTTTTTTTTCTTTGTGTGAAAGAACTATCTGTAGTTGCTTTAATTGCATCTTTAGTTACATCTGAAAGCACTTGAGCTCCAGTTTGTACTGCATTTAATACTCTATCTACCGTGCCGCCTTCTGATGAAGATGCAAGTTCATAACCACTAGTTATGGTATTTTTAATATTTGATACTAATTTTATAGGTTCAACTTTATTAATCGTAAAATGAATAAAATGACCTTTTGTTGCAGAACTTAAATCTTTTGGATATTTGTATGCAGCAATATCATAACGAGAGGTTCCAAATAAAACACCTAATGGGCCACCAGGTACATTTGTAATTCCTGGTATAGCAACTCCACCAAGGGAGTCTGGAATAGAAATTATGGCCATGGGAATCTCTTTTTAGAATTGAATATACATATTTATATGGCATACCAAGGATTATTCAGACCAAGAAATCCACAGAAATATGTGGGAGACTTTAAAAACATAGTCTATCGCTCTTCATGGGAATGTAGAGTAATGGATTGGCTCGACCGTAATGATGATGTCATTTCTTGGGCTTCCGAAGAACTTTTCATACCTTATATGTCACCAGTTGATGGTCGTAGACACAGATACTTTCCAGACTTTTTGGTTAAAATCAAATCATCTAACGGCATTAGAACAGAATTATTAGAAATCAAACCAAAAAAACAAACTCACCCACCTGAACAAAGAAAAAGAGTAACAAAACAATACATTCAAGAAGTTGCGACTTGGGGTGTTAATCAGGCTAAATGGAAAGCAGCAGAAGAATACTGCAAAGACCGTGGTTGGACCTTTAGAATCATCACAGAAGATCATCTGGGGCTTAACTAAATACTGAAATGGCATCCATTCTTAGATCACTCACCTCAGATTTAAAGACGGCACAGGTTCAACCTATGTCTGGTGATTCTATGAAATGGTTGATGACTAAGATTGCAGAACTAAAAAATCCACTCAAAATACCTACTGAAATGAGCAGAGATGCTGGCCGAAATGTTACAAGATTTGGTCCAGGAAAATTGTATTGTTTTTACTATGATCCAAAAGGTAAGAGTCAAATGCCATATTATGATAGATTTCCTTTGGTATTGGTATTACAAAAAGAAGCGGATGGTTTCCTAGGTTTAAATCTACATTACCTACCAATAAAATATAGGATTGCCTTTTTAGGTAAGCTTTTAAAATTTGCGATCCTAGACGATGAGAACAATGTTGAACGTCTAAGAGTATCTTATGACATTCTGAGTGCCTCCAGACGCCTAAAAGAGTTTAAACCGTGTCTAAAAAAGTATCTGACAGGACATATCCAGTCAAGATTACTTGCCATTCAACCTGACGAGTGGGAAGTGGCAGCTATGTTGCCTATGCAGCAGTTTAGGAAAGCTACCGTTCAAGAAGTATGGCAAGATTCCACAAGAAAAATAAGGAAAGATTAAATGGCCTGGATAGATGAACTATTCTCAGTACCAGAAAGATTAACCAATCAAATTAATGAAACTTTAACCGGTGGCATTAGTGT
>Ga0315905_10002040_pt1 | contig 21372 bp, 18 predicted proteins | sample LakEriMetagenome_5_FD_203522 | JGI IMG/M metagenome (GOLD analysis project Ga0315905, IMG submission 203522) | Freshwater fungal communities from buoy surface, Lake Erie, Ohio, United States - Buoy 4 MA121 | ecosystem: Environmental > Aquatic > Freshwater > Lake | place: USA: Lake Erie, Ohio...
CTCCCCGGGGAATTTTTCCCTCGCCAGCAGAGCCTCCCACGGACCGCTGCTGCAGGTTCCGTCCAGATACTGGCTAATGAGAGGATAGGTGGCCCACATGCTGAAGCCCTTCTGCGCCAGCAGGATTCTGCAGCCGGTGCGCTCTTTCACCATGCGGAGGTGCTCCAGATTACGGCGCAGCCGGGCGAGATCGATAACGAATGCGGGAGATGGAACCTTTGCGGGATCAAGTCCGGCACAGACTTCATGGTTGGGTCCGGCGATGGTCATATCTTAAATTGGCGGTTGGAGGAAAAGCCAGGCCCCAAAAAGACGGCGGGCCGGCAGGGCGTCAGTACAAAGAAACCGCCGGGCCCCGCAAGAGGCACCGGCGGCAGAAACTTTGAGTCGGAAATTAAGCGATTTCCTCAACCTTCAGCACCTTGCGTCCGCGGTAGGTGCCGCAGGAGGGGCAGGCCACGTGGGAAGGAACGGCAGCGCTGCAATCCGGGCAGGTCTTGAGGCCGGGAGCTTTCCAGCGCTTGGACATTGCACGAATCTTTTGCTTGGAACGGGAGGAGCGACGTTTTGGTACGGCCATGGGATTGGGAGTGTTGAGTGATTATTTGTTCGTGCGCGTAGGCGCTCCGGAGGAAGGTTGGATCTTGTCGAGGACATTCCAGACATCTTTAGTGCTGCGTTCCTCCGTTTCTGCTTCTTCAAGTGGGGTAAAAACACTCTCCGAGGCAAACTTCCCTGCGCCGGGGCAGGTTCTTGTTTCCACGTTGGACTCTTCGCACCGGGGGTAGCCGGGAAGGGCGAGGAGTATGTCTTCCCTGATTTGGGCTGTCAAGTCCAGTGTCGCAGCTCCTTCACGCGGCTCCTGGGAGTAATAATTGTCCAGTTCCACGTCATAGGGGAACCACTGACCACACCTCGCACACAGCAGTTCAAAGCAGGCACTGATGCTGCCCGCCACGACTACATCGGGGCCGTCCAGGCTGACATTGAGGGAAAACTCCACCGGTCCGACAAAGCGCGGATCGTCCTGGCCGGAGAGCCCGAAGATATCGTTGCGGATTTCTCCTTCGAAGAGCTTCCCGTCGGAGGGCAGTTCATTCAGATGGATGTTGTGGAACATGGTGCGCGAGGGTGACCGGATTCCTGCAGGGTGCAAGGTGGAAAGTCCCGCCCCCCCAACATGAAAATGCCCCTGACGCCGCGGTGGACGTCAGGGGCTGCGGGAACCGTCTTGCGTTCCGTGCCTTCCCTCATGACATCGAAGACGACGGTGCTGGTGTGCTGCCCTTCATTGTCATAATGCTGATAAGTGGCGTGATCGCCGGAGCGGTTGCTCGACCAGTCGGTGCGCCCTGAGTATTTGCCCTCCGGATTGTTATGCAGGATGGAACCCTGGGTTTCCGTGCCGGCCGTGTGGTGGCGCGAACCATCGCTGTGTATGTATTCATTAGGTCCCATATTCCAGTCGCCGCTGATATCCTCATCGCCGGCCCGGCTGCTGTTGCGCATATCGCCGCAGATGTCCTTCAGCCCGCCGCCTTCGAATCGTGAAGAGACGGCTTTGGGCGAAAGCATTCCCGTGCTGCTGTCCGCTGCGGCGAATGGATCGGCCAGGCCAGCGGAGGAAGCCCCGCAGCGCTGACCGTTGCACACATCCTTGAGTTCATCCGGACCGCGGAGTCCGGAGAAGCGCAGATTGCCGGCGTCTTTCGCATCCTTTAATCCGCGGGCTTCTTTCAGCGCATCCAGCTTGCGCTGATCCGGCAGGTTACGGCTGCTGGAAATGGCAGGCGCTTTCCCCAGGCTGAAGGCATTCCCAGACACCGGTGGCGTCACTTTGACACGCACCGCCGGAGCGGGAGCCTTCGTCGCGGGCCTGCAGCCGGGTGACGCTGCTGCCGGGCGGGGAGCCGAGTCCGGGCGGGAGTTCAGATCCCTCAGCGGGCTGAATCCCGGGCGGGCGGGCGGCAGTTGAGCCGCGGGATGGCGAAACGTCTCGCGCATGGGGCCGGTGTCCAGGCCTGGCAGAAGGCGTGCATGGCTCACTGGCGGGCTCACTGGCGGGCTCACTGGCGGGCTCACTGGCGGGCAGCCGGGTAGCGGCGGAAGGGAATGGCAGGTGCCTTCGCAGGAGTTATGCGGACGGGGAATTTCAGCGCGCCGGCTTCAGTGTGCAGCGTCAGCGCACCGAGAGTGGCGAGGAGAGTAGTGCGTGTTTTCATGGTGTGTGTATGTTTCGTTTGGTTTGGACTTGAGCTGCACCGTCGCGGTGCCGCGTCACGCCTCTTTCTGGCAGGCGGACCCCGCCCCGTTACACACAGCAGCAAATTTTTTCGCCGCCTCACGAAATCATGCACTCCACGCTGCCCGCAGCGCCGCCAGTTCCTCCACGATGGCCTTCTCCGTGGGATTGGTGAGCGTCTCCGCGATCGTCTCCCGCAGCACCGTGGCAAAGCGCTTCCGCAGACGGTGCAGCGTCCCCCGCAACGCCTCATGCGTCAGGCACAGCGCTGCCGCCGCCTCTTCATAGGAAAGCGGCGCGGCATCCGCGACGGGCGCCAGCAGCGGACAGATCACGGCAAAGGCCACCGTCTTCCCTGCCGTCGCCTGCTCTGCGGCCAGACGCTGCAGCACGCTCTTCAGGAGCGCCCGGAGGACCGCTACCAGGCCGCTACCGATCTGGGCAGGGATGTCTCGACTTTGACAGAACCAGCCGCCGCAAAACGGAGCGCCCTGCCCTGGCTGATAGCCGCTCTCGGGGCAGGAGCGGCCGCGGCGGCAGCACTGTGGCCCAAGCCTTCAGCACCCAGGGCCTAACGCCGCAGCGGGATCACCGCCATCCGCCGAAAAGGCTGCGGCACAGCCAGCGGCACCTGCGCAGGGGACTGCTCCATCTGCATCACCGGTTCACACCAAGCCATAGCCGCCCGCCTCTCCCGCAGTTCCCGCTCCGCAGGGTGTTAAGTTCTGGTCGTTCAATCCGCTGCCGTGCGCTGCCTATCCTCCCGCTTCTGTCACTGGTCAGCCCTGGAAAGATGCCACCCTGCTCCATGACGGTGGTGCCACGCTTTACGCCGATGGCAGTTTCAGCCAGTGGAAGCCGGGCGTAAGCGAACCCGTCGCAGCCTGCGGCTCCAGCATCCGTTTACGGCCATCACGGGAGCCGGCGATCACCTTGTCGCTCTGGATGCGCGGGGAAACCTTCTGCTCATTCACCCTGGCGAGCCCTCCGCGGAAACCAGCAGTGCCCCCCTGTTCGCCAGGGAGACCGCCCCCCTTTACCCCGGCAATGCGGCACCCTACACCGGGGCTCTGACCACTTCCGGCACAGCTGTCATATGGGTCTATCCCGGGCGGCGTGATGACAGAGCTTCCCGCGGAATGCCGGAACGCGCGCCACCTCAGTGTATCCCATGACGGTCATTTATTTGTGGTCACAGAATCCGGTGCACTCCTCCGCCGGGACTCACCGGAGAGCGGTAACTTCGTTAAAGTGGCTCCTGACAGCAGCGACCTTCCCGCCAGCGGGCCACTGCGGCAATTTCACGGTGGGGACGGCTACTCTCTCGCGGTCCAGCACGATGACCGAATGCTCATCTGGGGCCATCGGGTGCCGGATTCCCAGCAACGCGTCAGGTTAAGCCAGCCGACGGCGGTGCTGCGCGTCAATGCCAGCGGGACCATTGCCGAATGGGTGCCGAAATTACTTCAACAGGCCCAACACCGGCTGCGGGAAGACCCCAAACAGCAGAGTGGCCAGAATTAGCAGGCAGATGACCACCTTAAGCGGCTGCGAAAGTGTGAGTACCGGAGCATCCGCCGCAGGAGCATTCCAATAAATGCTGCGCACCACTTTGAAGTAATAGTAGAAGCCCGACGCCGCCCCAAGAACACCGATGCTCAGTGCCATCCACTGGCCAGCGCCGGCTGCGGACAGGAAGACAAAGAACTTGCCAAGGAAGCCGGCAGTAAGCGGAACCCCGGCGAGCGAAGCAACGGCGATCAGCAGGGCAAAAGCGAGGAAAGGTGACCGCTGGTGCAAACCATCGAATGCCTTGAGTTCATCACTCGCAGAGGCTTTGCCGACAACAATCAGCACCGCGAACGCCAGCAGCGTCATGCAGAGATACGCGGCAAGATAGAATGCCACAATGTGCACGGAAGGCAGACTGCCGTCTTTGGCCGCGCCGAGCGCGAGAACGAGGAAGCCGGCGTGGGAAATGGAGGAGTAGGCGAGCAGTCGCTTGAAGTTGCTCTGCGGGATGGCGGCAAGGTTACCAAGCACCAGTGTCGCCGCCGCCACGGCCACGATCAGCGCAGTGCAGGTGCCGGCAAACTGCGGTGCCGCCAGAAATGGCTCCAGCAGGCGCCCGGCGACGACGAATCCAGCCGCCTTGGAACCGACCGAAAGGAAAGCGGTAACCGGGGTGGGGGCGCCCTGATAGACATCCGGCACCCAAAAATGGAACGGCACTGCAGCGACTTTGAAACTGATGGCAATGAGCAGCAGCGCGAAAGCAAAGAGCGCAGGGCCTGACTCTACCTTACCGGAGGCCAGCGCATCACCGATCGCTGCAAGGCTGGTCTGGCCGGTCGCTCCGAAGAGCCAAGCGAGGCCGTAAACCAGAATCCCGGTGCTGAGCGCCCCGAGGATGAGGTACTTCACGCCCGCTTCCAGCGACCCGACATTGCGCCGCATGTAAGCAGTCATGACGTAGAAGGCGATGGTCGTGAGTTCGAGGCTCAGGAAAATGGTCGTGATGTCGGAAGCGGAAGCCATCCACATCATCCCGGCGCAGATGAATACCGGGAGGCAGAAGAATTCGCCTACCGCCGGACCACCGCCGGCACGGGCACTGAATTTCTCCAGCACCGGCAGGTATTCGAGGCTCATCACGAGAACGAGGATCGTGCAGAGCAGCGACAGGCCTTTGTAAAACAGGGCCAGCTTGTCATCGGTGTAAAACTGCCAGATGGCGCAGCCGCAGTCAGTCTGCGGCTTCACCGCGAAAAGGGCGAGAAAGATGAGGCTGAGACCGGCGATGGCGGCCCAAGCAATTCGCCGTTTGTGGGTCGGAGAGGTAAACGCTTCCGCCAGCAGAAGCACCAGTCCGAGCACCACCGTTGCGATTTCCAGAGAATAGGCCGGCATGGGAAAAAATCGTTACTTGGAAGCTGGAAGAATGGCCTCGACGACCGGATTGACGGCGCGGAGCAGGAGATTCGGGGCGAAGCCGGTGATGAGCAGGGCCACGACGAGAATCAGCGCCGGAAGGCGGGAGGCAGGAGCGAGGTCCGTCGCCTCTGCCGAAACCAGGGAAGTCTCTCCTTTGAACACCGCACGGTAGGCCCGCAGCATGTAAACTGCGCTGATGACGACGCCCCATAGCGCGAGGATCGTCGCCCACTGGACCCAGCCGAGGCCGCATTCGGGTTTATTGGTGAAGCCGCCGAAGAAAATGTTCACTTCCCCGGCAAAGTTGGCGAAACCGGGCAGACCGATGGAGGCGAAGGCACCCATGCCAAAGACCAGACCAAGGAACGGAGCCTGCTTTGCCAGGCCACCCAGCCGGTGAAACTGCAGCGTGCCGGTCTTCTCGCGAATCGCCCCATTCAGGGCGAACAGCAGGGCGATGCTGACGCCGTGGGCAAACATCAGAAGCACCGCCCCGGCATAACCGGCTGCGCTGGTGCTCACGATGCCAAGGAAGATGTAGCCCATGTGCATCACGGACGAATTCCCCAGCACCATATCGAGTTCACGCTGGGCAATGGTGACGAGGCCAATAATCAGGATATTCCCGAGCAGCAGGACGATGAGCAGATGCTGGATCCACTCCGCGCTGTGCCCAAGCGGCAGCATCGGAACCGCCACGCGGAGCAGGCCATAAAGACCAAACTTCTTGAGAACGCCGGCGTGCAGCATGGCCACCGGAGCCGGGGCCGAAGCATAGGCCGGAGCCGCCCAGGAGTGGAAGGGGAACAGTGAGATCAGGATACCGAAGCCGATCAGCAGGATGAGATAAATGCTTTGCTGAGTGCCGCCGTCGATCCCTGCGGCCTGGGCTTTCAGCTGGGCGATATCAAAGGTCATCGCCCCGCCTTGCGCCGCTGCTACCGTCAGCCAGGCAAGGCCAGCCAGCAGCACGAGGCTGCCCAGACCGAGATAAATCGTGATCTTCCACGCAGCTTCCCGGCAATTTCCGCTGCCGCGAAGACCGATCGTGAGGAAGGTCGGAATCAACGCCAGTTCATGAAAGGCATAGAAGAAAACCAAATCGGTGGAAACAAAGGCTCCCATGGCCCCGGCAGCTATGAGAAGGCTGCTGGCATAATACATGGCCTCGCCGCCTGTCTTCGCCGGTTTGATGAGCACCGCGGCAAGCGTCACAATCACGGTCAGCAGGACCATGACAAGACTCATCCCGTCGATCCCCACATTGAAGCCCATCGCGGGCGATTCCAGGACCGTGCGGGCCGCCGTAAAATGAAACCCGGCGTCTCCGTAGGGGAATGTGACCGCTATCCAGCCGGCGATAGCGGCATTAGCCGCTGCCGCAGCAATAGCCGCCGTCCGGGCAGGAGCCCCGAATGCCATCGCTAAGGCGGCGAGAATGGGGAGAAAAATCAGCAGGTCGAGCGGACTCAAGCAGGACAAATTCGTTAATGGTGCAGCCGTAAAACGGTTTGGGACTGCGGCCATATTGGAGCCGCCCCCAGGGCGGGCAAGTGCATTTTGTGAAAAGTTTCACAAGCTCCGCCGATCAGGGCTCCAGAGGCACCCGCAGTTCCTCCAAAATCTCCGGAATCAGACTGACGCCATTTCCGGCAGTTTCCGGAAAAACAGGCTTCCCGTGATCGAGAAAAACACCTCTGGCCGGATCCCGGGCGATGAGGACGGACCCGTCCATGTCCACGTAATCGAGCAGCGGCAGCAGCTGGCCGATGGCGCTAATGCCTGCGCTCGACTCGTTCATGCACCCCACCATCACTTTCAGGCCCAATTCCCGCGCGCGCTGAATCATGCGCCGGGCTGGAGTCAGCCCCCCGGCCTTGGTGAGCTTGATATTAATGCCGTGGAACAGCCCAGCGCAGCGCTCCACGTCCGCCTCCTCCTGGCAGCTTTCATCGGCAATCAGAGGCAGCGGGCACTCCGCCAGGAGCCGCTTCATGCCATCGATGTCCCCGCGCGGCAGGGGCTGTTCGATGAATTCCACACCAAGCTGCAGAAGTTCCGGAGCCAAATTCAGCGTCTGCTCCACGGTCCATGCGGTGTTGGCATCCACCCGGAACACGGCAGCGGTGTGATGCCTCAGTTCGCGCATGATTTCCAGGTCGTGCGGGGATCCGAGCTTGATCTTATAGACGGGCCAGCCGGGGAATTCGTTGAGCTTGGCCACCATCCGGTCCACGCTGTCGAGCCCGATGGTATAATTACTCACCGGCACCTGGTCGATGGAGAGCCCCCAGAGTTTCCACACCGGAGCCCCCAGCCGTTTTCCCCACAGGTCGTGCGCGGCTTCATCCACGGCACACAGTGCAAATGGATTGTGTCCCAGCCGGGAGTGAAGGGCTGCCCACAGTTCCTCCGGACGTTCCCAGGCGCAGGTTTCCAAAAACGACCGCGCCTCCTGGATCCCCTGCCGCACCGTAGCCGGAGAAAATTCCGGCCACGCGCGCGAGGATGCCGCCTCGCCGTAACCGCTGAGGCCCTCTGCCTGCAGTTCCACTATAACATTGTGCTGCAGCACCGTGGTGCCGTGAGTGATCGTGAAAGGATGCCGCATGGGCATTTTCATCTCGTGCAGGATCACCTTCATACCACGCTCAGGATTAACGCCCGGTGGGCGGGGTTTGTGGAGCGGCGGGAGGTTCTGCTGCCGGAGCCTCAGGTGTTGCATCCCCCGCCCCTGACAGTACCTGCTCATCCACCACCACTGCCTTTTCCAGACGCGCCGGTTCCTCCGGAAGGTAGTGCGCCACAAGGTCGAGGAAAAACCGCCAGGACACCATGTCCGCTTTGGGTTCTGCCTTGCGCTTAAAGGTCACAAATACCTGACACTCATTGCCGCGCAGCGTCTCGGGCATCCGGTAGCGGATGACCTTTTCCGCTTCCACATACTCTGCCGGCACGGTGCCGAATCCGGCGATTTTCATCACTACACTGGCGGGATCAATACCCTCCAGCTTCTCCACGTTGACTTCGATGGTCGGCCGGCGGGATGCCACCGCCGCATTGGGTGCCGGTTTCGTGGTCACCAGCGCTTCGGCAGCGTCACCTCCAAGCAACTGCTTCACCAAGTCCCCGTCGGAGGTGCCCCGGGAGCTGATGGCGCGTTTGAACAGGCTGTCGGTATTGTCTGTGCCCAGAATAATAAACCGCCCAATGGAGATCGCCGGAGTATCCCAGGTCGCTTTCGCGGGATTCACGGTAAACAGGGCCTCATACCCGGCCTCTTTCCCGATTTCCTCCTCACGCGGGGAAAAGAAGCCTCCCGGATAGGCATACGTCGTGATTTTCACCGCCAGCAGGTCTTCGAGGAATTGCTTCGAGTCCTTCATCTCCATGCGCAGGTAGCTTTCACCATCTGCCTGAGACTTGCGGAACATGGAGTCGATCTTCGACTTGTAGGGGTGGCTGACGCTGTGACTGCCAACTTCCCCACCCGCGGCCATCAACTCCCGGATTTCTGCTGTCGTCATGGACTTTCCGCCGCCGTTCACAAAGCGCTTGTAAAGAAACACCGTGAACGGGTAGCCGAACTCCTTCAGCACCGGCAGCGCCAGGGCGTGCACGCTTTTCCAGCCGTCGTCCATGGTGATCACCACGCTTGGGTCCGCGATGTCTTTCTCCCCCCGGCGCCACGCGAGGAAGTCCTTCATGGGAATGACAGCAATCTTTGCATCCTTCAGCGCCTGCATCTGACTGCGAAAGCGGTCGATGTTCAGCTGCATGGGATTCCCCGACTTTCCGGTTACGAAGTCATGATACCCGAGGATGGAAACCTGTGCCGACTTGTTGATCGTCAGTTCCGGCACCGCCGGATCCAGCGGCGGCGGCACAGTTGGCGCCTTGTCCGAAGGCTCTTCTACAATCTCAGGCACCGCCTCCGGCTTCGGCTTTTCCGCCTCCTTTTTCTTCAGCCGGTCACAGCAGGGTACGCAGCCAAGGATGACGAACAAAATCAGAGCAGCACGAAGGATGGGGGAGCGCATGGAGGAAATCGGCGGGAGACTAGGCGATCAGCAGGTGAATGCAACGAAGGGGCGCACCAGCCTGCAAAAAAGCCCCCGCCGGCACACGATGACCGGCAGGGGCTTCAGATAAACGAACCGCTCTGAGCAGGACTTACTCTTTCTCTTTTGTCGGCTTTTCCTTCATCTCTTTCTCAGCCGACTTTTCCTTTTCGCCGGACTTCTCCTCCTCTTTGGACTCCTCTTTTTTCGGTTCCTCCGTCTTTTTCTCCTCCTTGGATTCCTCTTTTTCCTTCTCCTTGTCAGCGTCCTTGTCCGGGCGCTTTACCTTGAACTCTTTGACTTTGAGTTCCTTGTTTTCCTTGAGCACTTTGCTCACGTCAGACCGGCTGATGCGCTCTTTTGAGCTGATCACGGCCTCCACGATCTTGTCCTTCTGTTCGCAGGACTCGACCTTTACGTTCTTGATGCTGCTCAGGTAAGTTTTGACCTCCTGCCCGCCCACTTCGGGCTTGGCTCCTTCCACCACGACAGTCCACATCTGTGCGGGGACTTCCTTGGTCTTCTTCTTGTCCTCCTTTTCCTTGTCTTTTTCTTTCTTAGGAGCCGCCACCGCCGGGATGGCGATGAAAAGTGCAGCGACGAATGCGATGAGTTGTTTCATAGGGTTTGCTTGATGAGGTGATGGGGGATTTACCGCTCAGGATTGGCTGCGGTGCGGAAAAACTAGCAGACGCAGCCGGTTTTCCGCAATCCCAAAACCAGAAATCGGGAGCCGCGGACGCGGCAGCGCAGAACTTGGCAGCCCCCCCTGTCCTACTGCCACGCTGCGGGCTGGCGGTTTCAAGTTCCAAGTGGAACGGGCCTCGGCTTCGCGCCCCAGTCATTTTCCCGGAAAAACACTGCCAGCACGAGGCGGAAACAGCGTTTTCCCCAAAAAGTGACTGTTCACCATCAAGAGGTTACGTGTTCCACTTGTAATTTGAAATCACAGCTGTCTTCTGCTGTCATGCCTGATTTCCTCCCCGCCCTCACCGGATGCTTCGCCCATCCCGTAGCGGAAAACCCCACGGTCGTCATGATGGAGGCAGCTTACCGCCATCACGGACTGCACTGCCGCTATATTAATATGGACATCGCACCAGAAAATCTCGCAGACGCAGTGCGCGGGGCGAAGGCGCAGGGCTACACCGGCTTCAACTGCAGCCTGCCCCACAAGGTCGCCGTCATCGACCATCTGGATGCCGTAGCGGAGTCCGCCCGCATCATCGGTGCCGTAAACTGTGCCATTCGTCAGCCGGATGGCTCCTGGACCGGGGAAAACACGGACGGCAAAGGCTTCCTGGAAAGCCTCTCGCCCATGGTTCAGCCGGCCGGGCTTCACGCCCTCATTTTCGGTGCCGGCGGCGCGGCCCGCGCCATCGCGGTGGAACTCGCTCTCGCCGGAGCCAGCCAGATTACCATTGTGAACCGGTGGATCGGACGCGGCGAGGAACTCTGCCGTCTGCTGGAGCAGCATACGTCCGCGGCGGTCCGGTTCCAGCAGCTTGGCGAACGCTTCTCAATCCCTGGAGAAGCCGACATCGTCATCAATGCCACCAGCGTCGGGCTGCATCCCAACGGTCACGCGAGTCTGCCCGTGACCGGATTCCGTCCGCACATGGTGGTTGCCGATGTCATCCCCAACCCGCCGCAGACGCGATTCCTCTGCAATGCCGCAGCCGCGGGCTGCCGTACACTCGACGGCCTCGGCATGCTGGTGAATCAGGGCGCGCGCAATATCTCCTTCTGGCTGGGCGTTGATCCTGACAAATCCGTCATGCGCCGAGCCCTGGAGGAAGTCTTCCGTCATTGAAAGACGCCTCCTCAGTCCGCGTCCTAGTGCCTTCTGCCCACTTATGCGCCTCCCACTGCTGCTACTCATCGCCCTGACACTTGCGACTCGCGCAGCGGAGTTCAGCGCTGCGGACCTCGAATTCTTTGAGTCCAAAATACGCCCGGTGCTCGCATCGGCCTGCTACGACTGTCACGGCGCGGAGAAGCAGAAAGCCGGACTGCGGCTCGACTCACGTGAGGCACTTCTCAACGGCGGCGAGAGCGGTCCGGCCATCGTGCCGGGCGATGCGGAGAAAAGCCTGCTCTTCCAGACCATCGCTGGAACGCACGCGGAACTCAAAATGCCGAAGAATGCGGACCCGCTGAGCGCCACGGCCGTGGCGGCCTTCCGTGAGTGGATGCAAATGGGCGCGCCGGACCCGCGAGACAAGCCATCCACCAGTGGCGACGGCGACTGGCCTGCCGCCTTCGCGCTGCGGAAGCAGGCTTGGTTTTGGCAGCCGCTTCAAAAAGCCGAGCCTCCGGAAGTGCCCGGCGTGGAGCATCCCGTGGATCGCTTTCTCCGCGCCGCTCAGCAGAAAGCCGGGCTCAGCCCCGCCCCTCGCGCCGATGATGCTACCATCGCCCGCCGCCTCGCCTTCGTGCTCACGGGATTGCCGCCACACAGGCCGTATGAGCCCCATTCGCCCTATAGGGACTATGCGGATGAACTCCTCGCCTCCCCCGCCTTCGGCGAACGCTGGACCCGCCACTGGATGGACTGGCTGCGCTACGCCGACAGCCACGGCAGCGAAGGAGACCCCGCCATTCCGCACGCTTGGCAATACCGCGACTACCTCATCCGCGCGCTCAACGCTGACGTGCCTTACTTCCAGCTCGTGCGTGAGCATCTCGCCGGCGATCTTATCGCGCCGCGACTGAACAATGACGGCATACTCAACGAATCCGCCATCGGCCCAGCCCACCTGCGCATGGTCTTCCACGGCTTCACCCCCACCGATGCGCTCGATGAATTCGTCACCTTCACCGACAACCAGGTGGACGTCGTCAGCAAAGCCTTCCTCGGGCTCACCGTCAGCTGCGCCCGCTGCCACAATCACAAATTCGACGCCATCAGCCAGGAGGACTACACCTCCATGTTTGGCATCTTCGCGAATACGCGGCCCGCGACGGTTGATGTCAGCGCTCAAAATGACGCTGCGGCACGGAAGCGGATGACGGAGCTGAAGCCGGAAATCGCCCGCGCGGTAAAAGCCGATTGGGAGGAATCCTGGAAATCCTTCCCTCAGCGGCTCGCAGCGTGGCAGCCAAAGGACGCAGCTGAGCGCAAGGCAGCCGAGGGCAACGGCCACGGCCCGCTCGCAGCGTGGCTGGCCATGCGCGAGGTGCCGCCGGATCAGTTTGCGGAAAAATGGAAAGCCGTCGCCAAAGCCGGTAACGACTGGGTTCAGCGCCGCAGGGCGTGGGATGAAGCAGCAAAGAGCGCGGGGCGCGCATGGTGGCGCGGGCCACAGGGAAATCTTACATGGACCAACAGCGGACCGGGCGTGCAGGAACCGGTCACCCGTTGTGAATTTCACATCCATCCGGACGGTGAGCATGTCATCGCGGCCATCATGGATCAGAGTTTCGACTCTGCGCGCTATGCGAAAGGCGACCGTGCGGTCGTCGCCTCCTCACGCTTCAAAGCCGACGGCGGCAAACTCTGGGTGCGCGTCGCCGGTCAGTCTTCCGGCGTGCGCACGGTGATTCAAAACTATCCCCGCAGCGGACTCATCTATCCAAAGACCGCACTCAACTCGACGCAGCCGCAGTGGCTCTCGTTCGACATGGAATACTGGAAAGGCGAAGACGTGCACCTCGAAGCATGGACAGCACCAGACGCCCCCATCGAAACCGGCGGCGGCGATGCACCCGCATTCTCACTGCTGGAGGTCACCTATCCCGCCGACACCGGCCTCGCGCCGCCGGAACCCGGTGTGCCGCTGCAGCGCTTCACCCGTGCCAGCCCTGCAAATCGCGACGAACTGCTCGACCTTTACGCCAAAACCGTGGCGCTCTACGCTCAGTGCGGCCAGTCGCCGCGGGATCGCGCGGAGTTCATCAACTTCTTCCTCCGCGCCGGCCTCATCCCTAACACGCTCAGAGAACTCCCCACCGCCGCGCCGCTCGTGGAGGAATACCGCAAGCTCGCCGCGCAACTCAAAGCCCCTATCCGCGCCCCTGGCGTGATGGAGGGCGGCCCCGGCGACTGGCCGATGTATGCCCGCGGCGATCACAAAAAGCCCGGAGCACCTGTAGCTCGCCGCTTCCTCTCCGCTCTCGATGCCTCGCCTTACCAGACCAAGGAAAGCGGACGCCTCGAACTCGCGGAGAGCATCGCCGGTCCCGGCGGCGCGCTCGCTTCGCGCGTCATTGTGAACCGCCTGTGGCATCACGTCTTCGGCCGCGGCATCGTCGCGACGACGGATAACTTCGGCAAGCTCGGCGACCTGCCGACGCATCCCGAACTCCTTGATTGGCTGGCGCGCGAGTTTCAAAAATCCGGCGGCTCCATCAAGGCGCTGCTCACGCTGCTCGTCACCTCCGAAGCCTTCATGGCGCAGGCCGCGCCGCCCACGGAAGCCGCAGCAAAAGACCCGGAAAATAAACTCCTCAGCCACTGGACCCTCCGCCGTCTGGAGGCCGAAGCCATTCGCGATGCCATGCTCAGCATGACCGGCAAGCTGGAGCGCGGCAGCAGCGGCCCCAGCGTGGATGGCGGCACCCCGCGGCGCAGCGTGTATGTGAAAGTGATCCGCAATGCGCTCGATCCCTTCCTCACCGTCTTCGATGCCCCCGTGCCCAGCAGCACGCGCGGGCGGCGCGATGCCACCAACATTCCCGCGCAGGCCCTCACACTGATGAACTCGCCGCTTGTGCAGACATGGGCGCGCGACTGGGCGCAGCGCACTGCCGCGGCAGCGCAGAATCCTCAGGAGCAGATTCAGCGCCTCTACCGCGAGGCCTTTCACCGCGCCCCCTCGGCAGACGAGTTGGCGCAGTGTGCGGCCTTCATGGAAAGTTCCGCCCGAAGCGCGCAGCAGGCCAGGGAACAGCGCGAGCAGAGCACCCGGAAGCTGGACGAACTGCGCACCGAACTGTCGGCCCTCACCGCACCCGTCATTGCGCGACTGAAAACGGAAAAGCCTGCCCCTCAGGAGGTGCCCGCGGCGCTGGCTGAGTGGGACCTTGAGCACCCGGCCGGCGGCAATCTCAAACTCCACGGCGGTGCCCGCATCGCCGATGGCGCGCTGCAATTGAACGGCAAGGACGCGTGGGCTTCCGCGCCACCGCTCACCAGCAAGCTGCGCGAGCGCACCCTCGAAGCGTGGGTCACGCTCGCCAATCTGGATCAGGCCGGTGGCGGCGTCTTCACTTTGCAGGACCTCGGCGGCGACACCTTCGACGCCATCGTTTTCGCCGAGAAAGACGCCCGCCAGTGGGTCGCCGGGAGCAACTCCCACAGCCGCACCCAAAGTACCGGCGGCACAGCGGAAGCAGACGCCGTTTCCCGCCCGGTGCACATAGCCATCACGTGGGCCGCGGATGGCATGGTCCGCCTCTACCGCGACGGCGCGCCCTACGGCCAGCCCTACAAGAGCAGCGGCCCCATAACCTTCGAAGCCGGGAAAAGCATGGTGCAGTTCGGCAACCGCCACGGCCAGCCTTTGGGCAACCGCCTGCTCGCCGGTGCCATCCACCGCGCCCGCCTTTACGACCGCGCACTCACGCCGGAGGAGCTAGCCCGCACCGCGTCACTGGAAGGCCCCGTCATCACCCGCGACACTATCATCGCCTCCCTGCCGGAATCCGGCCGCACCCGTCACACTCAGCTCACCGCGGAAATCACCGCACTTGAATCGAATCTCGCAGCCGCACCGGCGGCGGAGCTTTCCCCGCTGGAAAGCCTCGCTCTCGCCCTGCTCAACGCGAAGGAATTCATCTACCTGCGCTAACACTCCCATGATCACCCGCCGCCAGCTACTCTCCCGACTCTCCTGCGGGTTCGGCCTCACTGCCTTCAGCGCCCTGCCCCAACTCACCAGTGCTGCCCGGCCTCTGCCAAAGTTCCCCGGCCGCGCGAAGAGTGTCATCTTCTGCTACATGTCCGGCGGCTTCTCTCACGTGGATTCGCTCGATCCCAAGCCGGAACTGGCGAAACGGGCAGGCCAGCCCATGCCCGTGGCGGTGCAGCGCACGCAGTTCAATCAGAACGGCACCATTCAGCCATCGCACTGGGCCTATCAAAAGCGCGGACAGTCGGGCATTGAAGTCAGCGAACTGTTTCCGCATATCGGTTCCTGTGTGGATGATCTGTGCGTGATCCGCAGCATGACGGCAAAGTTCAGCGAGCATGCTCAAGGGAACTTTTTCATGCACAGCGGGTTTCCGTTTCTGGGGTATCCTTCAGCGGGCGCATGGACCAGCTATGGTCTGGGCAACGTCTCGGAGAACCTGCCAGGTTTTGTGGTGCTAAAGAGCGGCGACAGCGTGGCACCGCACGGCGGTGTGGGGCTGTTCAGCAATGGCTTCCTGCCTGCGGTGCATCAGGCGTCCTTTATCAATGCGGACGAGGGCGAAGCCATTTCCAACATCCGGCCGCGCGAATCCGGCACGGCGCAGCGACAGCGCATGGACTTTGTGAGCACTCTGGACCGGCAGTTTGCCGCCCGCACCGCACCTGGCGACACGCAGGTGGAGTCCGCCATTGCGAATGCGGAGATGGCCTGGCGGATGCAGGCGGCGGTACCGGAACTGTGCGACCTAAGCGGAGAGTCGGCAGCGGCGAAGAAACTGTATGCCCTGGACGATCCGGATCCCAAAACCGCCGCCTACGGTCGCCAGTGCCTCCTCGCGCGGCGTCTCGTGGAGCGTGGCGTGCGCTTCATCGAGCTATCCTGTCTATCGTATAACATTGGCGGCGGGAATGCTCCCAATCCCTGGGATCAGCACGGTGACATTCGAAACGGCCACGGCCGTATGGGACATCAGGTGGACCAGCCCATCGCCGGTCTGCTCAAGGACCTGAAAGCGCGCGGCCTGCTGGATGAAACCCTGGTCGTTTTTGCCGGCGAATTCGGCCGCACGCCCTTCGCCCAGGGAAGCGACGGACGCGACCACAACCCCTACGGCTTCAGCCTCTGGCTGGCCGGCGGCGGCATCCGCGGCGGCATGGTCTATGGAGCCACCGATGACTTCGGCTATCACGCCGTGGCGGACGTCTGCACCGTCTATGACCTGTGGGCTACCGTCCTTCACCAGTTGGGGCTCGACCACGAAGCGCTCACCTACCGCTTCAGTGGACGCGACATCCGGCTAACCGATGTCCACGGCAACGTGCTCAAGCGCATCCTCGCGTGACCCTTCAGCGCTGCTGAATGCGCGCGGCCTCTTCAATGGCCCGGACTATAATTGAAGTGGCCCTCAGCTGCGGCAGCGGAGCCTTGATCGACAAGACGCCGGCGATCGAATCATAGCCGGTGGCCCCCTCCACACCGTGCGCCTCAAGTATCCGTTGCAGCAGCGGTGACGGCGGCGCGTCAAATTCAAGAGTCCCCTGGGCATAAGCAGGCGGTGGCGGCACTACTGGAAACAAAGCGTCCCCGGCATTGCTCCACGAAGGAGGCGATTCTGCCATTCGAGCTTCGTTCCCATAGTGATGAAGCACCTCCACAGACAGCGGCAGCGACCATGTTCTCGTCCCGGGAGGCGTCTCGCGGCTGGATGGTTCCAGGATGACGGCATCCTCCTGAATCACCAACTGTGCCCCGGAGAGCGCCGCCAGCAGTTCCAGCTGGGTCAGCAGCGATGTCCCGGGCAGTTCGATAGAAATGACCGGCTCCGTGTTTGGCGGACTCCACCGGGCCTTTAGGGCGGCATGGATTTGAAACGGCACGCTGCCGGCCGCATTGGGGCGAGCTTTCCACGCTGCCTCCAACTCCTGCAGGGCGCGCGAGACTGTCACTTCCCGCAGCAGCGGACCGCCCGTGAATTGCCGCAATTCCCGGCGTTGGTGAGCAGTCCCGGAAATGAAGACCCGCGAGCCCTTCACCACTGGAATGCCGGCGGAGGACTCCAGAGGACGCAAGCCTGGCGGGAGACCGGCGTTCACCGGTTTGGGCAGTTCCGGCGGAGCGACGGTCGAAATCCACGCCGCGGCTCCGATCAAGGCAGCAGCCAGAACCGCCAGGCCAATCCATCGTGCCCGGCGGCGGCGGGGCGCCGGCGGATCGGCGTCATCCTCCTCGTCCAAGTCGTGGAACCATTCGTAGCGGCTGGCCTCCGTGGTTTCACGCAGGCAGGCGGCGATGGCGGCCCCTGCGGCTTCCTCATCAGAGAGGGCCGCAGCCAGTTCCGCGGCTTCATCCGGAGTCAGCGCCGCATGGAGGTGGCGCTGCATGAGGTAATGGAGCCGGTCGTTCATGCAGCGGGGTCCTCCAGCAGCTTGCCCGCTGATGTGAGCTTTTGCCCGAGAGACTTCTGCAGCGCCCGGCCGAAGGCTACGGTCTTACTTTGGCTCTGGAGATAATGAATGGCGTAAAGCTCGCGCACACGATCAATCGCGTCCACTGCTCCGGTGACGTGATGCTGCTGATAACCACCGGTGATCACATAAGTGTTCAGCAGGCCGTCATTGCAGGCGACTGGCTCCACCTTATGCAGGGCACCCGCCATGATGTCGGGAGGCAGAAATTTTGCGGCCTCCACTTCACCGGGAGACTCCATCGCGACCAGGATATCGCCAGGCAGAGTGCCGGCGGGTGCCGCAGCAGGTGCAGGCGTGGCGGCCGGGGCGGGAGTTTGTGCCGTCAGCTGGCCGGCAAGAGCGAGCAGAATCGACGCGGCAAAGAACTTCATGGCAATCGAGTGTGAGAGATTGGAGATTGCGCCACTGGAATATGCGAAAGCTCCTGCCACGGCAATCAAAGTTTGGCAGGACCTCAACATCCCCCGCGTGCTTCCCTCAGTGTTGAATTGACGCTGCTCCGCCCTGCTGTTCAATGCAGGCATGAACCGTCCGCTGCTGTCCGCCCTGCTATTGAGTTTCGCCCTGTCCGCCACTGCTGAAGACTGGCCCAAATGGCTGGGACCGCGCGGCGATTCCACCTGGAACGACACCGGGCTGATCACCGAGTTTCCCAAAAGCGGGCCTAAAGTGGTGTGGCGGTCCCCGGTGGCCAACGGCTACTCCGGTCCCTCAGTGGCGGGTGGCCGCGTCTTTGCGATGGACTACCAGGTTGCCAGCGGGAAAGTGGACGCCAATCCCGGCGGCCGCACAGCACTCACAGGTAAAGAGCGGGTGCTTTGCATCGATGAAAAAACCGGAAAGCTGCTCTGGGACTACGGATACGACTGCCCGGTCAATCTCAGCTTCCCGAACGGCCCACGCTGCACGCCAGTGGTGGATGGCGGTGTCGTTTATGCCCTGGGAGCTGAAGGGCAGCTCTCCGCGCTCAACACCACAGACGGCAAACTGCTTTGGGAAAAAGACCTGAAGAAGGAATACCAGTGCGAGTCGCCCATTTGGGGCTACGCGGCCACGCCGCTGGTGCATGGGCCGCTGCTCTACACGCTAGCCGGCGGCAAAGGCTCCGCCGCTGTGGCGCTGGATAAGAAGACAGGCAAAGAAGTCTGGCGTGCGCTGGATACCAAAGACATCGGCTACGCTCCGCCGGTGATGACGAATCGCGACGGCAAAGACGAACTGCTGCTCTGGCATTCCGAGTCTCTCAACGGACTGGATCCCGCTACAGGCAAAGTGAACTGGAGTCAGCCGTTCTCGCCCAGCTATGGCATGTCCATCATGGCGCCGCAGGTGACTCATTCAGGCATTTTCATCGGGGCCATCATGAAGAAATCCATGATGGTAAAGCCCGGGAACGGCAGCGCAGAAATCGTTTGGGAAGGGACGCCGCAAAATTCTCTCGCGCCCAAAAACTGCACGCCGGTGGTCGTTGGCAATTACCTCTACGGTGGTGATCAGGACGGCGATCTGCGCTGCGTGAAGGCAGCCACAGGGGAGCGACTGTGGTCCAGCCTGCAGGTGCTCTCAGAGAAGAAAGTGAACAGCGGCACGTTCTTTATGGCCCGCACGCCGCAGCAGTGGGTACTTTTCAATGATTCCGGGGAACTCATTCTGGCCGACCTCAGTCCCACAGGCTACAAAGAAACCAGCCGGGCGAAAATCCTGAGCGCCGACAGCCCCTCGATGGGCCGGACAGTCGTCTGGAGCCACCCGGCATTTGCCAACCGCTGCGTCTTTGCCCGCAACGACAAGGAACTGATCTGCGTCTCGCTCGCGGCGGAATAAGCGGCGCGCGCCAGGGGCGTCATTGGATAAATGAAAAGACGTGCCGGTTTTTCAGCATTCCGGGTCTTTCATTTTTCCGAAATTGTGCCACAGAGCGGCATTCGCCGGGGGCCGACCAGTCACATTCCCCACCCGCCAAAGACGACCAGCCATGATCCGCCCTGCCTTACTCGCATTCCTCACCGCTCTCCCTCTCGCGGCACAAGTCCCCGCGCCCAAGGCCATCCCTGCCGATCTCATCGACAGCAATGGCAACTACGCGCCAATTCCGGACAAAACCGAGGTGGACACCATCGTGCGGATTCAAATTTACCTCGACGAGCACAACCACGGCCCCGGAAACATCGACGGCCGCCTCGGCGAGTTCGGCAAGAAAGCGGCCTCCGTTTACAACCAGATCCGCGGTATCCCGGTGGGTAACTGGCACTCGCTGATCGAAAGCTCCTCCAAGGCCGTGCCGGAACCCTACACGACCTACACCATTCAGGAGAATGATCTGAAATACGTCACCCCTGCCCTGCCCACCAAGCCCCAGGATCAGGCAAAAGCCAAATACATGGGCTACCGCAGCTTGCTGGAATTTGTCGGCGAACGCTACCACACCAGCGAGGAATTCCTCGTCTGGCTGAATAAAGACGGCCCCAGCCTTTCCAAACTGGATCCCGGCAACACCCTCCAGGTGCCAAATGTCACGCCGTTCAAAATCGAAGAGTGGCCAAAGCACTCGAAATGGGATAAGGACCCCGCGCTGAGCAATCGCACCGTCGCCGTGGATATCGCAGCCCGGGTCGCGATTTTCTTCGACGAAAACAACAAACCGTTCGCCAGCTTCCCCATCACGCCCGGACGGCCCCAGTTCATCCAGTTCGGTGACTGGAAGATCACCGGCATGGTTTCCACTCCGGAGTTCCGCTGGGACAAGTCCATGCTGGAAGAAGGCAAACGCAGCGATGAATACTACCAGCTTCCCATCGGTCCGAACAGCCCGGTGGGCATCCTGTGGACGAGCACGAGCCGCAACGGGATCGGCCTGCACGGCACGGCCACTCCCCACACGATCGGCCGCAGCGAAAGCGCCGGCTGCGTCCGCTTTGCCAACTGGGACGCCATGCGCATGCCGCAGTTAATTCGCCCAGGGGCCCGGCTTGTCATCCGTTAAATACTGGAGAACTCCCGGCCCGCTGCTGGCCTGCACTTCCCCTTGAACCGGAAGCGCCTGCTCATTACAACAACCATGGAAACCGTCTGCCCATGAAATTCCTCTTTTACATCGCCGTCATTGCCGCCGCCGGATGGGCTGGCTGGTATTGCCACCCCTACATCGCCAAAGAGATGCAAGCCCGCATCGACCATCGAAAGGAAACGGAAGCCACCAAGATCGCCTCGGCCGTCAATCAAGCGGCCCACCGTGAGCGCACCAATGCCGACGGCACCAGCAAGGCCTCAGCTCTGCTCGCCCAGTTGAAATCAGGCCAGCCGACTCCGGGAAATCCCGTGCAGGTCACGCCCAACCCTGGAACCCCTGCGCCGCCCTCACCGGGGACCGTCTCCGCGCCGCCCCCTGCCCCCTCCCTGCCGGTGGACGAAATTGACGCCCGCTACCCCATGCCCACCTTCAAGACTATCGAGGAGATCACGAAGGAGTGGAGCGCCGTCCCAAGCCGGGCCTTTCCGCGTAAAATCAAAACCAAAGTGCCTCTGACTTTCGACACCGCGGCCGGAAAGCTTGAACTGCCATCCGGTTCTGATGCCCGCGCCGCCGGAATGGTCGCCGGAATGCTCATCGTGATGCGTGAATCCGATGACAGTTCCCGCATCCAGGTGCCTCTCGCCAATACCGACCTCAAGGAAACGCTGACGGTCCTCTACGACAAGTATAAGGAATACCGCAGAAACCTCGTGATGAAGCAGCGCGAGCATGCCCGCGCCCTCAAAGCCCGCTCAAACGGGGCCAGCAAAGAGCAGATGGAACTCGCCGGACCGAAGCC
>Ga0315905_10002041_pt1 | contig 21371 bp, 21 predicted proteins | sample LakEriMetagenome_5_FD_203522 | JGI IMG/M metagenome (GOLD analysis project Ga0315905, IMG submission 203522) | Freshwater fungal communities from buoy surface, Lake Erie, Ohio, United States - Buoy 4 MA121 | ecosystem: Environmental > Aquatic > Freshwater > Lake | place: USA: Lake Erie, Ohio...
AACAAAAGTAGATAATTTAAAATATAATGCTATAACTAAAAAACTTTATCGCGGGGTGGAGCAGTCTGGTAGCTCGTCAGGCTCATAACCTGAAGGTCCTTGGTTCAAATCCAAGCCCCGCAACCAAAATTATATTTATTTTAATAAATGTTAAAATAGTTGGTCATTCTGCAACTAAAAAAGCATATTTAAATAATACTACAATCGAGACTTAGCCATGATAAACATCGATAAAATCTAGCTTATAGTTGATTACAATTGGTCGTAAAAGGTAGCAGTTAGAAATAATATTGGCGTACTTATGAGTGCCAATATCAACAATTAATGAGCAACTAGAATTTAACTGAAAGTTTAATTCATTTACCGAAAAAAAAATCTTTTTAGAACAGGGATTGTGAATTAATAACTCTGTCTTTTTGTAATCATCAAAATAATTTTGAATAAAATATTTCTGGTTCATAAAAAAAGACATTCCTGCTATTCCAGGATTAAAATCAACACCTAGAAAATTTTTAGTAGAGGCACACACATTTCCGTGTACAAAAGAAGGTAGATTATTATTTAATGAATATCCCAGATAACAACTATTTCGTATTATCGAATTATGAACTTTTTTTGTCTTATGAAATATGTAAAAGACTCCATAATCTGCTATACCTCCTAAAAAATCTCTATCAACTAATATTTGGTCGGAAAGCAAGACTTTTTCTTTAGATATTTTTTTAATTAAATTATTGTTTTTGTCATAAAAAACAATTTCGATTTCTGAATCTTTGTCCTTATAAAAAAAATTTAGTAAATTAGTAAATTTAAATAAAGTTTTGTATTCAGAATCTGTTCTCCAGAAAAAAGCGTCTGATACAGAAAGGTTTTTATCATTAAAATTTATATGAAAAAATTTAGGTTTAATTCCAAATAAATTTCTAAGAATAACAAAAATTTTTATATTTAATAAACTACGTATTAATAATTTCATGTACTTCTTTTTTTAATTCAGCTATTTTTTTGAATTTATCCTCACTCAAAATATAATGATGAGGTGGGTGCGTATGTTCAAATGAAATGTGTTTATCTTTAATAGTAAGATAAATAGGAATTCCCAAATATTTATTTGTATATATATAAATATTTGGTTCGATTAAATCAGAATCAACTACAATTTCATTTGTAAAGTTTGTTAAAATTACTTGATTTTTTAAAAGTTTTTTTTTAATCAAATCTACAAAAAAAAGATTAAACTTTTCTCGAATTGGCTCTTCAAAAATATTTTTTATTAAAATGATATTTTTATCACCACTTTTATTTAGTAAACTGCTTACTGGACTCAATATGCTTCCTTTTTTTGTAATCATGGAAAATGGATAATCCGATTGATATGATGAAAACCCACCATTGATTATAGAAACTTTTAAATTGGAACGATATTCAACCGGGGAAGTCCTAGTAAAACTATTAAAGTCAACCAGTTTTGAAAATTTATTTTTTTTTATTAATTTAATATCTTCTTCTTTGGCTAGAAAAAAAATAGATTCGTTATTTGTTAAAGACTCATCAATAAAATAAAAATTTTCATTAAATTCACAATTTACTTGATTTATTTTCCATAAATTCTTATCAATATTTGCTTCAAAAACTTTCAAGGAAGGGTCATGTTTTCCAGAATTATTAAATCTGGGAATTGTTAATTTTGATTGCAAAAAATAGTTTTTAAATGAAAAAAAAAAATTCATAATCTTTAGTATTACAATAAATCAAATAATGTTTAGCTTTACAAGCATGAAACTAAATGCGTCTTGGCATTATTGAGAAAGTATTCTACCAAAAAGTCACTTCTATTCTTTTGCAGAAACTAAAAATATTTAAAAGGGATTATTTCTTATCCTAAAGTAAACTTTTTTTAAATCTAAATCAAGAAAGTTATAATCAGCGTAATGCTGTTTATTAGATAATTTTATTTAGAATATTCTTTTATGTTTATAAATAAATCAACTCATATAGATTTGTAATAACTTGATATTTGTCTAACTACATTTATCATTTCATTAAATAATTACAGCTTAAGAAAGATTCGTCTAATTTCATAAATTAAATTTTGGCAAGAAATTTAAAGTTGCTTTTTTTAAAAAATTTATTACTAAATTTCTTTAAAATTAGCTTATGCTTATTTAATTTTTTGTTCAAAAATATTTTTGTTAAATCTGTAGTTGTTTTGATATTCAAAATATTAGGAAATACTTCCAGCATTGGATTAAAATTTAATTCATTTTTGGATTTAAGATAAATAGGAAGAATATTATTCATGCAAGCCTGGAACACTACAGCAGATCCTCTAAAAATTAAAAATCTTGATTCCTCCATATCCTTATTAAGATTTTGCTTAGAAATAATAAGATTTTCAGGCAATATTGTTTTACTTAATATAGAAAATTTAGAATACATCGGATGCATTCTAAAAATAAATTTTTTATTAGGAAAAGCATTGGCTGAATCTATTGAGAATTGAAGCATTTTTTTAGTTTCAGATTCAAAAGCTTCGGGTACTATCAAGACAGAACTTCGAAGATGTTTTTTTTTATTTATTTTTATAAATTTATTAGAACCAATTGATTCGATAGCTACTACTTTTCTTCTATACTTATCGATAAATTTTTTTTTTGTAATTTCACCAGTTGTAAAAATATAATCTGGATTATACCCTAACTTCAGTGGCCTAAATAATGAATGCTGATGCTTCGTGATTACAGTAAATTGATATCCTGCAGTTAAAATTTTCTTAGAATAATTTTTGATAGCCCTGTTAAGCACTCTTTCCCATGCGTGACCTTCAAAAGTAAATAAAACAATTCTTGGATTTGTTATTTTAATTATTTCGATAACCTGCTTTGCTAAGCGTAAATTTGCAATAATCGAAGCAAAATCTAAAATAGATAAATACTTAAAATATTTAAAATTAAACTTGAAATAAATATATTCCCTTAGTAACAAAAATACAAAACTAAGTTCAGAAAAAATATCAGATCTTGACGATAAAATTATCCTATTTTTATTATTCAGTTTAACAAATAATTTTTTACTTCTAATATTTGTAAAATTTCTTAAAACTAGCACTACTTTTAATTTTTCTTTTAGTTTTTTTTCGATATTGCCAAAATAAAAATCTTCTTTTAGGTTTAAAAATTTTGAATTAATTAATGGGGATATAATAAGATAGTCGATTTTATCATTTTTTTTTTCATTTTTTTTTTGGTAAAAGTTTTTTTTTTCTGAAAAAAAATTTAAAAAAAAAAATATGCTTTTTCTAAAAAAATTATTTTTTTTAAAATTTTTTATCGAGATATCACTATATTGTCTTATAAGTTCGGGATGTTCTTTAAGTACGTGCAGACTAGATATAGCATGCGTTACATAGTTAGATTTTTTGGATAGCAAAACTTTATCTGAATATTTACAAATTTTTTTATATTCTTGAATTTTCATTCTCTGCTCATTGCTCGGGTTTTTTTAATAAGTAGTAGTTGCAACTTATCTTTTTTCACTAATCTTATAACATTTCTCATATCATCAGGTGTATTTATAGAAGGATAAATATTTCGTATTTTAATATAACCTAATTTAATATTGTTTTTCAAAAGTCTAAATTGCTCTATTGAAGTATTTTTTTCTTCTTGTGGAATTGATAAGTTTCCATAATTTTCAATTATTTTTTTATCAAACGCAAAAAGACCTGAAGATTTATAAGCGGTAATTTTATTTATTTGGTTTATTGTTTTTCTATAAAAGTTTTTTATCAAGCTATTCTTGCTAACTAAAATTTTTACAATTTGTACTGATTTTTCTTCATTTCTTCGGATAGGTGTTACAGCGTTCCATGTTTTAATTTTTTTTTTATTTTTTACTCTTTTGAAAAATAACTTCATTTGTTCAGGAGTTATAAAAGGTTCATCTGAAAATATAATAAATGCACGATTAAATTTTAATTTTTTAACTATCTCCGAAACTCTACTCGTGCCACTCAAATGTTTTTTTTTTGTTAAAAGTACATTGCCACCATTTGACTCTACTATTTTTTTAACAGTATTATTGTTAGTTACTACGTAAACCTTGTAAAAAACACCTGATAATACCGCTCTTCTTCTAACATGCTCGATCATTGGTAAACCAAATAAATTTTTTAATATTTTATTTGGCAATCTTTTAGACTCTAACCTAGCTGGGATAAATGCTATGGACTTCAATTTTTTATTTTCTTAAAATACTAATTTTTTTACAATAGGATGCAAATGCAGCATTCCAAGTAATTTATTATTCTTGTCAACAACTGGTAAATCCCAAATTAATTTTTGCTCCATTATTTTTAAACACTTAATAATACTGTCGTTAATTTTTGCTTTTGAGGGTTTTCCATTTATATGGAATATTAAATCATCGCTTAAAAGTGCTGAAAAAGGCTTTTGAATATTTAAAATTTTTCTCCTGATATCTCCGTCTGTTAAAACGCCACAAAGTTTCCCATTTTTTTTTATACAAAAACAAATACCATATTTTAACTCACTCATTTTTTCCAAAGCGTCTTTTAGCATATCATTCTCATATAGAACCGGTATTTTGCTTATTGGCACTAGTAAATTTTTTATTTTAAAATTTTTATTTAATTTTTTGGAATCCATATTTTTTTTCTAATTCAATTCTTTTTTTATGTAATTCATTTGTTATTATTAAAATTTTTTTAAGATCTTTAATATCTAAAACTGTATTAGGGTCGGATTTTGCTTTTGATGGGTTGTCATGAACCTCCATGAACAAAGCATCAATTCCACAGGCCACCGCAGCTCTAACTAATGATGGGATAAACTCTCTTTGACCTCCAGAAATGTTTCCAAGAGATGTCGGCATCTGAACAGAATGAGTTGCATCAAAACATACTGGGTAGCCATTTTCACCCATAATAGTAAGACCTCTCATGTCATTAACAAGCATATTATATCCAAAAAATGTTCCTCTATCTGCTAATATAATTTTGTTATTACCATAAGCTTCAAGTTTTCTAACTGAATTTTTCATATTCCACGGACTCATGAACTGACCTTTTTTTAATAATATAGGTCTTTTTGTTTCGGCAGCTGCTTTTAAAATGCTAGATTGTCTACACAAATATGCTGGAACCTGAACCATGTCACAAACTTCACCTGTAGGTTTGCCCCATTCTGGAATTGAGAAGTCAGAAACAACGGGAACATTTAACTTATTTCTTACTTCTGATAAAATTTTTAATCCCTTTTCAAGACCAATACCTTCAAAACTATCTGGAGATGATCTGCAGTCTTTATTATAACAAGCTTTAAAAATAAATTGAATTTTTAATTGATTGCAGATTTTTTTAATTGATGATCCTATTTTTAAACAGTGTTCTAAACTTTCTATTGCACAAGGACCACCAATAAACACCAGGGGTTTAAATTTACCAATTACAATTTTTTTAACATTACCATAACCTATTGAAAATTCTTTTTTTAATGAATTTATTATCATTTAAAATTATTTTATTATTTTCGAATTATCTTCATTTTTTAAATAAAAACCAATTAAATAATATAAAATTATAGAAAGAAAATTATTAAAAAGGTTGCCCGTGGTAGCTAATGGCCAAAATTGTACAACTAATGCAGAAATAATTACTATTTTGGTAAGACATTTTTTTTTATTTTCCATTAAATATGATTTTGCAAGTTTTATATACTTATAAAAAAAAAATAAAAAAACACTTAATAAGATTGTAAAACCTATTAATCCACATTCAGCCAAAACTTGAATATAATAATTATGTGGATGAGTAGAACAAGAATTTTCCCCACTAGAATATTCTTTATTATTGCACAAAATACGAAATGTTTTTAACCCGGATCCAAAAAATTTATTATCTAGAAATATTTTGTAAGCAGTAAGATGATAATTTTGATAAGTTTCTTTGTAAAATATCTTAACAGTATTTCGATTTTCTAAATTTTTATATTGAACAAACATTCTTTCGTATGAACCAGTGAAATAAAAAATAATAAACAGAAAAGAAAATAATAAACCAATTTTAATTAAATATTTTTTTGTAAAGTAAAAATAAAAATTTAACGAAATATATAAGCTCAATAAATAAAAGGCTGCTCTCTCACCAGTATAATAAACCAAAATATAAACTAATAACAAAAAAACTAAATTATAAAATTTAAAAAAATCTTTATTATTAATTAACACTAATAAAAATATAGGATAAAATTTTTGCAAAAAAGATCCTAATATCCATTCACTAAAAAAAAAGCTAGAAAGTCTTCCTGAGCCAGTTGAAAATCCAACAATATTATTGCCAAAAAAAAACTGAAAAAAACCATCAAAAACTAAAAGAAAATAAAAGCTGTAAAAATATATTTTTAACTTTTTTAAAAAATTAAAGTAATTTTCATAAGCAAACCATATTGCTAATGATAAAATTCCATATCGTATGTAAGGAACAGAGGTTTTAATAGATAGATTGTAATCTTGGCTAAGTAATGAATTTAAAATTAAAAAAAAATAAATGAATAAAAAAAATAAAAAAAAATTACTTTTAAAATATTTATAAACTTTAAATTTAATACAATAAAATAAAAAGTATACACAAATTATAAAAACAAATATTTCAGCGATTGCTACTCCAGCAACGAGAGATATTGGTAATAAAAAAATTAAGTGGGCTAGAAATTGAGGTGCATTTTTTTTTGAAAAAAGCATTTAATTATTACATATTGCTAAAAGATAATTTTTTAGTTCGCTTTCATTTTTTTTATGAATAATATTTTCTAAATTTTTTAAAAAATTCTCAATTTTTTCTTCGTCTACTAAGCTTGTATTTTCTGCATATATTAAATTTCCACAAATTAATTCTTTTTGATCATTAAACAATTCTTCATGAAGTTTTTCACCTTTTCTAAGGCCTATTTCCTTAATTTCAATATCTCCATTTATATTTAGAGCGGTTTTTTCTGATAAATTATTTTCTACTAAAAAATCTTTCATTAAGGCGTAAATATTAATTGGATTGCCCATATTTAATACAAAAATTTTTCCCTTTTCTTCTATAGTTGATGATTTCAAAACTAGTGTTACAGCATCCGATATTGTCATAAAAAACCTAGTTGCCTTTTTATCTGTGATCGTCAAAGGTCCTCCTGTGGAGATCTGTCTCTTCATAATTTCTAACAAACTACCGGAACTACCTATAACATTTCCAAATCGGACTGATCGATAGTGATTAGTAGTTTTTCTGTCATAATAATTAACAAGAATTTCTCCACATCTTTTTGTTAAGCCCATAATATTTGATGGTTTTACAGCCTTATCAGTTGATATAAAGACGAAGTTTTTAATTGATTTGAATAATGATAGCTCCAAAATATTAATAAGACTTATTAAATTGTTATAGACGGCATAAAGAACATTGTCTTCTACTATATCAACATGTTTATGAGCTGCAGCATGAAAGACCAAATCAATCTCTTTACTTTCAAAAAAAAATTTTAAAAAATCTTTTTTTGTAATATCTAATAGAACAAATTCAAAATTTTTAAAATTTAAATTTTCTGCTCTTTTTTTCAAGACAGACAAATTGTATTCGCTGCTATCAACACAGTAGATCTTATTAACTTTTAAATTGTGTAATTGAAAACAAATTTCTTGCCCGATAGAGCCAGCTGCTCCTGTGACTATCACATTTTTGTTTAAAAATTTACCTTGGTCAATAAATTTTTCACTAATTATTTTATTATTGCTTTTAAATTCTAGCGGCATAATAATTTTATTGGAATCTTCGCCATACATTTTTACAACTTCAATATTTCTTTCAAAAGAAAATTTTTCTATTTGCTTGATCTTGAAACTTGAGGCTGATGGTGTGCAGATAAAGCATTTTTTTACTTTCCACTTTTTATAATTTATAAAAAAAGTGCTCAATGAAATGATTTTCAAATTGTCAATATAGAGTGATATTTTATTTGGATCTTCGTCTATAAAAGCAATAATGAAATATTTATTATTATTTTTTAAACTTCTGTAAAGATTTACTCCAATAGCACCAGCTCCAAATATTACACAACATTCTTTTCTCTTATTATTTGTAAAACTATCTTCATGGAAATAAATTTTTTTTAATAAAAATCTTGATAGTAAAATTAAAAGAAAAAACAAAAAATTTTGCAAAATAATAAAATTTATATTTATATTGCGGAAATTATAAATAAATTTAAAAAAAAAAATAGTTATGCTAGAAAGTGCAGTTATTAATAAAACTTTTTCTACAAAATCTAGTCCAAGATATCTATTTAAAACTTTATAAATTTTAAAAAAATAAATATAGGTAACCGTGATAGGGGTGATTATAATTATATACAATAATAAAGATTTAGAAATTGCCGAAACATATCCCAAAGAAATATACTCAGCTATAATACTGGAGAATACAACAATGAAAGCATCTAGAAAAAACAAAAATGCGATTTTATATTTGCGCTCTATTGTCCTAAGTTCATCTCTTAAATTCATATTTTATCAGAAATATATTCAAATATTTTTTTTAAACCTTTTAAATATTTTTCTTGCTCAGAATAACTGAAGCAATGATTAATGCAGAGAGCAATAGAATTATTGCTTATTTTTTTGGCATTTTTTAATCTTCTTTTGTGCCCACCCAAAACTTTAAATGATTTTTCTAAATATATCTCAGGACAAGAGCCTACATTGCAGACTATGTTATTGTTATTTAATAATTTAATAATTGCCTCTAATGTAATTTTTTTTCTAATTTTTTCTAAGTTTATAAAAAGATAAAATCTGTAATAAGAATGGTATATAAAATTAGGCACTTGAATTTTTTTTAAAAAATCATAATTATTATTTAGCTTTATAATTTTTTTACAAAAAATATTCCTTATTTTTACATTTTTTTTTAAGTTTTTTAACTGTCGAATTCCTAGCGCCGCTTGAATTTCTGTCATTCGGTAATTGCTACCTTGAAAATCATGTATCCATTTAAATCCTATCTTTTTTGTTTTATTTATTTTTTCAAAATTTTTTCCACAATCTCTAAATGCAAACATTTTTTTAAAAAAACTATAATTGCTTGTTAATATCATGCCACCTTCTCCACCAGTGCTAATGATTTTATCATAACAAAAACTCCATACGGAAATATCACCAAATGATCCTGCTAGTTTAGATTTATACTTTGCTCCATGTGCCTGCGAACAATCCTCTATCACTCTGATTTTTTTAATTTTGCAAAATTTAATAATAGCGTCCATTTCAGCTGGATATCCGGCTAAATGAACAATTATTAGTGCCCTAGTTTTACTTGAGAATTTTTTTTTTATTTCCGAAATTGATATGTTTTGAGTATCTAAATCAATATCTGCAAACACAGGTTTTAAATTATTATTAATTACGCAACCAGCAGAAGCAATATAGGATCTTGGGGATACTATTATTTCATCATTCTTTTTTAAATTTAGAGACTTTACAGCCATATCTAAAGCAACCGATCCGCTACAAACAGATAACGCAAATTTATGTTTAAAATAACTTGCATAATATTTTTCAAATTTTCTACATATTCCACCAAACCAATAGTTAACTTTCGCTGATTTTAATATACTTGAAACAGACGTGATGTCTCCAGATGAATATTGAGGCCACTTTGGATGCTTAAAATTAATTTTTTCCATTAAATCTTTCTATAATAATTTTTTCTTTTTTATTACTAAAAATTTTTTTAATAAGGAAAAGAAAGGTCATATATATAATCTTTAAGTCTAAAAAAAAGTTTTTATTAGACAAATACCAAATATCTAATTCAAATTTTTTGCTCCAACTTAAGTTATTATCCCCATTAACTTGTGCCCAACCCGTAATTCCTGGCATAATTGTGAATCTCAATAAATGTTTATTTTTATAAAGTTTATTGTATTCAGGCAATAATGGTCTCGGTCCGATAAAAAATAAATCACCTTTAATAATATTAATTAACTGTGGCAGTTCATCTAATCTAGATTTTCTTAAAAATAACAACGATTTGTAAAATCTCTTTTTTTCATTTATTTTTAAGTCAACTTTCATTGTTCTAAACTTATAAAGAGAAAAAATTTTTCTATATCTTCCCGACCTTGGTTGTTTAAAAATTACTGGATTCCCTATTTTAATAAATAAAAATATATAAATTAAAAAAAAAAAAGGAAAAATAAAAATAAAAAGAAATAAAGCAAAAAACCTATTAAAAAAAACAGCCATTATTAAATAAGTGATTTAAAGAAAAATTTATATGCTTCTGCAACTTTATCTTTACCATAATATTTTACTATTAATTTTCTACCGTTTTTTCCTAACTGTAATCTAAGTTTTTTATTTTGAATTAATTTAAGGATAGCTTCACTCATTTCTGCTAAATTATCAGAATTATAAGTAATTGAGTTGTAATTATTTATTAACAAATCTTTTAATCCATATATATTAGTACCAACAATAGGTAATTCACAAGCCATGGCTTCTGCCACAGAAACTCCAAAACCCTCTCTTTCACTTGGTATGCAAAAAATATCAGCACAATTCAAATAAGAAGCAACATTATTGGTAAAATTTATAAAGTGAACATTTCTAATTTTTTTTTTTAAAATCTTTAAACTTTTTTTTTTTATTCCCTCCTCATCTCTGCCAATAATCAGTAGTTTAATTTTTAAATCTTCAAGTTTATTAAAAACATTTACTAAATTTAAAATTCCTTTTTCAGCGCAAAGTCTTCCTGTGTAAATCAAAACAATTTCTCTCTCGCTAATTTTAAGTTTATTTCTGTATTGTGTTCTGATTTCAACAGATGGCTTAAAAATTTGTAAATCAATTCCACATACAGAGCCTTTGCCGATAACTTGGATGCTTTTTTTAAAATTATTTGATATTAAGAATCTTTTTTGCTCTTGACCATCGCACAAAACTATATTCGAAAGTTTTGTAATAATTTTATCAATATTTTTTAAAAACCATTTGTAAAATCCAATTTTATTTGCCCAAACTTGACCTGTAAAAATATGAATTCTACAATTTATATTTAATATAAATGAGGATAACATGCCCAAAAAACCAGCTTTGGGGCTAATTGTCCAAACAATGTCTGGTCTATTGTTTAGTTGATAGTACATAAGATGAAAAAAAGCTAGAAAATCCCCTAATATACTAATCTTTCTATCAAAATTTATATTGTACTTTTTTACTCCTGGAATAGTTTTTTTAATATCATAAAAATTTGAAATAACAGTAATATCAAAAAGAAATTTAAAAATTTTTATATGATTTAATAAAAAAGCTTCAATCGTTACATCGGATGATGAAATAATAAATAATTTTTTTTTCATTTAATAATAAAATTTATATAGTCATAGTTAATATGAAAATTATATTTGAAGTTTTTAATGTTACTTCTAACAATAACATCTGAAGTCAAGCTCTCAATTATGCCTTGTGATAGTGGAAATTTTGGGTAAAAAAAATTTATAAGTCTTGACAAGCAAATAACAAAAAATTTTGGTAAAATTAATTGTTCTGAATTAATTTTTTTTTTTTTTTTAATATAATTTATTAAATCACTTAACTTAATGTGCCTTGATATTATGAATAATTTATTTTTTTTATTTTGTACTTTTTTGTTTTTACAAATAAACCAAATAAAATTTATTAAATCATTAATGTGCACATAATTTCTAACAGAGTTTGAATTAGATATATAAAAAAATAAATTTTTTTTCACATATTCAATTAACCTAATATAAGATGTTGATTTCATGTCAGGGCTTATTATTTGCGGTGCTCTAATAATTGCATAATTTTTAATCTGCCTATTTTCATAGGCTTTATTGATTAACAAATCTGCATTTAACTTAGAAATCGCATAAAAAGAAATTGGTTTAGGAGTCGTATTTTCGTCAATCCAAATATTTTTTTTGTGAAAATTCTCGCCGTATACAGAACAGCTACTTAAATTTATAAAAAAAATATTTGTGTTATATTTTTTTATAAATTTTAAAATTTTTTTAACATAACTAAAATTTGATTTGTTCATTAAAGAAGTTTTGTAATTTTCTCCGGCACAATTTATTATAATATTAATTTTGTGAATATTTTTTCTTAAAATATTATTACTGCGATTTCTTAAAATAAAAATATTACAACTTTTATTTTCTAAAAATAATTTAAGATTACTACCAACATAACCCTTGTGTCCTAATATTAAAATATTTTTCATTTATTTTTTAATATTTTTTCAATGGTTTTTGCAATCCATACGCTGGTATTCCACTTACCAGCAAGAATAGAGTAAATTTTTCCATGGTGATTAATATAATTAATTCTTTGATCTTTGATAATTGAATCATTGTTTAATGAGAGCGCTCTTACAACAAAAAAAGATCCTATATATTTAGCGTTATTTAAAAATGGTAAATATTTTTTTGAATTTTCTATAAAATTATAAAAGTTACTTTTTTTTTTGTTTTTAATTAGTCCTCTATTTAAATATTTTTTATTTTTATTTTTAAAAATTGGGTATAAAGATTTGGTAATTTCTAATTTAGAATATTTTACATCACTTAATAAATGATATTCTGTGCCTAAATATGGGTCAACACATACAAACTCACCATCTAGAACAATGTAGCTTTTGTTTCGATGTTCTTGAGGAAGTTTAATTACTATTTTTTCTATTAACTCATATTTTAATTTATGAATTTTTTTTACACCTAGATTATTTAGAATTCTATTATTATTACTATAACAACAAACTATCACTTTATCATATTTATATAAAAGTTTTTTTGTAAATTTTTTTTTTAAAAAAAGTTGAATATTTTTATTTTTTTTTATTTTATTTTTTACAAGTCTTTTAAAAGAAAAATAATTCAGATTTGTCTCTTTGGATAAATAAAAATCAGAACGATACTGATTACTAGTATCCTTAACTTCTTTTAAACTAAGTTTATGTTTTTTTACAAAATATAAAAATTTTTTTAATGTAGTTTTAGAGTTGTATTTTGCTATTGCATAAAAATTTTTAGTTTTATTTGAAAATACTCCTTTGTAATAATTTATAAATAATGAGTTAGATTTTTTTATTTCTTCAACAGTTTTATCTGACCTTGGATAATGATATCCCAGATGAAATCTAAATTGATTTTTTCTAGAAGCTTGCTGTAAGATATCAGATTTATTTTCATATAAATCGACTCTATTTTTCTTAGATAAATATAAAGAACAGGCAATTCCAAAAAATCCACTACCTATTATCGCAATTTTCATATAAAAATATATATCCTATGAATAAGTTTATTGAAAAATCATTAATAATTTTTTTGAAACAAAACAAAAAAATTATTTTAATTGTAATTTTAATCCCTCTATTAATTTCTTATACATATTATACTATTTATAAACCTTGCCACACTATACACAAAATTCAAACAAGAGGTAATTCAGCTGATCTATTTGAACAAATTTTTTTTCAGTTAAAAGATAATAAGATTATAGAATTTTCAAATCTTTCCATGCCTTTTATAGAGTTTAAAGGAAAAGCGCTTGAATGCACTGAAAATTTCCAGAATGCAAGAGAAACTATAAACGATTTAAATTTATTTATTTTAGATGACCTGACAAAAACTACCAAAGAAATTCAAAATTTGTTGAACAATAACAAAAATTTGTTGAACAATAACAAACTTGAAAATTCTTTTGCTCTAAAATCAATTTACGAGCTAGAAAAACTTCAAATCTATAAAAATATTGGAGCTGATATGTCTACAGTTGAGCTTTATGAAAAACTTGGAATGAGATATACAATTATATCTATTTCAGATGTCAATAATAGTAATAAAATATTTTTTTCTATAACTTTTGGATCTTTAATTTTTAGTTTATTAACAATTTTAACTATTTTTTTTTACAAACATTTATTTAGAAAATTTTAAATTTTTTGCATAAAATCTCGCATTTAAAAAAGTTGTTATCAATGGCAGAAAAATCATCCATTTTTGTCTATTTGATATTCCAAGATTAGAAGTAATTAAAGTCATAGATAGCAAAAATAACACTAGCATAGTTAAATTAAATATTGAAAACTTAATAGAAGAAAAGTTAAATTCAAACAATTTTAGAAAGAACAAAATTAAAAGGGTATTTTCAATAATAACAATAGCGGTAAAAATAGTTAAACTAGAATAAGTAAAAAAATTTGGAGAAAATAAATAATAAATAAATTTTAGGATAAAAAGTGTTTCAGTGTCAATTTGACTTTTTGCCCCTTCAATATTTAGATTTCGGAAAAAGATTAAGGTGTTAGTAATGCCTTGATAACTAAATCTTTCACTAAAAACTGCAACTAAAAAAAAATAAAGCATCGACAAAGCTAAAATTAGGATGACAATAAATTTGTAAGTTAAAAATGAATTTCTAGTTTTAAAGAGATAATACACAAAGGAACTAACAAAAATTAATAATGCTAAGTGTGGTCTTACAAAATATAATAAAAATATTAAAAAGAATGTAAGTGCGATAGATAATGTATTGCTTATTTTTGGAAGCCTTGAATCTTCTCTTGCAATAAAAAGGTATGAAGAAAAAAAAATAGCTACAAAAGAAATAGTATCTTTGCTAAAACCACTTATCCAAAAATGAAATGATGGAAAGAACAAAATAGAAATAACTATAAAATAATCTATTTTGGAACGTTCATAAATTTTCAATGTTTCTATAATTTTTAAAAAAAAAATAAATGGTGTAAAGGATACTATTGAAAATATATAATTAACTAATAGAACATTAATATTCAAAGAATTAAAGTAACCTGCTATTTTATATAAAAAATTGTACGGTTGCATATTATTTCCCTCGTACTTTGCAGAGTCATAAAAATATGACATCGAATCACTTCCGACAGAAATTTGATAATAAGTGTAAATTAAAAAGATTAAATTGTGATACAAAAATAAAAAGAAAACTATATTACATGATAGTTTAATTTTTGACTTAATATATGTTAATAAAACTATAGAAAAAAAAATTAAATATAAAAATAAAAAATAATCAAAATAATTAAAATTGTATAATAAACTAAATCTATTCATGCCCTTTAAAAAGTTTTTCTATATACTTGTTACTATATGATTTTTTCTTTTATAAAAAAAATATATTTTTATTTAGTAGACTATACAGATACAATTAACATTAAAGTTTTTACAAATAAAATATCTAAATTGCCTTATAATAACGGGCTATCCCTTTTGGATCTTGGTTCGAGCTACGACATTGAGCCCAGATGGAAAAAATTAAAAAAGTATTTAAAGTTTTACGGATGTGAACCTAATATTAAACTTACAAAAGATTTTAAAAATAAAAATAAAGATTGTATAACTTGTGAAATATTTCCTTTTGTAATTGGGGGAGGGAAATCCAAAAAAGCTACTTTAAATATATGTAAGAATCCAGGTGTTTCCTCTTTGTTGAAACCCAACTATAAATATTTAAAATTATATCCACAATCTGACAGATTTATTATAAAGAAAAAAGAAAAATATCAATCAAGTCATATTGATAATTTAAAAATTAAAAATATAGATTTTTTAAAATTGGATATTCAGGGTGCCGAACTTCAAGCTCTAAAAGGTGGTAGCAATACAATTAAACATGCCCTAGGATTGGAAATAGAAGTTGAATTCCAGGAAATCTATTGTGGTCAACCATTGTATGGTGATATCAATAAATATTTAATTTCTAAAAAATTTTATTTTAATGACTTTACGTACATCAGTCGTCATGAAAGAAAAAATTTTTATGGATACGGACAAAGTGTTTGGGCAAACGCTCTTTATTTAAGGAGTCCAGAATTTATCAATGAAAATATTAAAGATAAGTATAAAATTATAAATTATATTTTGATATTATTATTATATAATAAATTTGATTTCATTGATTGCTTAAAGTTAAAAAAACATTTTAATTCCAAAGAAATACATCAAATACAGAGAACTGTAGTTTTTTTTAAAACAAAAAATAAAATGGCAAGATTTGTTTCATCTATAGCAACTGGAGTAACAAGATTGCTAGGAAACGAATATAAGTCTCATTTATTTAACTGATTTTTTGAACAGCTCTTTCTAACTTAAATGCTTCGGCAAATTTTAAACCACTTTGCATTCCTCTGTATTTAGCAAGTGTATCTATGCCTACTTTTGATCTCGGGAAAGGAAATGCCCTATTCTCATTTTTGTATTGTGAAAATGAACTTTGTTTTATGTGAATAGTATTTGATATATCTACAAAAAAATTTGGATTAAATTTATCTTCAAATATCCAATTAGAAGAACATGGCACTTCAAAAGAATATATTTGCTTTACGCTGTTACTTGCACCTGGCCTACATGCAATCATTGATGCTTTGTGAATTATAAGATGATCAATATTTAAATCTCTGCTATTGTGTGTAAATATAATATCGGGTGCAAATTTTTTTATTACATACTCTATCTCTTTAGTGAAAATCGCCAAAGAATATTTGTCAAATTTAGTACAATGCTTATCACCAAATTTGTAATCTTTAATCTTAAGAATTTTGAGAGCTTTTCTTGCCTCATTTTCCCTTACATCAATTGCCTTTAAAGCATCATCTGAATTTTCTTTTCCCGGTTGGTACCTAGCAGTGACTCCTTCTCCAAAAAAAATAATCTTTACTCTTGCTTTTTTTTTTAAAGCTATTGCCAAAGTTCCTCCACAACCAAGAACCTCGTCATCCGGATGTGCAGCTAGAACTAATATTTTAGTGTTTTTAGAAAAATTCATAAGGTTATATTAAGTTAATTTAGTGAGAATTCAAAATGAATAAAAGAAATTTTAAGATTTTTAGCAAATTTTTTGTCTGAAATTAAATTGTCACCGATATATGCACTTTTGAAATCTTTATGAATGCTAATGAATTTAACTAATGACTGAACATTATTAGTGGATGGTTTTGTTTCTTTTTTTATACCGTCTAGAATAAATATTTTTTTAAAATACTTTCTAATACCTAAATATTTTATTTTATTATTCTGTCTTTTTACATTTCCGTTGGTAACAAGAAATAATATTTTTGTTTTATATAAATTCTTAATTATAAATTTTAGTGATTTCGATTTTTTTAATTCTTTACATTTATAACTTTGAAATAAACGAACACATTTATCGATAATATAATTTTTATATTTAATTTTTATATTTTTAAAAAAAATATTAAATAAAAAATTCGGAGGCTTACCTCTTCTTATTTTTTTAAGCTTTCTTAATGTGTTAAAAATATCTAAAATTTTTAAGTTAGTTTTTTTTTGTATAAACCTACTTACACTTAAAAGAGCTGGGGTATCATAATTTTTTTGGGGATAAATTGTATCATCAAGATCAAATACAAGAATATCGAATTTAAATAATTTTTTTTTTAGACTTAATAAATTCATTTAGAAACTGTATCCCAAAATCTAAAATGCATCTGATTATATTTTATTTTTTTTGGCAAGGTTATGCTTTTATTTTTATGAATTTGATGAGCTATTAAAATGGGATTAAATCCGCTCTTAATTGAAAAAATTACACTCCCTGATAACCTTGGGTTAATTTCTATAAGCCAAATTCCTTTTTCATTTTCAATGAACTGAAAATTTACAGGACCATAAAATTTTAAATACGTTGATATTTTTTTAATTTCTTTTATTATTTTATTGTGCCTTACTACTTTTCCAATGATACTGACATTTTGTGCTAATATTCTTCTACGCGGAATCGAAAATATTAAATAGCCATTTTTATCAAAAACGCAATCAACAGTAAATTCTTTTCCTTGTATATATTTCTGAACTAGATATTTAGAATTTTTTTTAAATAAACTTATTATAGATTTGTCGTTAGTTGTGAAGATATTTTTTCCACCCCTTCCAACTGCTGGTTTAATAATACAAAGACTTTTCGATTCTAGTGGTGGTAATTTAATATTTTTTTTTTTAAAAAAATTATAAAATAGATTTTTATTGTTACAAATATTTATTGTTTTTCTTGGTGATATAATTACCTTTTTTTTTAAATTCGAAAAATTTTCAATATTTTTAGAAATATTTTCCAACTCTTCGTCCACGTATAAATATACAGCATCAGCTTTATTAGAAAGCTTATTTAAAAATTCTGGAAAAGTTTTGCTTGTTCCTTTAGGCGATTTATAAAATTCATCACAAAAGTTTTTGGCAATGCCTTCGCTATTGCTATCTATTCCAATAATGTAGAATCCATTCTTTTTTAATTCAACAAAAAGACTTTTCATTATAGGTCCATTCGCAGCGGAAACGATAATTTTATTTGTCATTTTTAAAGTACATTAAATAATTATTTTTATAATACTATTTTTTTAAAATAAATTTTAAAAAGAAATATGCTGTCACAACTATTACGTCACAAATAAAAAAAAAATAATTTTTTTTAAAGTATTTAACAATGAAAAATTGTTTTTTTATAGTCTTGATATAATCTATAAAATTTATGCTTTCTAAGAAAGGATGATAAGCCACAATTTTCGGGTCCATAATAATATTATAACCCTTTTTATATAAACTATGGGTAAAAATAACATCCTCATAATAAGATTTTTTTTCATTAAGAAATAAATTTTTATTCGAATCTTTTAACGCTGATTTTTGATAACAAATTGAACTATGAGTCCATTCAAGATTTGGTAATATTTTTTTTTTTTTTATAAAATTTTTAGGTAATAAAGGACAGATTCTTCCTGATGACAATATTGAATGGTATTTAATTTTTTTTCCTAGATTGAAAAAAAGCAAAACAAAGCGAAATAGAAAATTTGAATAAAAATTATGATTCCATCTGTGCGATAGAACAATAGCATTAGAAATGTTAGGTCTTGGTTTGATTAAAATCGTAGAAGAAACTATTTTTTTTTTTTCATTTCTAAAATGCAAAAACATAAGATTGATATAATTTTTCTTTAAGATCAAATCATCATCTAATTGCATAATAATATTATCTTTTTTTGTGTGTGAAATAGCCATTTGTCGTTGATAATTTTGATTTTTAATTTTAGAAACGAATGTTTTAATAAATAATCCTGGAAATTTTTTTTTTGTAATAAAATCAAAATCTCTCTTATTAGTTCCGCAGATAATTATTTCGTTTGGCCAGTAATTGTTGTTAAATATAGAATTAATAAGCTTCGGGATTTTTTCTCTACCTTTATGAGATGCACAAACTACTGAAATTGGAAGTTTTTTTTTCATAAAAAATACTAATAGAAATAAATTATTACTGTTTGCACCAAATTTGATTTGGGAGAATCCCTTTTTTCGATAAGTAAAAATTATTTTTTTTTAATAAATTGTTGATATTTTCTTGGTCTGTTAAATTTTTTAAATTAATTTCAATCAAAACACTTTTTGTATGGATTAAAAAAATCTCTAGGCCTTTTAGTATTTCATATTCCAATCCATCTACGTCTATTTTTATATAATCTGGTTTTTTTAATGAAAAAACATTTTGAAAATTAGAGGGACTAATAGAAATTGTTTTATATGAACTGTCGCAATTAACATTTAATTTATTCTTCTGAACGAAATTAGATAGTGCTCCACCATGATTGAGACTACCGAGTTCAAAATACCCCTCTTGTGAGTTACTGTTTAATGAAATTGGTACTATTGTTATATTTTCTTTTTGATCATTTAGATTAATGTTTTTGTAAAGAATTTCTAAATTTAAAAAAGAAGGTTCAAAAGCATAAACTTTTGAACTAGAAAATTTTGCGGCAAATATAGAATAAAGGCCTATATTTGCGCCCACATCCCAAAAAATAGAGTCTTGGCTCATTTCCTCTATCCACTTTATTGTGTCGGGTTCTTTAGAGACAAATGTCGTATATCTATAGTTTGTGGTCCAATTGCGACTAATAAAATAAAAGTGTAGATTTTTGTAAGTAATACATTCAAAATTTTCTAAATTTCTAATTATATTAAAAATTTTTTTAATTAACTCAAATTTATTTAATAATATTAAAAAGTTAGTGATTATTTTTTTTTTAATACTCATATATTTTGCAAAATACAATTTTATATATTTTATAGATAATACATATAATTACAAAGTTAATTGGAAATAGTGTGAATCGCAAAAAAACTCTATTACTTAATCTAATTTTAAACAAAAAAATAATGCTTATAGCATTCTTAAACTCGAAATTATCAGTCAATTCACGACAAATTTCTATATTTTTGATGTGCTTTCCTTCATTAAACTCTTAAAAAAAATTTAAACTTTTGCTAAAATAAAACTCATTACTAAAGCTTGCCAAATGGCTTGATCATTTTCAACGAATTCAAGATTAATTATATATTTGCAAAATTATCATGATTAAATTTAATTAACTTTAAAGAAAATAATTCTTTGTGTTTAACAAGTAATTTCTATAAATATCTGATACATGGTTATGAAAACATGCAAAAAATAACCTAATTTATTAATGAATTTGACAAAAATTAAATATTTTTTAAAAAAAATTATATCTTTGATAACTAAAATATTCTTACAGAATATAGTACTTACAAAATATCAATATAAACCAATTTATTTAGCTGCTGAATTCGTTTTCGCTGAAAATATAGAAGGCGACTACTTAGAATTTGGGGTTTTTAAAGGACATAGCTTTATAGAGGCTTATCATGCTTGTGAAGAGGCTAAAAAAAAATGGTCTAGTAAAAACTTTAATGAAAAAGCTTTTCAAAATAAAGAAATTTTGCGTAAAAATTTTCAGGAGGTTTTAATAAAAAAAAATATCAGATATTTTGCTTTTGATTCTTTTGAAGGATTGCCAGAAATAAATGCTAACGACACTAAACATTCTAGATTTCATAAAGGTAGATTTGCATTTAGTAAAGATTTCTTTCTAGAAAATTGTAAAAATAATGGTGTCGATATAAAAAAAATATTTTGTATCGAAGGATTTTACGAAAAAAGTCTTACAGAGACTGTGAAACAAAAAAATCAAATTAATGCCGCTTCTATTGTTATGATCGATTGTGACTTATACTCATCGACAAAAACTGTTTTAAATTTTATTACACCACTTTTGCAAATTGGAACTATACTAATATTTGATGACTGGTTTGCTTATAAAGGGTCCACAAAAGAAGGGGAGCAAAAAGCAACGAAGGAGTGGTTACATCTAAATCCAAATATTAGTCTAGCAGAATATGCTAGACTTGGAACCTCACAAAAATCTTTTATAGTTAATTTTC
>Ga0315905_10002042_pt1 | contig 21359 bp, 23 predicted proteins | sample LakEriMetagenome_5_FD_203522 | JGI IMG/M metagenome (GOLD analysis project Ga0315905, IMG submission 203522) | Freshwater fungal communities from buoy surface, Lake Erie, Ohio, United States - Buoy 4 MA121 | ecosystem: Environmental > Aquatic > Freshwater > Lake | place: USA: Lake Erie, Ohio...
CGCCAGCAAACGACGGGGAAACCCAGGTTGCTGACGAGCCGGAAAATCGGGCCGATCAGAGTGATTCAGACGGGGAAGGGAATGAGGCGACCGTAGAAGACGATCAAAAGGAACGCAAGGCGAACCCAAAGATCGAAAGGCGCTTTTCAGAGATAACTAAGCAACGCGAGGCCGCCAAAGCCGAAGCCCAAAGGGAACGCGAAGCAAGGGAATCATTGGAAGCCAGGCTGAAGGAACTGGAAAACAAAGCCAACCCCCAGGCGAAAGCCCAGGACGACTTTGGGCCGGAACCCAAGCCTGAAGAATTCAACGATATGTTCGAATATGCGAAAGCGTTGGCCGAATATACCGCTGATAAAAGAATGATGGAACGGGATAGGCAAGTTGAAGACCGCAAGGCCGCGGAAGCCAGGCAAACATTTGAAAAAGCCTGGGCTGACCGTGTGAGTGCAGCGCGAAACACATTGCCGGATTTCGACGACATGGTTCAGTCAAGCGATGTGTCTATTTCAGACCCCGTGCGCGACGCGATCATGGATAGTGATGTGGGGCCACAAATCCTTTATCACTTGGCCGAAAATCCCGACTTTGCCAGGAAACTTGGCGAAGGTTCAGTCATTCAAGCCCTTCGACAAATCGGCAGACTTGAGGTGCAGTTTGAGAAAACAGCCCCCAAAGCCAGCGCACCCGATGTGAAATCGACCGCGGTGAAATCAAAAGCGCCAGCGCCAATCAGCCCGATTCGCGGCGCCGTTTCTAAGACGGACAATAACGTGGATGCCGACGGCAATTTCCACGGTACATTTTCCCAATGGAAAGCGGCCCGCCAAAACAGGCAGATTCGCTGACAATTAAACCCTTTTCAACTAGGAAAACAAAATGTCTGGAAATAATTTACTGACGATTTCGAAAATCACCAATGAAGCATTGATGGTTCTAGAAAACGAATTGACGTTCACAAATAACGTCACCCGCGAATACGACGACCAATTTGCTGTCACCGGCGCCAAAATCGGTAACACTTTGAACGTCCGTCGTCCTGGCCGATTCATCGGCACAACCGGCCCCGCGCTGAACGTTGAAGACTTCAACGAAACATCCGTGCCAGTTACTTTGTCCACCCAATTCCACGTCGATACACAATTCACGACCCAGGATTTGGCCTTGTCTTTGGATATGTTTAGCGACCGCGTATTGAAACCCGCTGTTGCCGCCATCGCCAACAAAATGGACTTGGACGGCCTGACAATGGCGAAAAACAACGTGGCCAACATTGTTGGAACCGCTGGTACGCCCCCAACTGGCTTGATTACATACCTGACTGCCGGTGCATACCTGGACAGCGAAGGCGCACCCCGTGACGGCCGCCGTTCATGCGTGGTGGAACCCTTTACTTCCGCAACCATCGTTGACAGCCTGAAGGGTTTGTTTGTTCCTTCCGACGTGATCGGCAAGCAATACACCAAAGGCATGATGGGCCGCGATTCCGCTGGTATGAACTGGTATATGGATCAGAACGTTGTGAACCAAACCTTTGGTTCATACACCACCAAAACCATGACCGTGGACACCACTTCGGCAACATTTGGTATCTCTACTGGTTGGGCGCAATTCGGTACTGTCACCTTGGTGGCATCGGCTGCATTGACCTTGAACCAGGGCGACGTTATCCAAATCGCTGGCGTGTTTGCTGTCAACCCACAAAACCGTTCCGCTTATGGTTCCGGCAAACTTCGCAATTTTGTGGTTATGTCCACAACCAACGTTGCGACTACACCTGGAACTTCCGTGACGATTTCACCCGCGATCATCACCGGCGGCCAATTCCAAAACGTTGTTGTGCAAACGACCAGCGCCACCGCTGCCGTGACACCGTTCAACAACACCGGAACAGTCAGCCCACAAAACTTGGTATTCCACAAGAATTTTGCAACGCTGGCAACCGCTGATTTGGAATTGCCTGACGGGGTTCACTTTGCGGGCCGTGCGTCCGACAAAGACCTGGGGCTTTCCATCCGTGTGGTGAGGCAATATACAATTAATAACGATTCCATCCCAACGCGTTTGGATGTGTTATATGGTTGGGCGCCTTTGTATCCTGAACTGGCTTGCCGCGTTGCAGCCTAAAGAAGCGGGGGCGGCTTTGGCCGCCCTTCATTAATTTAATTTTGGAGAAATAAACATGAGCAATCCAGGGCCAGCATCAACCCAAACGAACACCCCAACGAATTTGGCAACCAACCAGGCTTTGCGCCTGATTGCGTCGGCCCAAGGTGTTAACTTGAATTCTGTCGCCGATACCGTTGCACCTATTTTGGCGTCCGGTTCAGTCAGCGTTCAAAGTATCATTGTCGCCAATGCGTCCATCAACCTGACTACGGCCCAATTGGCTGTTAACACAGGCCCAGGCGCAACCGGCACGGCCGTAAAATCGGCTTACGCCTTGACCGGTAACAGCACCAGCGCAAAAGTGGTTGTAACCGCCGCAACGTCAACCGACGAAGTGGCAACTACACCACTTTACATTCGTTGCACTACTGCCCAGGGCGCAGCCGCAACCGCCGATGTGTTCATCTACGGTTACGACCTGACGTTCTTGCCTTAATTGGGCGTGAAATGAAAAGAGGCCGCCCCCAAAAAGGGTGGCTTTTTTTCTATGGTCAGCACTATAATTTTGAAAACACGGGAAAGGGTTAAAAATGGTAAATCTTGAAGCCATCCGGCCAAGCGGGCCAACTTATGCGCTTGATTTAACTTCGTCGGCGTCAGCGGCTTTGCTGATTACGCCTTCGACCAACGATCAAACAAACTACGTGATTCTTTTGAACACCGGAACCGACAAGGCGGCCGTCACAATGGCGCCCGAATCGGCCAACCTGGTGACGCCGACAATTGCCACTACCGGCAATTCCGGTTCCTTCGTGTTACCTGGCGGCATGAATTTTCCCATTGTGATCGCGGCCCCTAAAGGCCCGTTCTACATTAAAGGGATTAGCAGCGGCACAAACACACTTTACATTACCCCCTGCCAAGCAGATTAAGGGGGCGCTATGTCGAACAGCACCGCTGTTACGAACACGACCAACATCAAACCGGTTCAGGGGCTTTTTCAACCTGAACCGACGTTTGATTTAATTTCGTTTGTTGGCCCCGCGGGAACTTTGTTTTTCGCCCCAATTAACCCGATTCAATCAGGGTTGACAATCACCGGCAGCACAATTGACAGCAGCGTGATCGGTGGCAACGCGCCAGCAGCCGGTTATTTCACCAGCATTTACGCAACCACCGGCCAGGTGGCCACCAGCCCATCGGCCGACTTAGACATTGCCAATAAGGCTTATGTCGATTCCGTCGCCCAGGGCTTGGACGTGAAAGCGTCGTGCGTTTACGCAACAACAAACAACATCACGCTGTCGGGCCTGGCTGTCCAGGCTGGTGGCGATTGGATTGCCACGCTGACCGCGGCCGACCGCATCCTGGTTAAAAACCAAACCGCCCAAGCAGACAATGGCATTTATGTGGCCAGCGCCAGCGGATGGACGCGCAGCGCCGACATGAACACCTGGGCCGAAGTGCCTGGCGCGTTTACGTTTGTGGAATCAGGGACAACCCTAAGTGATACCGGTTGGGTTTGCACATCCAACCAGGGCGGCACAATCAATGTGACACCAATCACCTGGTCGCAGTTTTCGGGCGCCGGTTCTTATTTGGCTGGCACGGGGTTAACCCTGACGGGAAACACATTTAGCATTACCAACACCGCCGTGACGGCTGCCGCATACGGTTCGGCTTCCCAGGTGGCCACGTTTACCGTGAACGCCCAGGGCCAATTGACTTTGGCGGCCAGCACCAGCATTGCCATTGCTGCCACGCAAATCACCAGCGGCACAATTGACAGCGCCAGGTTGTCGGGTTCTTACACCGGAATTACCGGTTTGGGAACTTTGCTGGACTTGACGGTGACCAACACAATCATCGGTTCGGTATCAGGCAATGCAGCCACCGCAACAAAGGCCACCAATTTGGCCGGTGGGGCTGCCGGTTCGGTTCCGTATCAAAGTGCAACCGATGCCACCGCATTCCTTGCGGCCGGATCAAATGGCCAGGTGCTTACCCTGGCCGCGGGCATTCCTTCCTGGGCAACGCCAACAACGGGAACCGTCACATCGGTGGCCCAAACATTCACCGGCGGGATTATTTCGGTTGGCGGTTCACCAATCACTAATTCCGGAACGCTGGCGCTGACAATTGCCGGAACTAGCGGCGGCATTCCATACTTTTCAAGCGGAACAACCTGGGCATCGTCGGCGGTTTTGGCTGCTAATGCTTTGATGGTCGGCGGCGGGGCTGGATTGGCCCCTGGCACGATTACAACCGGAACAGGGGTAGTGACAGCCTTGGGCGTGAATACGGGTAGCGCGGGCGCGTTTGTGGTCAATGGCGGGGCTTTGGGTACGCCATCAAGCGGCGTTGTTACAAACCTGACCGGCACGGCTGCAATTAACATCACCGGCACGGCCACAAACTTGGCTGGCGGCGCGGTGGCCAGCATCCCTTATCAATCCGCAACGGGTGTCACCGCGTTCCTGGCTTCGACGGCCGGTGACGCAAACAAGGTGTTGCAATCAAACGGGACTTCGGCGCCTTCCTGGGTGACGCCCGTGGCTTACGCAACGGTGACGGACGACACGACCACAAACGGAACCAGGTATCCGTTGTTTGCAAATCAAACAACCGGCAACCTGACAACGCAATATGTCAGCAGCACCAAATTGCAATTTGACCCGTTAACCGGCACATTGTCGGCCACGGTGTTCAGCGGATCGGGCGCCAGCCTTACAAACGTTCCGGCTGGCCAATTGTCCGGCACGATTCCTTCGGGCGTCCTGGGCAATTCGACGGTTTACATTGGCACAACAGCCATTGCGCTGAACCGCGGCAGCGCCAGCCAATCATTGACCGGCGTAAGCATTGACGGCAGCGCGGGAAGCACAACAACCGCAACAAATGCAACAAACGTCGCCATTACGGATGACACTTCCACGGCCGCAGAAATGTATCCAACCTGGGTGACAACAACAACCGGAAACTTGCCGGTAAAGGTGTCATCGACTAAACTGAAATTTAATCCATCAACTGGCGTTTTGACCATAACCGGTGGAACTGGCGGGGGCAACTTCTAATGACTACATGGAAAATTTTGGGGATTGAAGCCACCGGCGAATTGATTACCCAGGCGCGTTATTTTGCAACCATCACCGAAGGCGGTTTAAAGGTCGAAACCGAAGGTAATTGGTTTATTCCTGAACCCAAACTGACGGTTCCTTTTGCCGATGTGACGGAAGACATGATTGTGTCCTGGATTGATAAATCGGGCATTGAAGCGCGTTTGGTTGAACAATTGGCAGAATTGAAAAAACAAAAAGTGACCGTGCTGCCCTGGTTGCCCCAAACGTTCACACCGGAGATTTAAAACATGGCGCAAACCGGCTTTACCCCAATTCAAATTTACAGCAGCAGCACGGCAGCCGCCGCGCCGTTGGCTGCAAACTTGGCCAACAGCACGTTGGGATCGGAACTGGCCATCAACATCACCGATGGCAAATTGTTTTACAAAGACAACACCAACGCCATCCAGGTTATTGCCTGGAAGGTGACGCCAACCAGCGCGGGCGGCACGGGCCTGACTTCGTACACCGCGGGCGATATGTTGTTTTATGCCAGCGGAACGGTTTTGTCTAAATTGGCAATTGGCGCGTCCGGTCGGTATTTGTCCAGTAGCGGCACAGCCCCGCAATGGTCGGCGCCAGCAGCCCTTACCAAAACCGACGACACCAACGTGACGTTGACCTTGGGCGGCAGCGCCAGCACGGCATTGTTGAATGCCGCTTCGTTGACTTTGGGGTGGACGGGAACCTTGGGTGTGAGCCGTGGGGGCATTGGCGTTGGCACATTGACCGGCGTGGCTTATGGCAACGGAACGTCAGCATTTACCGCAGCGACCGCCGCGCAAATTGTGTCGGCCATTGGATCGACCGCGGTGACAAACGCAACAAACGCAACAAACACCGGCATCACCGACGACACCACAACCGCGGCGGTAATGTATCCCACTTGGGTTACATCGACCACCGGAAACTTGCCCCAAAAGGTTTCCAGTAGCAAATTAACCTGGACGCCTAGCACCGGCATTTTGAACATTGGAAATGCGTCTAGCGCAAACTCAAGTTTATCGGTAATTAATAGCGCAAATACTGGCAATGCAGCACGTTTGGGGCTTATGGGGATTGGCGGTTCAAGCGGCGGCGGTTCGTATCCTTATATTGGATACAACATGGTTTTTACCGCCACTTCAACCATTAATTATTATGCCGGTGACACAGCGGCCGCAATTCAATTTGGTCGCGCTGGTGGACAAATTGAAACATTCACCGCCGCTTCGGGTACTGGTGCAATTTCGTTTACCGCTGGCCCTTATGTTGCGCCAGGTGGAACAAGTTGGACAAATTCGTCCGACGAACGATTGAAGGACATTCAAGGCGAAATCACCGGCGCCCTGGATATGGTTGACCAATTCCGTGCCGTGTATCACACTTGGAAATCGGACGCCAACAAAAAACGTCGTGTGTCTTTGATTGCCCAGGACTTATTGCCCGTGCTACCTGAAGCGGTAAACGTGCCGCCAATGGAATTTGAGGAACGAAGCGGCGAACGTTTGTATATGGGCATCGAATACGATTACGTGATTCCCGTTTTGGTGGCTGCCATCAAAGATTTGCGGGCTGAATTTAACGCGTACAAAACCGCGCATCCATAAAAAGGAATAGAAAATGGCTGTTAATCTTTCATCATTCGCTGGCGCTGGCTGGCAACTATTCAGCAACAACGGCGTCCCGCTGGCTGGTGGTTTGATTTATTCGTATGCCGCCGGAACATCAACACCGGCCGCAACCTACACCACTTCAGCCGGTTCAATTGCGAACACAAACCCAATTGTCCTGAACGCATTTGGCCGCACCGCAAACGAAATTTGGTTGACCGCGGGTTCAAATTACAAATTTATTTTGAGAGATTCGACGGGCAATTTAATTGGCACGTATGACAATATTTCCGGCATCAATGATTTCACCGGCGCGTCGGCCAGCATTCTTGCCGACCTGGCCAGCACCACCGATAACGCCAAAGGCGACGCGCTGATTGGTTTTAGACAATCCAACAGCAGCGGGTTTTTGACCGGCGCGGTTGGCAAAACCGTCAACGCCAAATTTCAGGATTACATCAACGTCAAAGACTTTGGCGCGGTGGGCGATGGTACTACCAACGATGCCGCAGCATTTTCGGCGGCCCTTACCGCGGTGGCCACAACAGGCCAGGACATTTACGTCCCCGCTGGAACTTACAAAATCAACAGCGTTTTATCCACCACCGGCCATTTGAATATGTTTGGCGACGGTGAAAAATCCGTGCTGGACTTTAGCGGCATTACGTCGGGTTCGTCCGGCATCACGGTGACCGGAACCGCAACCGAAATCCAGGTTGTTTCGTCAGCCAGCGCGGGTAATCTGTCCGTTGTTTTTGCATCGGCGCCATCACTTGTCACGGGCGACGTTTTCTTTTTGTTTGATGACGCGGTTTTGTGGAACAGCATTCGCCCTTATTACTACGATGGAGAATGGCTGGAATGCCGCGAGGTAAGCGGTAACACCGCATCCACAACAAGCCCGCTTTATTCATCTTATTCCGCGACGGTCAACGCATACAAACTAAACAGCAAGCCCAAGGTTTCATTCCGAAATCTTAAATTGAACGGCGGCGCCAACATTTTTGGTTTGTTGAAAATTACGTTTTGCGACAAACCGATTTTAGAAAACGTGATTCTTTACAACGAAAATTATCAAGGTGTTGAAATTGATCGTTGCTACCGTTTCATGGCGACCAATTGCGTGATGTATAACAAAGGCACAGGCACTTTGGATGATTACGCGCTGATTATCAGCAACAGCCAAAAGGGGCAAATTACTGGCGGCGATTACTATGCAAGGCGCCACGGAATCACCATTGGCGGCGGCAGCGGCACGGGCGCGGTGACAAACAGAAACATAAAAATTTCAAACCTGACAATCAGTAACGACATAAATTCCGGCGTGTATTCCGCAGATATGCACGGCAATATGCAAGACGTTGTTTACCAGGGCTGCACCATTTACCAAGGCGGTGGATGGGCTGGTATGGATTGCGGATATGACAATTGCATCATTTATTCCGCTTTGGGTGGATGGTGTGTTTATGCAAGCGAAGTCAAAGGCGGTGAAATATTTATCCGTAATTGCAAACTTTTTACAAAAAGTGATCCATCAACCATCAGCCGTGGAATTGTTGATTGTGGTGGAAACAGCAATCCATTTACCGCATCAACAAATGCAACGGTAAGCATCATTGTTGAAAATACTTACGTTTATGCCGATGCCGCATCAGCCACAACCAACTTCATGGTTATGTCAAATCTTAGTTCAAGCGCCTACATTAATATTTACATTGACGGACTTGTTGGCAATGTGAATGCAATGGGCGCAATTCTTAGAACCCGACTTGATTCGGGAACCGCTTATTCGCAAGCCATTGTGGTTGACAACATCAGCAATTTCCCCGCTGGAACTTATTTGCACGTTCCCCAGGGCAGCGCATATTTAAACAAGCCACATCGAATGATGCGTCAAACCGGAAGCGTGGTTATGACTGCCACATCTGGAACCAAACAAACCGTTAACGCTGGCACAAATTATAGGTATGTTTATCCACGCCCGCCACAGGTTTTTGTTTCTGTTGGCAGCATTACGGTTGGATTTTCAAACAGCGCGGGTGAAAACGTTGGGCCAGCAATTTATCAAATTGATTCGGCAAGTTTTAGGCCCGCTTTGGTTTCAACCAGTAACGCAAACTGGACGGCAACAATTGATATGACGGTCAATTATTTGTCGCAAATCGCAGAAGTTTAAAAGGAAAAAATCATGGCACTTGAAAAAACAGTCACCACCCCGCACGGATTCCAGGCCAATGGCGCGTATCACCGTGTCCAGCACATTGGATTTCAAAACAAAACCGCGCTGAAATTTAGCCTGGTCAGTTACAAAAACAAAGACGCAAAAATGGAATTTGCCAGCCAATCAATGGGGTTTGAATACAACCTTGAAGGCGCCAATCCTTATGTTCAAGCATACGAATATGTGAAAACATTACCTGAATTTGCCGAAGCAATTGATTGCTGATAAGGGGACACCATGACAACGCCGCTTGATATTGTTACCAGGGCCATGAAGGACATTGGCGCTTTGGCGGCTGGTGAAGCGCCGACCGCTGACGAAGCCCAAGACGGCTACGATATGTTGAACGATATGTGCGCCCAATGGTCGAATGAAAACATGATGGTTTTCTATAAAACCGAAATCATTTTTCCCGTCGTTCAAAACCAAATTCAATACACCATCGGCCCAGGCGGCCAGGTTGGCTGCACGTTTACCGGTTCAATCAGCGGCATAACCTTGACCATTCCAACCAATGGCGTGACTTCGGGCGCCATCACAATTGGCCAAACGCTGTCGGGAACTGGTGTTGCAGCCGGAACCACAATTGTGAACTTCAACAGCGGCGGTGGCGGCAACGTCAACGAGGCTGGAACCTACACCGTAAGCCAATCGCAAACCGTAACCAGCACGACCATTCAAGGTTACTACGAACGCCCGCTGACCATCGAATCCGCGTTTGTGCGCGTGACCACGACCAGCAACGGCGCCCCGATTTACGGTGGCGGCCTGGATTACCCCGTGGCCATTTTTGCGCTGGAACAATATGAATCCATTGGCCTAAAGCAATTGAACGGCCCCTGGCCAAAGGGCATTTATTACCAGGCAAGCGAAAACCTTGGCACGATTTACGTTTGGCCAAACCCCGCCCAAGGCGAAATGCACTTGTTTGCTTACACGCAATTTCGCACGTTCACCGCGCAAACAAACGACATTGCCTTGCCGCCTGGCTACATCAACGCGTTGCGCTGGTGCTTGGCTGAACGGTTGTTGCCGATGTATGGAAAAATGAACCAGGTTCAAATGGCCATGATAAATTCCTTGGCAGCCCAAGCAAAGGCAACAATCAAGCGCACCAATATGCGGCCGCCGCAAGTGGCGCGTTACCCTGACACATTGTTGATGGGCAAATCGAAAGATGCCGGTTTCATCATGGATGGGGGATTTGCATAATGCCTGACTTTGGCTTCGTGGGCGCTTCTTACGAAGCCCCGTCAATCTATCAAGACGCGCAAGAGTGCATCAATTTTTACCCTGAAATTGACCCCACAAAGCAGCCTGGAAGCCGCGGCATTGTTGCGTTGTACCCAACCCCTGGATTGGTTCAAGAACTGGCCTTGGCAAACGCGGAAGTGCGCGGAATGCGGGCGTTGTCCGGTGGCCAGTATTTGGTTGTCATTGTTGGCAGCCTTGTTTACAGCGTTACCACCGCTTTTGTGGCAACGCAAATTGGAACGCTGACTACCAGCACCGGCCAGGTTGAAATCACGGACAACGTGACCACCAACAACGGCCTGACCGCTTATATTGTGGACGGCCCCAACCGTTACACCTGGGTGGCCAGCACAAACACGTTTGCCGTTTTGCCGCCGACTGACGGACTTTGGCAAGGCGCCACGTCCACCGACACGGTGGATTCGTACATCATTTACAACGAGCCAGGAACCCAAAATTGGGCCGCCACCAACCTTGGCCTTGCCGTAAGCACAACCGGCAATTACGGCAGCAAAGACGGCGCCCCTGATAACCTGGTGGCTTTGATTGTTGACCACCGCCAGGTTTATTTGCTTGGCGAAGTCACCACCGAAGTTTGGGTGGACGTTGGCAACGTAATTTCCGGATTGACCACTTTTCCGTTTCAGCGGGTAAGCGGCACAACCATGCAGCACGGTTGCGCGGCCAAATATTCAGTTTCCCGTTTTGGCGAATCGTTTATGTTTGTGAGCCGCGACACACGCGGCCAGGCAATCATTGGCGCCATTAACGGTTACACCCTGGTAAGAGCATCAACCCATGCGGTGGAACAAAGCCTGGTTGGCGTGGACGTGTCCGACGCGTTTGCTTACACCTATCAAATTGAAGGCCACGAAATGTATGTCGTGACGTTTCCTTCGATTGACTTGACATGGGTTTATGACTTGGCCACGCAACAATGGCACAAATGGCTATCCTGGGACGAAGGTGCTGGCACTTACTATCGCCACCGTTCAAATTGCTATGCGTTTTTTGCTGGCAAAAACCTGGTGGGCGACTTTGAAAATGGCAAAATTTACAGCCTGGACAATGCGGTTTATGCCGATAACGGTTCAACAATCCGTCGTTTGCGCCGTGCGGTTCACCTGACCGCGGATTTGCAACGCCAGTTTTTTGAGGAATTCCAAATCCAATTCCAGCCTGGCGTTGGACTTACAACCGGCCAAGGCAACGATCCCCAGGCAATGTTACGTTGGTCAAATGACGGCGGTTCTACCTGGTCAAACGAACATTGGATCACAATTGGCAAAATTGGCCAGTATCAAAACCGTGCTATTTGGCGCCGCTTGGGTTGGTCGCGTGACCGCATTTTTGAAGTGGTGGTAACCGACCCGATCAAGGCGGTGATTGTTTCCGCAAACCTGAAGGCGTCGGTGGGAGATAACTAATGGTTGCCCCCAATCCTTCATCATCCACAAACATTCGGTATCCACAATCAGAATTTCTTGATAAAACGACCGGAAGGCCAGCGCGTGAATGGACTATTTGGCTGCAAAATCCCGATGTTGCGTCGGCGACTTTTGCTTACGTCATTATCAATGGTGGCATTATTTCAAACGTTGCAATCAACAATGCGGTAATCAACAATTCAACCATCGGCCTGACAACACCGGCCGCGGGCAAATTTACCGATTTGACGGCCTTGAATGGCATTGGCGGGGGTACGTTTTGACTGAACTTGAAATTTTTAATGAAACCCCGACGCGGGATCAAATCGAACGGCTGCAAGCGGAAATGATTAAACATCCGCAAGCGGAAGGTTTGGTGACTGAGCATTATTTTGTGCCTGGTATGTATTGCCGTCGCTTATTCCGTCCGGCCGGAACGTTGATTGTTGGCAAGGTTCATAAGCAACCCCACTTCTTTTTATGCGCGAAGGGCGAGATAATTGCCTGGACGGAAAAAGGCATGAAAAAACTTCAGGCCGGTGATGTTGTGGAATGCCAACCAGGAACCAAGCGCGTTACTTTGGCGACTATGGATTCGGTTGGAATTACGTTTCATAAAACGGACGAAACGGACATTGAAAAGATTGAACAAGAATTAGTGGAAGCCGACGACACCGCCATGTTTGGCCCAGGTAACAAACTAAAACAAATTATTGGCGAAATGCAAAAATTGGAAGGAAAATAAAATGTCATTTATAACTGCCGCGTTAATTGTTGGTGGAACAAGCCTTATAGGCGGTTACATGGGTTCAAAAGGTGCTGAAAGCGCCGCGAACACGCAATTGCAAGGAACGCGTGAGGCGTCACAGCAACAACGCGAAATGTTCGACATTCTGAACGCGCAAAACAAACCGTATCGTGAAGCCGGATATGGGGCGCTGACCCGCATCAATGAAATGTTGCCAAGCCTGACAAGGCCAATCACGGCCGACGACATTCGAAATATGCCTGGCTATCAATTTGCGGTTGAGCAAGGAACCGGCGGCGCCATGCAAGGCATGAACGTTGGCGGCGGTGGATCAAATGTTCAACGGGCTGGCCAAAAGTTTGCAATTGACTACACGATGGGAACAGCCCTTCCGCAATACATGGCGCAGCGTCGTGACATTTACAACACCCTGGCCGGTGTGGCCGGTATTGGTCAAAACGCACAAAATCAATCAAATCAGATTGGCCAAAACACTTCCACCAATTTGAGCCAGTTGGCCGTTGGCGGCGCCAATGCAATTGCTGGTGGCCAGGTTGGATCGGCAAACGCCTATTCGGGCGCAATGCAAGGCGTTGGCAATGCCGCCATGATGTACGCGCTTTTAGGTTAAGGGGAAAAATATGGCTACTTTCAACGTTGAACCAATTGGCGCCCAAATCAAAGCGCCGCAACCAATTTCGTTGTCGGACATGATTAACATTGGCCGCGGCGGGATTGCGCTGCAAAAAGAAAAGCAAGCCAACACCGAACGCGTTGGGCTGCAAGACTTCTTTTCCAATCCTGAAAACTTCCAAACCGACGGCAACATTGACATGAGCAAAGTCAATGCAGCCATTCCAAAAATTGCGCCATTGACCGGCCGCGACGTTTTGAAAAACGTGTCTGATTTAAGCACGGCCCAAACGGCAGCCAACAAAGCCAAAATGGGTTTGACGCAAGACCAAAAAGCATTGGTCGGTCAAACGTTCAATATTTTGGGCAAAGCCGGTGTCAACAACAAAGACACGTATTTAAAAGCCTTGGACGATTTGGTGGCGACCAATCCCGACAATAAAGACCTTGGACGCCTGGCTGATTCTTACAAAACCATTTGGGGCAAGATGCCTGAAGGCACAAATTTTGCACAGTTGGCGATTACCGGCGCACAAACGTTGTTGCCGGTTGCAACGCAAGAAACGCAATTTAATCCACAGCCTGGCACAGTAAACACCGGCGCCCAAATTTTGCCAACAGTCACCCGTCCTTCGGTTGCTGGCCAAGCGCCAAGCATCCAAGTTGGCCAAGCGCCTTTGGTGACCAACCAACTTGGCCCAGGTGCGCGTTACGAAGCAACCGGCCGCGTGGACATGAACAACAACCCAACGGCAATTGCTTACGGCGCAAACGGCGAATTGTTGGGCGAAGTGACAATTCCTAGTGGCGCAAATCCAGCAATGCAGCCAGGCGGCCCCGCCGCCAATCGAATGCCCACCGGCGTTCAGGGTGGCGGTGTGTTGCCGCAAAACAATGTTCAGGCGCCTGGCACCGCTGTTACTTCACCCGTTTTGCAATCAAATACTCAACCGCAACCATTGGCGCCCGCGGTTGTTGGAAATCAAGCACCCGCACCCTTAGCCAATAATGCGCCCGTTCGGATGCCCCCTGGCGAAAACGCTGCCACGCTGGAAGTTGCACAAAACCTTCGCACAACCGTTCGAAATGCGGCCGCGCAAGCGCCCGTGCAACAATTTAACAACAACCAAATCATCAAGTTGGCCGACGACGTTATTACCGGTCGGGGCGCCAACTTTATTGGTTCGTTGACCGGCGGCTACGCCGGACTTCCGTTTACCAGCGACAACGCAACAAATCTGAATCAGTTGGGCCATTACATGGCAATGCAAACGGCCTCATTATCGCAATCATCCGGCCTTGGCGGTACGGACGCTGGTCGCGCAATCGCTGGCCAAATTTCAGGCACAACAGAATGGACAGCGCCAGCCATTAAGCAAACCGCCCGCGTGAATCGCGCATTGACCACCGGCACGGAATTGTTTAACCAAGGCATTGAAAACAATTTCAATCGCACAAAAAACCCGTTTTCGGCCACCGAATTCCAACAACGTTGGACGCAGACATTGGGCGCCGACGGCATCAACGCAATTCGTTTGTACGACGCCATGCGAAACAGCGACAAGGAAGCCATCCGCGAAGTGGTGACGCAAGCGGGCGGCCCCAATTCGCCTGGTTACCAAAACCTGGTTAAAAAAATTAACGATATGCAAAAACTGGTTGGGGGTAAATAATGGCCGCCGAACTATTTGATACGTCGCAAATTGACAGCGCGGTGAGTGACGCCTTTGGCACAAAAGTCAAATCACGACCAGCGCCAGCAGCCGCGCCCGCGCCAGCGGCCGCACCGGCCAATCAAGCGTCAGTTATTTCCGATCAATTGCTGGATAGACTAAAAAAGGTTGAAAGCGGCAAAGACCCTTTTGCCGTCAATAAAGAAACCAAGGCAATGGGGCCATATCAGTTTTTGCCTGAAACTGTCCAAATGTTGCACAAACAGGGCATGAAATTTAATCCGTTTGACGAAAACGAATCACGCGAAGCCGCCAGGACATATTTGACGCAATTGATTAAACGCCACGGCGGCAATGTTGATTTGGCTTTAAAAGATTACGGCGGGTTTGTCACCAAAGACCCAACCAGTTACGTTCAAAAAGTAACGGGCGGCACATCAGCAGCGCCAGCACCGGCACAATCGTCGGCGCCGTCGTCACCATCTACGACCGAATTTTCCAGCATTAAAGAACAGGACATTAACAGCACGGTAAACGACGCATTTAAAAATCCTGAACCACCCAAACCAGGTATTGTTGAAAAAACAAGCGGCAAGGTGGCCAGTAAAGTTAGCGAATTTTTCCGTGGCCAAGGTCGCGCAGCCGCCAGCCTGGCCGATACTGGTATCAATGCAATTACCGGAACGTTGGACGTTTTGGCTTATCCGTTGGCGCGGGCTTATTACGGCACACAAATGTCGCCTGAAGCCGCCGCAAAAGCAGCAACAGCCGAAAGCAGCAGCGACAAAAATGTCGTTGGTAAATTTTTTGGCGTGACTGATACGCCCGAATACAAAGGCGAAGCAAGCCAACAATTGATGAATTACATTGGCGCCAACATGGACAAAGGCGCCGATGTAATTGCCAAAAAAACTGGTTTGCCAAAGGCCGACGTTGAATCGTATATGAACACGTTATTGTTGGCTACACCTTCGGCCGTGAAAGCAGCCGGTCAAACCAAACTTGGCCAAGTTATCAAAACCGAAGCCGGTTACGTTGGCCAGGCTGTCAAGCAAGGCGCCCAGGCTGTCACGCCTAACGTTGTGCAGCGCGGTGTTGTTCGTGCGGTGGAAGCCGTTGCGCCTGGCACTACAACCGTTAAAGCGCCAACCGCCGTTTCAGGCGTTGTGCCTCCGGTTGCTGGCCAGCCTACCCAAGCCGCGCCTTACGCGCAACCAGGCGGTGGCCGCGCAAGCGTTGGTGCAGCCGCCACGCCCGACGCCACAATTATCAAGCAAGCCCTACAAACGGCCACGCCTGAATTTCAGCAGTTGTACGGCAATATGCCTTTGGACAAAGTAAATTCGCCCGTGGTGTTGCGTCACCTGGAAGGCGATTCGTTGCCGGTTCCCGTGCGTTTGACCGAAGGCCAAGCCACCGGCGACCTGGTGAAAATTTCCAAGGAACAAAACACCCGTGGAACACCCGAAGGCCAGGCGCTTGCATACCGCTTAAACGAGCAAAACAAAGCCCTGGTGGACAACGTGCCGCTGATTCGTGAAAAGGCCGCGCCGGACGTGTATTCAACGCGCACCATTGAATCCAGCGAAGCGTTAATCGACGCATACAAAGCATTGGACGCTGACCGCAGCACAAAAATTACCAGCGCATACAAAAAATTAGAAGACGCCAACGGCGGCACTTTCCCCGTTGATGGTGTGCAATTGGCCAAAAACGCCGACGCGCTGTTGTCCAAAAAATTGAAAACCAACTTTGTGCCGCCTGAAATTGCCGCCGACCTTAAACGGTTCCGCGAAGGTGAGCCAATGACGTTTGAGCAATTTGAAGCATTGCGAACCAACCTGGCTGCCGAAATCCGCAAGGCTGAACGATCCGGCGACGGCAACCGTTCGATGGCATCCAGCCTGGTTTATCAAGCCCTGGAAGACTTGCCATTGCAAGGCAGCGCCGCGCAATTGAAACCCTTGGCTGACACCGCCCGCGGCTTGGCAAAGTCACGTTTTGACGCGCTGAAAAAAGACCCCGCATATAAAGCCGCGGTGAATGAAACCGTATCGGCCGACAAGTTTTTTGACAAGTATGTGATCCGCGGCGTCAATAAAAACGTAAACACGATGGTGGAAACGTTGGGCCGTGATTCGGTTGGCCACCAGCACATCAAGGCCGGAACCATCAATTGGTTGTCGGACAAGGCTGGCATTGTGGACGGCAAAGGAAACTTCAGCCAGGCCAATTACAACAAGGCTTTGAAATCGCTGGACGACGTGCGGAATTATCAGGAAATCTTTGATCCTGAAACCCAATTGCAATTGAAAACATTGGGCAACGTGGCAAACTATACGCAATTCCAGCCCCGTGGTTCCTATGTGAACAATTCCAACACGCTGGTGGGCTACCTGGCCAACAAGGCCGCCGGTGGCGCTGAAGCATTGGGCAACGTGGCCGGTTTGAAATTTGTTGGCGGCTATCCAGTTGGAACTGAAGCCCGAAAGTTTATTCGGTCACGCAAGGAAAAAGCCGCCGTGGAAAAATCATTGGAACCAGGCGCGGGATCAACCCTTCAAGATGTAAGTCAAAAAGGAAAAAAGAACCCTTCTACCGCGGGGCCAAAAGAACGCATTGAACCAAAAATGGATTAACTGTTATGCAACCCGAAATTGATCCCGTGAAATACGGTGTCCTTTGGCAAAAGGTTCAGGACTATGAACGCCGGTTTGACCAAATGGAAACCAAAATGGACAAAATGGAATCCAGTTTGGAAAAACTGGTCGCCCTGGCTAACCAGGGCCGCGGCGGGTTTTGGGCTGGCATGGCGTTTGTGTCGTTTGTTTCTAGCACCGTGGGGTTTGCAATCAGTTGGATGAAGGGGCATTGATATGGCGTTCGATCCAGTTTCAGCAGCGTTGGACATTGGCGGCAAACTAATTGATCGTTTGTGGCCCGATCCAACTCAGGCGGCAGCCGCAAAACTTGAATTGTTGAAATTGCAGCAATCCGGCGACCTGGCACAAATCACCGGCCAGTTGGAAATCAACAAAGTTGAAGCCGCCAATTCGTCGGTGTTTGTTGCTGGCTGGCGCCCTGCCATCGGTTGGGTTTGCGCTTTGGCGCTGTTTTATCAATACCTGGTACGTCCTATTGCCCAGGGTGCATTTGCGGCCGCTGGCCATCCTTTGCCGCCTTTGGTGGGCCTTGACGACAACCTTTGGCAATTGTTGTTGGGAATGTTGGGTTTGGGCGGTTTGCGAACTTACGAAAAAGTGCAAGGCGTAACCAAATGATTTCCAGCCGCAGCCTGGACGAACTATTGCCACCGGTCAAAGAACGCGTGGAACGTTTCATCATACTTTGCAACATGGAAGGCATTGACATTTTGGTGACTTCCACTTACCGCGACCAGGAAAGCCAAAACGCGTTATATGCCCAAGGGCGCAGCGCACCAGGCAAGATTGTCACCAACGCAAAGGCTGGCGATTCTTGGCATAACTGGCGATGTGCGGTGGATGTTGTCCCCCTGGTCAACGGCAAACCCGATTGGGACGGATCACATCCTGTTTGGGCGCGAATTGGCAAACTAGGAAAAGAAGCGGGGCTGGAATGGGCTGGTGAATGGAAATCATTTCGTGAACTGGCGCATTTCCAATACACCGGTGGCCAAACGCTGGCGCAATTGAAAACCGGCGCCGTTGTGGCTTAACTTTTCATGTTCCTGACAAACACCGCAAATGATGAAGCGGTGTCGCCAAATGCCCGCATTTTTTCAAATTCTTTGGCCACTTCGTCCAGGCTTTGCTAGTTTAATGATGTTCATGTGCCACTCCCAACCACATATCCGATTAAATAAAATATTACCGCCACTACCATCGGGTGTTTAAGAAAACGCCCCGAAAACCAGCAATCAATAAATTTGTTCATCACTTCCCCCAAATAAAAAAAGCCAGTAGCGTTACGGCAAGAATCGGGCGTTTGGCAGCCTTTTACATAGCAGAACGGACAAACCCATACCGTTTGATGAACGGGGCATCCTGGGGCATCCTGGCAAGAGTTTTCGCAGCAATTCATAATTTGATCGCATTCAGGTTGAAGTTGTCAGCCATCACTTCAGCATAGTCAAAATGGCGGCCAAAGCAATCCCTAAACAAAACGCATTCGTCCGACCAGCCTTCAACAACGTTGTTGTAAATGTATGCCTTACGGGGAACAGTAATCGTTCCGCAAATAAAGTGCAAGCCCTTTGGCGTAACGCGCCAGGCGCCACCCGCTTTTTTTGTTTCATCGTTGTTTACGCCTGGTTCAACAAACCCCCAATGCTGCAACGTCGTGTGCGTTTTGCCGCGCAATAGCCAGCGCGGGCCGTTCTTTGGAACATCGACCCAACCATCCACGTCGGAAGGGGCGCGGGAAAGCCACAAAAGGGCCAGGGCGCGTGTTTCGTTCATGCCTTGGGGGCTTACCTTGCCCCACTTCCCGCAACAGGGGCAATGGCCCCCGTCGCCTTCGATGGTGGCCCGCCAGTTGGTTTTCAGTTGCGCCAGGTAATCGCCTTCGTCGCCAAAAAAATCCAATTGCATGGCCAGCCTCTTAGAAGTTTGGCAAATCGTCGTTCATGTCGTCGAACCCGCTGCCTTGCGGCGCCTGGCGACGTTGCTGGCCTTGCGGCTGTTCGTCGCGTTCGCGTGGTTCGTTGATGTATGCCCAACCGTCCCAACCGCCTTCCTTCAACGGGATAACGTCAATTTTCAACATTGGCCCGTTCTTGGTGTCAATGATTGAACCGATCCGCTGATAACGGTTTTTTTGCTGCCCCTGGCTGTTGGTGTACGAGCCGGTGATTACGCTAATTTCGTTTATAAGTTTTGCCATGATTTATTCCCCAATGATTTTTTTAAGTTGATCGACCTTGACCGCGGTTTCGGCCAGGAACTTGATGATTTCCGCTTCCATTTCGGCCACAAAAACTTCGTCACGCGGTACGCGCTTAATAAACAGTTGCGCCTTGGTTGGCATTCGTGGATCAAACACCACGTAATCGCACCAGGCGCGGCCAGCACAAACCATTTGAAATTGCATTTGCGCGAAATACTTTTGCGGCACGGCGCCGGTCAGCAGCGTTTCAATCATGGTGGCCGTGTTGGGGCATTTGATTTCCACGCAACCGTCGTCGCCAATCAGGCCGTCAGGTGACGCGCCAGCCATTGCAATGGTTGGGTGGTTCACGAAGCCCACTTCCTCAACCATGTTGCCGGTGGCGGCTTCATACGCCCCGCGGGCAAAGGGTTCCTGGTCGGTTCCCCATTGCATGGCGCTGTTGGTGAACGATTCCTGGCGGGTTCCGGTAATTTGTTCGACCACCAGTTGGGCCATGTAGTTTTCACGCGTTGCGGAATAACCCGATTTTGTGCGGGCCATCACGTCGGCTACTTTGGACGCGGTGACTTTGCCCAGGCGGGCGGCAAACCATTCGTCGGTGCGTTGTTCGATTTCGTCAGACATTTTAATTTCCTTTGGTTGATAAATCTTTTTTGGCACGGGCCACGCGTTCTTTTTTGGCTGCCATCACTTTGGCTTGCAATACCTGGTTGCCCTGGCAACCATCAAATGCTTCCTTGAACACTTTGGCCAATTCGTCGCTGTTGGCGCTGGCCTGGATGGCTGCCAGGTGGTCGGTAATGTCGGGCGTTGGGATTGCTGGCGCTGTTGGGCGCTTGCTGGCCGCGTTGCCGTCGTCATCTTCCGGCGCGATACCACAGGCCGCCATGAGGCTATAACGACGCGCATACGTCAACGCGCTGCCGTAACCCTGGGCATCTTGTTTGCTGGCCGGAACGTGCAGTTGGCCGCAATTTATCAATTCGCCGGATTCGTGAATAAACACGGTTTCCACAATCACGCCGTTGTCGTATGAACTGACGCGTTGCGTCAATGCAATGCCGTTGTTGTTTAAGCCTTCAATAACGGCTTCAACGCAAGCGGCCAGGTCGGCGTAACGCGATTTGAAATGCGGGTTGCTGGATGATTTCAGCGCGGGGCCGAATTCTTTTTGCGCTTTGACCAAGGCCGCAGCGACTTTGCTAAATGATTGATCCATGATTTTTTCCTTTACCATTTGGGGGCGCAAGTAACGTCAATCACAACGTCGGCGGTGTAACCGCTGATTTTGCGTTTGCCGTACATCAACACGGCGCGAAGGTTGTTGGCCTGGCAATCGCCAATGGCCGACACGACTTCGTTCCGTGACATGGGCTGGATTTCTTTATCCAACACCAAATCTTGTTTTCCGCTGGTTGTTGATGTTGTCGAGCAGCCGGACAAACAAAAGACAAAAACAGCAGCAAGTGACAGCACAACCAGCCAATTCCAGGCGCGTTGGTAAAACGTTGGTTTTCGGTAGTAAGGGCCGTCGAGATCAATACGAATCATTTTTTTCATTGCAGTAACTTTCAAAATGGTGCGGGGGGCAAGTTGTCCCGCCGTTGGTTTTGGTAATCGCGTTCTTGCTTACGCGACCAGGGGATTGGCCCCCCTGGCGGTGGAAATGGCCAGTTAAACATTGGCAATTTTTTTGGCGTAGTTGATGGCCTGG
>Ga0315905_10002043_pt1 | contig 21354 bp, 32 predicted proteins | sample LakEriMetagenome_5_FD_203522 | JGI IMG/M metagenome (GOLD analysis project Ga0315905, IMG submission 203522) | Freshwater fungal communities from buoy surface, Lake Erie, Ohio, United States - Buoy 4 MA121 | ecosystem: Environmental > Aquatic > Freshwater > Lake | place: USA: Lake Erie, Ohio...
TTGAACTACTTAAAGAACATGAAGACGGCAGCGCCACCTTTATGATTGACATGAGCGATGAAGAGAAAACAGTTTTCTTGTGCTTAGGCATGGTTACAGCCTTGGAACAAGGAATTAAGAACGCAGAAAAATATGTTGGTGAAACAAACTAAGGAACTATTATGGACAAAGAAATATTTACTTTTACTTACACCGATGGCGACAGCCGTTCCTTTGAAATGTCTTTTGAAGCAGACACATGGCCTCAAGCTGTGGAGCAATTCACTTCCTTCCTTGGTGCTGTGTTTGGCTACAGCATTAAAGACCAAGTGGCGCTTAAAACAAGCAAGTATCGTCTTTCTGATGATTGGTCAGGCCCTGTGTTTGATGGGGACGAGTGGAAAGAATAATGAAAATACTAGTTATTCCTGATTGTCAAGTGAAGGAAGGAGTTCCTTTAGAGCACCTCTCTTGGGCAGGCGAAGCCATCTGTGAATACCGCCCTGACGTGGTAGTAAACATTGGTGACTTCGCTGACATGCCTTCCCTTTCTTCCCATGATGTAAAGGGAAGCAAGTACTTTGAGGGGCTTCGCTACACAAAGGATGTGGAAACAGTGAAGGAGGCTATGCAAAAGCTTCTTGCTCCCTTGCGTTCTTTACAGGCCAAGCAAAAGCAGAACAAGGAGAAGGTTTATAAGCCTCGTATGGTGCTAACGCTTGGAAACCATGAGAACCGCATTGACAGGGCTGTAAACAACAACCCAATGCTTGACGGCTTAATTTCAACAAAGGATTTATGCTATGAGAAAGATTGGGAAGTACATAAGTTTCTCCACCCTCTATTTATCGAAGGTGTTGGCTTTAGCCATTACTGGCCTGTCGGTGCTATGGGCCGTCCTGCTGCTAGCCCTGCTGCTATCATCAGCAAGCTTCACATGTCTTGTGTCGCGGGGCATCAGCAAGGTAAGCAAATTTCTTATGGGAAAAGAGCAGACGGCAAAGCAATCTGTGCTATAATTGCTGGAAGCTATTATCAACATGATGAAGATTATATGGACAAACTGAGCAATCGCCACTGGCGGGGCTTAGTGGTGCTGAACGATGTGAAGGATGGAAGCTTTGATGAGATGCTTTTGTCAATAGAATACTTAGGGAGAAAGTATGGAAAAACTGTGTAAAACCTGCTTTTATCAGCACAGAGGCTTCTTAGAAGACCCCTGTAGGGGCTGTCCTTCTCCTGATGGATTTAACAATTGGGTGGCTGCTACGTTCTTAGACGATGTGGACGAAGGAGCTTCTGTTATAAACACTGTTGTAAAAACACTACAAGCTTCTCCTACACGAGGGGTTAAATATGATGGAGATAAGCCACGATGGGAGCTTCTTCCGTTCAGGGCTGTACGAGAGGTTGTGGAAGTGCTCACCTATGGCTCAAACAAGTATGCAGACGATAATTGGAAGATTGTCCCTGATGCTCGTAAGCGCTACATCAGTGCAGCTTTCCGTCATTTAACAGCATGGGCAGAAGGGGAGAAGAACGACAATGAGACAGGAAAGAGCCACTTAGCTCACGCTATTTGTTGTTTGTTGTTTTTGCTTTGGTTTGAACAAGAAGACAAGAAATGAATCCAGTTATAAGAGAAGCCCTGCTAAAGATGGATGAGGTGGCTCTGTTAGAGCTGCTCGACATCCAAAGCAGCGACCTAGTTGACGCTTTTCCCGATAAGATTGAAGAGCATTTAGATAAATTGATAAAGGAAATTAATGACTGACAATAAGAATCTGTATGAGATGACCCCGTACCAGCACTACATCAGCAAGAGCCGCTACAGCCGCTTCTTGGACAAAGAAGGACGGCGTGAGCATTGGCCTGAGACAGTGGAGCGATATTTCTCATTTATGGAAAATCATTTGCTGGATAAGCATAACTATGTGCTACAGCCAGTGCTACGAGAGCGCCTACAAGCCGCTGTAACAGCCCTGAAGGTGGTTCCTTCTATGCGTTCCATTATGACAGCAGGGGAGGCCTTAGAGCGCCAGAACATCGCTGGTTATAATTGCTCCTACTTGCCCATTGATGACCCAAAGGCCTTTGATGAAGCTATGTACATCCTTCTGTGCGGCACAGGGGTTGGCTATAGTGTGGAGCAGAAATATGTTAGTAAACTTCCAGAAGTTCCAGAAGCGTTGTATAATAGCAACACTGTTATTGGCGTTAAAGACTCCAAAGAAGGATGGGCAAAGAGCCTCCGACAGGTTATTGCCTTGCTATATGCGGGTGAAATACCAAAGTGGGATGTATCTGCTGTGCGACCAGCAGGTGCACGACTTAAAACATTCGGAGGCCGTGCAAGTGGCCCTGAACCTTTGGTTGACTTATTTAAGTATGTTGTCGCCAAGTTCAAAGGGGCTACGGGACGAAAACTTACAAGCTTGGAGGCTCACGACATCCTCTGCAAAGTTGGCGAAGTGGTTGTTGTTGGTGGAGTGCGTAGAAGTGCCATGATTAGCCTTTCTGACCTTCCTGATGACCGGATGGCAATGGCTAAGTCGGGCAATTGGTGGGACGGCAACGGACAACGCGCACTAGCGAACAACAGCGCTGTCTATGAGACAAAGCCTGATGTTGGTAAGTTTATGCGTGAGTGGAGCTCCATTTATGAGAGCCACAGTGGTGAGCGAGGCATTTTCAATCGTTATGCCAGTGACTTACAGGCTGCTAGGAATGGACGGAGGGAGACAGGGCAGGAGTGGGGAACAAACCCTTGCTCAGAGATTATTCTTCGTCCCTTCCAGTTCTGTAACCTGAGCTCCGTGATTGTGCGTCCAGAAGATACAGAGGAAACATTGCTGGATAAGATTGAAATGGCTACCATCTTGGGAACATTCCAATCCACAATGACTTCCTTCCCTTATCTGCGTAAGATTTGGCAGAAGAATACAGAAGAAGAGCGTTTGTTGGGAGTGTCTATGACAGGCCCATTGGACAATAAGTTGTTAAACAACCCAGAAGATGTTAATCTACCGGGTTTGCTTGAAAGGCTGAAAGAACGTGCTATTAATACTAATAAGCAATATGCTGATTTTATCGGCATTACTGCTTCTGTGGCAATTACCGCTATCAAACCTGAGGGCACTGTATCTCAGCTTGCTGGCACTGCTTCTGGGCTGCACCCTCAACATAGTAGCTTCTTTATACGGCGTGTACGAAGCGACAATAAAGACCCTCTGACAGACTTCCTGAAGGCTTCTGGATTCCCTTCAGAGCCTTGTGTGATGAAGCCAGAGACAACTACAGTGTTTAGCTTTCCTGTGAAGGTTAAGGAAGGAGCGCTTCTGCGAGAGGAGCTAGATGCAGTTAGTCACCTGAAGCTGTGGCTGCTCTATCAGCGCCACTACTGTGAGCACAAGCCTTCTGTAACCATCAGTGTGCAAGAGCACGAGTGGCCTATTGTTGGTGCTAAGGTGTGGGAGAACTTCGATGAGATTACGGGTGTTAGCTTCCTACCTATGGATGGAGGCACATATAGACAGGCTCCTTATGAAACTATCACGGGAGATGAGTATACGGCTATGGAAGCAACGATGCCTAAAAGCATTAACTGGGCTTCGTTTATAGAGAATACGGACAATGTTGAAGGAGCTCAGATGCTTGCTTGCACGGCTGGCGCTTGTGAAATATGATAGTTTATTTTAATAAACTTTCTAAAGGATGGATAGGCCCTTCGGGGCCGTATTATTGGGCAAGAGCCGTGGCTGGTAAACTGGAGGTTGCTCATGCGGTTATGTCTATGGACAACTTACCTAAGTTTATTACCAAAGCAGAACAGGTTTTAAAAGAACCATGTTCAGAAGTTATTTTCCATAAGGGTTCATGGACAAAGACAAGAAATGAAATAATGAAAGAACAACATGATATTTGACTATGTGTGGATTAGCGGCCTTGTATTCGGCATAGAGCACGATGTTGTGTATTTGACGGAAACAGAAAAGGAGCCCAACTTCGAAGAGCCGCCTAATAACATGATAATGATTCACATAGGCTTCATTACCATTTCTATTATCTTGCTGTAACGAAAAAGGCCCGTTAGCATTACACTAACGGGCCTTTTTTCATTTCTTATTTGCGTAGAACTTAGCTGTTCGACTGCCTCGCTTTGGAAGCTTCTTTGGCATTGGTACTGGTTTGTCTTTAGGTTTCTTCATATCACTCCTTCTTTTGTTTCATTTCAATAATTTTCTCTAATGTACGTCCACCGAAGTAGGCAGACATAATTAGCATACCCCATTGACCTAATAGGTTAACATAGCTCTCTTTAGCATCATACCCGAAAGCACTCATCATTGCAAATAGGAAATAACCAATAAAAATAGCAACTAACGACATTGGGCGGATGTTCTTAGACAGCCAGCTATCGCTGTTCATGTCGGCATTCCATCTACCACTAATGTTGTCCTGCTCTGCTTTGTACAGATTAGTCTCATTAGCCATTTTAGCCAGCTCACCATCCTGAGCCATTTTAGCCAGCTCAATCTGTGCCTGTGCCTTAGCAGCGGGGTCAGGAATTAGCTTGTCAATTAGCTTTCCAGCTACGCCTAGTAGTCCATCAAGAAGCATATACATTCCTATCAAGTTCTATGTGAGGGCCATCGGGAAAGCGCTGCCAGAAGGCTCCGCACTCGATAGCCACACCAAGGGAAGAAGCCACTGCCTCCACATGCGTAGCCAACTCCTTATATTTATCCATCTCCCAATTAGCCTTGCCATCAATGATGATTGCCACATCCACGGCATGCCCTGTTAGATGACGGCTCTTCATTGTCGAGCTCTTCTTGTCAGCAAAGAGCTGCTTCTGACGCTCTAGGCTACGAAGCCCTTCAGTGATGGAGAAGTCATACGGAGCCTCTTTGATAGCCTCCTCCATCACCCTCTGAAGGTCTGGATGCACAGTGGCTAAATTAGCCTTGCTCTTTAGTCCGTATTCTTGGGTCATTCTATGCCTCTGCTTTTCAGTATTTGATTTATTTCTTCCAGAGTAGGTTCAGAAGAAGGAACAGCTTGATTATCCTGCCCTTCCATAACTGGCTGATCTGTTGCCATCCGAGGGCCTGCTTTTACAGCAGATTTAGCGGATGCCCTGCCTATGTTAGACAATGTATCAAGCATTTTCTGAGGCGTTGTTTTATTTTGAACGGCAATTATTGCATTAACTGCATCCTTATCAAAAATAACATTAGCAAAGGCATTAGGATTAGCTATCATGTTTCTTACAGCAACAGCTATTTCTTTAGCTATGTTAGCAGCTTGAGAACCACCACCAACGCCTCGTGTAATTGAATAAGCATCTCCTCCGGTTGCTCCTAAAGTGGAAGGGCTTTCTGATTGCAATACTTTCTGCATCCACTGCATTGCTTTTGAGGCCTGTGCAGCATCTGCGGGGTTAGGGAAAAGAAAAGAGAAATCTCCTGTTTTAGAATTCATTTGTGAAAGAGCTGTTTTTATGGAAAATGCTGGGTCGGCTGCTGAAGCAGATCCTGCGGCATCTTGTGCTCTTTTAAGAACTTCATTAAACTGGAGAAGACGAATTGTATCTGCCACTTCAGGAGCTTGCTCCCCCATGATTTGAAACAGCAGTTTTCGCTGTGTTTGTGGCATGTTTTGTAATACAGGAATAACATCCACTTCAGGAACAAGTTGGTTTACAGGTTTTCCAAAAGCTTTTACAATTGGACGTTCTGCAAATTCATCAATCTGTTTAAGATTGTTTGAAAAGTTATCCCTAGCTGTCTTTAATTTGTCAGCACCGGGAATGCCTTGATCTATAGCAACATCTAAAGCTTCTTTGTATCCATTAAGAATAGCCCGAGCAATGCCCTTAGCTTGTCCCGGAGCCACTCCTTCAAACACATTAGAACCATTAAGGGTATACTCTCCTGAATAAGCAGCTTTTCCCCAATCTGATAAAGCCTTTTTAAGTTCAGGAATTGGAATACCTTTAGTGCCAGCTTGTGTAGCAGCTTGCACATTTGTAAAAGCAGGAGTGCCTTCTGCACCTAAAATTAAACTAGGTGTTACAACTTCTGGTTTAGCTGGTATAAATAATTCATTTATAATTGTATCAAGTTTTGGAGCCAAAGCCATGTCAGAAGGAGACAAAGGGCTTAAATTAGATTTAAATTGTAATACCTTTGCAACAATGGGCTGTGAATCTACAATGCCACCTGATTTCTCAGCAGCAGAGAAGTCCTTGCCTGCATCTGTACGCAGCTTATTTGCAAGTGTTTTACCATAATTTAAAAACGCACCACTTAAACGAGCGGTAGCTTCTTGAGGGTCAGTGATGGCTTTACTAGCAGAACGGTCAAATAAAGAAGTTAAAAAGGTTTCTGCATCTAACGCTTGCTCTTTACGGAAGGTAGTTGCTTTTGCTTCAATAGAAGGAGCTTTTTCCACTCGTGATTCAGTAGCAAGTTGCACACGACTTCCAGTAGCTTCTCCGGGAGTCATTCGACCAACTTGTTGCAAAGCAGCAACTTCTGGAGAAACAGTTCCAGTAGGTCGCACAAGAGCTGCTTGAACCCTTTCTGCCGCTGATTTCCCCACTCCCGGAATCATTTGTATGCCAAGCTGTGTCCAAATACTGTCAGGAGCAATGGATTGAGCCGTCAAGCCCATTCCAGCAGCTACGATTCCTTCAGAAGCCAACCTACCAGCAGTTCCTGTTGCTCTTTGAAGACTGCCAGTTGGTGAAAACAAGCCCATAGCTGGATTTATAGCCGTCAAAGCAACAGCGGGGCCTGCAGCCTGTCCTATTTCATACATTCCGGGATAGCCCTCTATTTTCATGGGGTCAACGCCTGTCAAAGCAGTGATGCCACGAAGAATACCCTGTGAAGACAAAGCAGAAGGGTCTTTACTTTGTTTTAAATAATCATAGAGGTTTCCCCAACCACCTACAATATCTACCAATCCCTTAGCACTACCTTTTAAAAGTGATTTGCCTGCTTTCTGAAACTCTTCTAACGTTGTTCCTTCAGGAGCCAAAACTGAAGCAGAACTAACAGGAACACCTCGTTTCTTTAATTCGTTATCAATCTGTTCTAATTCTTCTTGGGTAGTAGCCATCTTATGGTTTTCCTTTTTGTAATTGCTCACGCCTTTTTAATAGCTGCTCTGTAGTTAACGAGGAAGCAGGAGGGCTTTCTAAGTTTTTCATTAAAGGAGATTTAAATCCTTTTAAACTATAATTGTTTTCGTAAAAATGTCTTTCCATGTCAGCGGCTACATTTACAGTGTCTTTAGCTCTGCCTAATAAATAAGTAATTAAATCTTGATTAGTTTTTGTTCCTTTTTCCAAAGCAGGGCCAATTGTCCTAGCAAATTCCCGATCAGTGTCAGTTGGGTTTGTTCCCAATTCTTTAATGAATGAGAGCACTCGTTCGCCAGCAAGCGAATTAAAAGTGTCTGCATTTTGTAAAGCTACGGTATCTTTTGGACTTGTTAATCCAATTGTACTGAATACACGGAGGGCTGCAACTCGTGCAGGAGCACCTGAACCTGAGATAGGTTGAGGAGTGTTTAAAAGAGTTTGTAAAACACCTGCTTGGTTCAAAGCTTTGTCAGAAGAAGTAGCGGCAGCAGCAAGTCGTTTAGCGTCAAGTTTTGCAATTTCTTCAGCACCTGCATCAGCTCCTTTATTTGAAGCAGTAGCAGAAACTTTAGCAGTTGTCCTATCAACAGGGCCATTATACGGAAGCATTATCTGCTTGCCGGTTACAGGGTCTTTACCAAATGTAACTTGCTGCACACCGTTGGCTGTTTGGAAGGTATAGACAGCGTCTCCTGTTTTAGCAGCAACACCAACTTCTTTAATTTGATCTGCTTTCTCAGGAGTTGCAATAACCAATACCGTTGGGTCACCAGTTTCTCTATAATCAGCTAAAGACGCAGGAGTATATTTTGCTCCTTCAACTAGTTTCTGGAAAGGGTCAGCAGCAGCTTTTTCTCGTAAATTCTTATCAATCTCAGACTGTGTTTTACGAGCTTCTAGAGCAGCTTTAACACTTGCTTGATAGCGAGTATTTAACTCGTTAGCTAAAGCATAGTCGTTGTTTTGCATGGCTGTTTCAATGCCTTGCTTTATAGAAGACGCATCGCTTAAATTGATTCCTTGCATTAAGCTTTGGCGTTGCTTAATACGCATAAGCTCTGGGTCTTGCCCACCAAGCATTCCACCAACAACACCACCTAGTTGATTAGCGCCTTGGTAGATGCCTGCCGTGGCCCGTTGAAAGGGGTCAAGTTTGGCATATTGAAGGGCTTCTTCTCGTAAGGCCGCAGCACGGCTTGCCTGTAAATCTTCAGGCGTTATTCCAAATAAACTTTGTGCAGTTGCCATGATTACATTCCTTGACGATTAGGGGTAAATAAACCATCGTTGTAGCTACCAGCATAAGCAGGCCCTTGGCCTAAACTAAACCCTTGGTCTTGAACAGAAGGGCTAAACATTCTTCCAAAAGCATCTGTAAGCTGTTTATTTTGCCCAAGGCCAGAAATAGCAGCACCAAAAGGGCTGTAGGAATTAGCTTGTTGCATTGCATCAGCAGCGCCTACGCCGCCTCTAAACAATGTTTGTCCCACATTAGCGCCTGCCGTAGCAGCTCTACCACCTAAAGCACTGCCAATATCTAAGGCCCCCTGACCAGCAGTTTCTAAGCCCTGCGCTAAGCCAAACTGTGTTTTGTAAGGGTTGTAGCCTTGGCTAGTAATATCAATACCGCTACCTAGTAAACCGGTACCAAACTGCGTCTGAGCACGTCCCTCTGCCTGTGCTCTACCAGCAAGGTCTAAGTTGGTCTGTGCAAGGCTGTTGTAATAGGCCTGTAGCTCTGGATTAGAAGCACCCATGCCACCAGCCATTGTAGCGCCTACGGCAAGACCAGCCCTGCCTTGTTGCTGCTGTTGGTTACGAATATTAGCCAGTGCTTGTTCCTGCCCCGGAGCTAAAGCAGCTTGCTGCCTTTGCATATATTGCTGAGCTGCTGCTTCAGGAGATTGAGCAAGGTAGCCCTGACCTAGGTTAAACAAGCCCTGCCCTGCTACACCTGCTTGCTGTGCTAGATCAAGCCCCTGTGTTCCTGCTTGTTGCAAGAGCATGTCCCGCTGACGAGCCATCTCAGGAGACAATTGATAACCAGCGCTTGTCAGGTTGCCCTGAGCGTCTGTACCAAAGTTGCTACTACCAAAGGCCGTGGTAACGCCTACGGGACGGAACCGTTGTGCGTCTGCTGCTATTTGAGCAGCTTTAATTTGAGCATCGGCAGATGCCTGTGCTGCTTTCTTAGCGGAGTTACCACTAATAAGACTGCCTATTAAACCAGCCCCTGCTGATGCGATCATCATTGGCATATTATACCTCTTCCTTAATTAATACTTTATCAATAGTTTCTATATCTGTCTCAGAAGTAGCATGAATACAAAACCAAACACTGTCTTCTAAAGCATAAACAGCGTGGTTGATGTCTTTAATAATTGTAATACAGGCAGGAGCAACATATTCCTTGCTAAGCTCTCCATCAAACAACACCCTCACACGGCCTTTAGCCAATATACTAAGATGGTCATAGGTGTGTTTATGCTGTACAGCAAAAGAGCCTTCCTTTAGCTCCATCTCTTTTGCATAAAGGCCTTCTGAGAAGTGGTGTAGTTGGTTCATTATGCGGTGCGTTTCCACATATAGACAGTGATGTACGGCTGGTAGTTGGCGTTGGTGCCGGAGGAACCTGTTGAGGCAACGGTCGTGGCGACTGTGATACCTGTTGAGGCGGTGCTTGTTGATACTGATTGTGGATACGGAACCGATTGACTACCGCCTTGTGTGTATCCAACCTGTCCTTGTGGGCGCTCATAGGTGTGGGCGTGGCCCGGGTCACTGACCGATGATGACGCCGTATGCGTGTGGCTGACTGTGATTGCATCTGCGCTACCGCCAGTTTCTTCAGCGGTGTCAAATAAAGCGTTGCTAGAATTAAAGCCCACCATCACCCTACCAGCACCAAAGGCTGTCCAAGTACCAAAGCCCAGCAAAGTACCGGGGTTGGTGGCTACAGAGGCATTGGTGTAAATTGAGCCTACTGGGTAGAGAAGCGCTATTGCCGCTTGTACAAACGCTGTGCTTGCAATCTGTGTATTGCTTGTGCCAGCAGAGGCTGTAGGAGCTGTGGGAGTTCCTGAGAAAGCAGGAGAATTAATATCTGATTTAGTAGCCACTGCCGTAGCAATGTTATTAAACTCCGTATCAATCTCAGTGCCCTTGACAATCTTTAATGGATTGCCTGTGGACAGAGCATCTTTGGAAGCAAAGGCTGTGCTTTTTACATAATCGGTCATGCGAGTTTTCCGTTCTTAGCTTGTATTTCAATCTTTTGGATGCTCAAAGCAGCCCCTGATATTTCACTCTCGTAGCCTGTTTGTATCACCTTGCCACTGCCTGTTGGGTAGGCTATTAGAGTTTGTAAAGATGTTCCCGGACTATATTCTGCTATATTATACTCTGCTTCTCCGTAATAGTCAACCCCTTGAGCAGGTATTTGTACGGTTTGTGCATAATAATTACTAGAGAAGTCGTAGCCCCACTTCATTGAAACATATTGGTTTGTTCCTCCAATCACCACCACTGAAATCTTCTTCAATACTGATGTTACAGAAGCCTGTCCTAAGTCGGTGTGGTTGGTAAAGTATTGCAATCGGTAGGAAGAGGCATTGTCTGTATAGCCTGTGTATTTACCAATGTAGCCAGCTTTACCAATCAGCATGCTTCTATCGCGTAAGAAGCAGAAAGAAGAAGGAGCTATCCCGTCCCATGTGGTTACACGGTTGCTTCCATCTTGTAGCGACCCCCTTGTGTCAAAGCAATAAACAGTGGATAGAACAGGGAGAGTTAGAAGGTAGAAGCTTTCAAAGGGGTTGTACACGCTCTTGATGTTTGCAGCGGTTTCTCCATTTACAGCACTCATCAAGTCATTACGCACATTCTTGCTTAAATCCCTGAACGGAGCGCTTTTCTCTTGAATGGTTCTTAAAACGCTTCTAACGCCTGTATCTGACAAGAAGACAATATCAGAACCAGTGTTTTGAATTGTATCCCTTGCAATACAGCCTATGCCTGTAACTGTGTCTGATAGTTGTAAAGAAGCAGGAGCAAGCGCACCAGAATAGACCAATATGGTGGAACGACCAAAGATGAACAGGAAGCCGTTATGGGCTGCGAGTCCTGTTATGGTATCGGCTCCGTTAGGCCACACAGTGCTCACATCCAATGTTCCAGATGTGCCAGTAGTCCAAACCTGCCCTGCCAATATGTCAGAGAAAGCAACAACAGTTTTGTCTGAGCTGGTAGCAGCCACCCACAAGCGTCCATAGGCACTAAGCGCCACATTAGCCTGTGGAGCTGTGCCTAGATAGCCTGTCATCTCGCTAATACGCCGATAGGTGGTTGTAGAAACCAAAGGCTGAAACACCAGAGGGTCATGCCCTGTCTGGAAGAAATACAGGCATTGGTTTAAAGAAACAATCTGCCAATTGCTGTCTGTGATTGTGGGAGCAGTACCACCGCCTCCGTAGGTGAGCTCACTCAGCGTTCCTGAAGCCAGTTTGAACAGTTTGTTGTTTCCAGCAGCAGCAATGTATTCTGTGCCATTGTCTATTACAAGCTGAGCTATTGCCTTAACAGAAGCTGTGCTCAAGGCCCCTAAAACAGCATGCTGTGGTTGCCATCCCTTCCTAGCACCAATGCGTCCATATTGGTCAATCACACAATTATTAGCCACCAGAGCAAAACCCTGTGCAAGATCGAGGGAGGAGTCTTGTGTGTTCAGGCCCATGAAGCCCGGAGCTGAAATAGTGGAAGTTTGAATAGCTTGTGCCATTATGGGGCGCTCCAGCTTTCTTCCTCTGGATAACGAGAAGATTCTAAGGCAATATAGTCAGAAAGTACACTCTTGTACATGGAATAGGCTTCTGAGCTATTTAAGCCGCCATCTTCACCTCGCTCCACCAGCGCACGAGCGTAAGCAAGCAGCACCACTGGTTCTTTAGGAACAAGCATTTGAGAAGAGTCAGAAGCTAGTTCTTCTTGTGGAATGTAGAGGTTGAAATAAATGGTATAGACAGCATCAGGTATAGGAAATAAATCCACCTGTGTGTCGCCATTAGCGTTAATGCCGTTAAAATTGTAATAATAAGGAGCTCCTGTTACGGGGGTAGGAGAGCTGATGAAGTTTTGTGTCATCTGCTTAGAAGTTTGAGCCTCAAGAAAGTTCCTAGTTGTGTTGTTGTATATTTCCAACACTTTAAACCGTGCTCCTGTACCAACCATCACATAGTTGAATGTTCCAGAAGTTGTGGTGGCTGTTAATGTGGAGGTGAGGGCGTTCCAGTTATAGGCATCTTCCACCTGTCGCTTGGCATCATTGACAAACCTGCTAATAAGCTTGGAGAGCACATTCTCATTAACAGTGGTAACTTCTGGTTCACGAAGGCGTACCAGCACATCGTTAACCAAAGAGAGAAGAGAAGGGAGAGCCATATTTATCCTTTATTAATTGCACAGTTTCCAGCGCATTGCTGTAATGCTTCATAAACAAACCAACCTGTAGCGCCTAGCACCGCAACGGTTGTAAGTATGATGAGAAAGAGAGTTACTGCTTCATCTATCTCTTTAGCGCGTCTTTGTTTAGCTTCTCGCTCTTTTCTAGCAGCGTGAGCAGCATCCTTGTCCATTGTTGCTGCACGAGCCACAATCTTAGCCCATACATCCATCTTATTACTTTGGAAGAACAACATCTTAACTTCTTCTTCAAAGGCTCTAGCCTGTTCTATTGCCAGTTCCAGCTCAATTGCCTTGCCCATTGACGAGCCACTGAACTTGCCCTGCTTTGACTGACTAATAACCTTTACAGCGTCTGCCTTGGCTGAAAAGAACTTACCAAGAACAGGGCCAAGGCTTTCTACATCTTGTACAGTTTTAGCGGCTGTTTTAACCAGTTTAACTGCTGTTTGTATTGCTGCTAGAGCTGTAAAGGGGTCTATCATTTTCTTTCTTTCCAAACAATGCACCAAACATGCTGCCTATCAGAAGACCACCCCCACCTCTGGCACACCGGAGCAGGAGCGCTAATAGCAGGAGGAGGCAGAGCATCCATTAGTGGCTCCTGAAGTCTTGGATGAAGACGGCTATAGCAGCAATGAGGCCGCCAATCCACAGCAAAGGCTTTGCCAGTTTACTTAATGTTTCCAGCACTTTGAATGCTCCTTGTGCAGCGTTAAAGGCCTCTGTAACATCCTTAGTGCTGGTAGTTAAATTATCAACTTTCCCCTCGACAGCCACCAGCCTGTCGTATATTTCTCGGTGGGTGATGTCCTCGGTCATGGCGCATCAGCCGGTAATGGCGTGTTGCCCTCGGCCAGCCATGCAAGGTATTGCTGGTAGTCGGTGTTGGCTGGGTCGGCTAGAAAAGATGTAACGCTTCCCTCAGTTTCTTTAATAAAAACTTTTATCCCGTGTTCATCAGTTTTAAATTTATACATTTATAACTCCGCAGTTAAAAGCAAATAAGCAGATGTATTATTGTTTGCTTGTCCTAGGGATGCGTTTCCAACAGTTAAACCAGACGCTACTGGAAAATCTATGTTAGCCAAAACTTCTGTCCCTTGAGCATTTAAAGTTGGCACAGAATTACAAGCAATATCACTTGATGTATTAACTCCATAATTGCTTGCAGTGCTTGTTGTTGTTAAAGAGGGGGTAGTTCTCATGGATACTGGAAGATGCACAACTATTCGCACATTAGCAGTGGTTGTGCAAACCCCAACACCATATTTTGTAAAGTTGGTAGTGCCTTTTATCATCTGGCAATAACGTTGTGCTAATTGCAGTTCCGTCCCATAAGGCCTGTAATCAAACGATGTGGCTGTGCTGCCTTTTTCAAGCTGCACGCCTGTGATGTAGAAGGTTGCTCCGTTTGTGCCGACTACGCTGGTTGTTCCAGTTACTCCATCATAGTTACCAGCCTGCCACGAACCACCTGTTGACAAGCGAGTTGAACCAGAACCCATAGTTACACGTAAATTCATACCATTACCATTAGTGGTCAACCAAGTGCCACTTGTATCGCCAGCAATAGTTATAGTTTTGTATTCCCAAGTGTTAGCACTTGAAATTGTGTAACTATATGGATAACTACGATTAAAAGACGCATTAGATAAAGACCCGCTAAAAGTTCCAGTAAGGCTAGAGCGAACCCAAAATGATAAAGTTACTGTAGAAGCGTTTGCAGTCCCCCAACCAAAATCGGACATATTCAAACCTTCAACTCTTTGCTGTAGCAAAAAATAATCAGTAGATGTAATTGAATACGCGGATAAAGAGGTAATGCCTAAATAGTTTATAAATCCCGCTGGTGGGGTAACAGAACCAGCGTTTTGCTGAAATGAAAGTTTAGATGCTTGCGCTAAAGGAAAACTCCATCTATCAACGGAATATTGGTCATTAACAGGCGTAACACTCGCCCCAGCGTTCCTCTGGTCAATCACCATCGCGCCGTTGATGATGCGGTTAACCATGCCCACTTTGGCAGCGGTGGTCTGTACGCTGTTGTCTGCAAAGGTGATGCTCTCACCGCTTACTGCTACGGTCATGTTAATTGCTCCTCTGCGGGTTTGGGCGTGTTGCCCTCTGCTAGCCACTTCAAGTACTCTTGGTAGTCGGTGTTCCCCTCAACAAAAGGAATAACAGCATTATCTAGAAGACGAACAATTTGTTCGTTGCTTATTTCGCCATTTCGTGTTTTTATTTGTTTATACATTTATAACTCCGATGATGCTGTAAATTGACATCTTAAAGATTCACCAGCGCCAGATGACACATTGTTTGTGGCTACAAAACAAGCCGTACTTGAACCTCCTCCCGTAACGGAAGAAGTTTTGTTTCCACTATCCCCAGATACTTGTCCACCAGTTGCTCCAGAAAAAACGCCATACGAAACAATTGTTGGTGCTACTCTCATCCGAACTGGATAAAAAATTTGAATGGAACAATAATTTCCAGCGGCATCTGTGTATCTACCAATTTGACCAGTTGTGGTTACTGTTCCAATAGCAGTTCCAGGCTCATAGCTTGTTGTGAAATACCGCTGACAAAGCTGCAACTCATAAGGCCGGTAATCAAACGCTGTAGCTGTGCTGCCTTTTTCAAGCTGTACTCCAGTGATGTAGAAGGTTGCTCCGTTTGTGCCTACTACTGAGACTGCGCCTGTGGCGGCATAGTAAGCCGCACCAGCCCACGCGCCAGCAGTTCCTGACCTTGAAGAACCAGCACCAACGCTAAACCCTACATCTACTCCACCGCTGTTGTTTGTGCTCCAAGTTCCACTTGTATCTCCTGCAATAGTGACGGTTTCATATTCCCAAGTATTGGCGGCGCTAATAGTGTAGGTAAACGGGTAACTTCTATTGCCAGCGTAATTACGAAGCGTACCGCTAAATGTTCCTGTCAAACTTGAGCGCACCCAAAACGACAGAGTAACTGTCTGAGCACTTGCCGTGCCCCACCCTAAGTCGGCGATATTAAAACCTTCTACCGATTGTTGTACATAGAAAAAATCAGTAGAAGTAACCGAATAAGCAGAAGACGAAGTTATGCCAAGATAGTTTGTAAACCCCGTAGGCGGCGTAACTGCGGCAGCATTTTGCTGAATTGTTAATTTAGAAGTCTGTCCAACGCCGGTATACCAACGATCTAATGTGTATTGCCCGTTTGTAGGCGTCACACTCGCCCCAGCATTCCGCTGGTCAATCACCATCGCGCCGTTGATGATGCGGTTCTTGAAGCCGTTATAGCCCACTGATGTGCCTGTGCCACCGTAAGCCTCTGCAACAACGCCAGAAGATATTGCGCTACCACTGATGCCCGTAGTAGATGCCGTGGACAGCACAGTCCCCGTAGCATCAGGCAGCGTCAGCGTCTGGTTTGTGTTTGTGACAGGGGCTAACAGGGATACAACACCAGTACCACTTGCACTGCCAGTTACTGCAATACTACTCATGCTGCTGCTCCTTCAAGTGCGGAAAGGCGCTCTTCAAGCGCCGTGGAACGGGTTGTCAGGCTCGTGATGATTTTGTTCATATGTGCTTTCATCAGCAAGCCATCAAGACACAAGGCACACAGAATGAACCATCTGCGTAAGTGCAAGTGACATGGGTTGAAGTTACCTTGGCAACAGTCTTGGATCGCACGATGTCATCGCCTTGTGGCTTGGCAGTGCCGTCACCAGCAGACATAAGCAGATCACCACGGGCAACAGTCACGCCCTGTGCAATGCGGATAATCATGTCGCCCGTCATCGCCATGTTGATTTCGTCAACATTGTGATCTTCATCATGTGACCAGTTGACAAACACGCCAGCAACATTGGCATCGCCTTCAACATCAGACACCTTGACCTTGTTTAGCTGCTCGTTGTCAACAGGGTTGCCATCAACGTCTGTGTAGATATTCATCTCATCAAGGTTGGACAGCACAGTGCCTTTGAACAACTCAGGCTTAGTGAGCATTTGCGCCCAACGAGATAAGTGACCGCCATTGTAGGAAACAGTTGTTCCAGATACAGAAATGTTGCCTTCTTCAGTTGTAGCCTGATAGAAACGAATTAAATTGCCATCGCTTGCTAATCTGTTAAGTAATATAACCTCATCGTTATTAACAGTAAAAACACCTTTACCTGTGGCCCCTATGTAAGAACCAGCATCTGCAAAAACAGCCGCTGTTTTCCCCACCAGCAAGTTACCGCTGGAGTCGATACGGGCGCGTTCTACAAGACCAGTGCCGCCGCTTACCTGTGTGTGGAAACGCAAAGCACCAGCGGCATTGCCAGCAGTTGCGTTTTCTTTATATCCATCAATGCCAGCAAAAACTTCCAAAGACGATTGCGCAGTCTTGTATCCGCTAAAGCTAATTCCACCGCCAACTCCTGTTGCTTGAGAAGTTAAATCAAAGGTTTGGATATGCCAAACACCTGTTGCAGATTTTGCGTTGGCTTGAGAAACATCAAGTCTCGTTGTCGGCGAACTCGTCCCAATCCCCACATTGCCAGAGCTATTAATCCGCATCGCCTCCGCACCACCCTCAGCAAAAGCAATGGTGTCAGCCGCAGGGAAGAAGATGCCTGTGTTGGCATCAGTGCCACGAATAGCAGGGGCGGCTGCTGTGCCGTCTACATCCGAAAGGCCGTTTGTGCCGTCTAAAATTAAGCTCATAAAACCACCCATCTTGAACCCGAAGGTACTGTTACTGTTACCCCACCTGACACGCTCATTGGCCCTGCGCTCATTGCGCTGCTGCCGCTTGGAATGCTGTAACTTGCTGCCACGGTGTTTGAATTAACTACTAAGCCGTTGGAGGCCACTAATTGAGAGGCTTGCAGCTCGCCTGTGCTTGGCTTGTACAAATACTTAGCATTGCTGGTGTAGACGGTTGTTGGAACACCGCTAGTGGCTGCTGCAAATAAAGGATAGAGGTTGCTGGCTGTGGCTGTGTCGTTGCTGATTGTTGCACCAGAAACCACTGCTGCCCACGAAGCTGTTGTGCCGTCAGTGGTGAGGTATTCCCCTGCGTTGCCCGTCTGTGAAGGCAAGGCATCTACCGCTGCCCAGCTAGTTGCTGTTCCGTTAGTTGTTAAAAACTTACCGGACTGCCCTGTTTGAGAGGGTGTGTAGGAAGCTGCTAGTGTAGCGCTATTTGCTGCGTTTGTAGCACTAGTGGCTGCATTGCTTGCAGATGTGCTAGCATTGCTGGCCTGTGTAGAGGCTGTGGAAGCACTGCCAGATGCCGCAGAAGCGCTTGTAGCCGCCCCAGAAGCACTGGTAGCGGCGTTGGTGGCACTTGTGGACGCACCAGAGGCGCTGGTGGCTGCGTTGGTTGCAGATGTGCTAGCGTTGCTTGCTTGAGTGGTAGCTGTAGAAGCAGAAGCCGCTGCGTTAGTTGCTGATGTGCTGGCGTTGCTTGCCTGCGTGGTTGCTGTGCTGGCTGAGGCAGCAGCGTTGGTTGCAGATGTGGAAGCACCAGAGGCGCTGGTGGAGGCGTTAGAGGCGCTGGTAGAAGCAGCCGAGGCGCTAGAGGAAGCGGCTGAGGCACTGGCAGCAGCGGCTGTGGCGCTGGTGGACGCATTAGAAGCACTGGTGGAAGCTCCAGAGGCGCTAGAAGAAGCAGTAGAAGCGCTGGAGGATGCGGCAGCGGCACTGGCAGCGGCGGCTACAGCGGAAGCCTCTGCCTCATTAGAAATAAGGGTTAAGGCATTAATTTCAGAATCGGAATCAGCGTTACCGCCCCCTCCTGCTCCTCTAAAGATTGTCATAAATTTCCTTAACTTAACGAAGAGGTGCTGTTAGCGGGGTTTAGATCAAAGGAATTAACAGAGCTCATGGTTGAGCCAGTTTCAGTTGTAATTCTAATTTCATCGCCATCTTCTAGAATTACATAGGCGTTTCCATCAAACTTTAGAAACTCTCTAGCTGTTATTTGGTAGGCATCAATAATTGTAATTTCTAAGTTTTTGCTTTTGTCATACCACCAAACACTCACTGTTTTGTTTGTTCCAGTGTGATTAGTAACATAGAGCAAATCCCACTGAGCAGAGTAGTTAGAAGGGACAGTGTAGACAGTGGTTTTCGTATTGGCTGTTAAAACATTGCCAACAGAAACTCGTCTCATTTCTCATCCTTGGTTGCTTTCTTAGGAGGAGCCTTCTCTTCTACAGGCGCTTCTACAACTTCCTTGTATTCGCTATGCTTACGCATTGTAGCAATTGTTTCTTCTTCTGTCCACTCATATACACAGCCTGTGTGAATGCATTTAAATTTAGCCATAATATTTCCTTTTTGTAAAGAGCCTTGCCCGTTATAAAAAGGAAGCTCCCGTAGGAGCCCCCTTTAACCAGTTTAAGCCGGAACGATCAGCGCAACAGCAGAGCCGTCACGCAGTTCTTTAACGCCGTACAGGGTGTCAGCAGTGAACAGAGTACCGAGGTATTCTTGTTTGTACTGAGTCTGTGAACGCACACCCATCTGCTCAACAAACACTGCGAAGTCTTTATGACCTAACAGGCAAGCCTTAGCAGCAGTGGAGCCAGTAGTGGATTCAGCGTTGCTAGTCACGAAAACTGGCACACCATAAACATTACCGATTTCACCATTACGGATGGTGTTTGCACCACCTTGTTCACCCACGAAAGCCTGCTCAGTGAAACGAGCAATGCCCATCAGGGTGTTACGAGTGGAAGGAGGAACCATCAGGAAACGGTTGTCCATCGGAACATCGTTGTCATCCAAACGCTGGATGGAACGGCGGATAGCTGCATCAGTGAGAGCACCTAAACCAGTGTTGGCAGCAGCTACATAAGCGGTAGTACCATCAGCACCAGAGAAAGCAGCGTTGTAAGCAGCAGTAGAACCGCCACCGTTAACAGCACGACCCAATTGAATCAGGGAGCTATCCACTTGACGAGCAAGGGCGTAACCAGCATCTTCAGTGTAGAAGTTGCGGAGCGAGGCCAGAGCCTGTGCTTCGACAATATCTTCAATCAGACGGCTATACTCGTAGTGCTGGTTGATGGTTACAACAACTTCGCTCTCAGTAGCTGCAATCAGCGTAACTTGAGCAGAAGCGGCTTTAACCGAAGCATTACCGCGAGTGGGAGCAGGAATGTGAACGCTGTCACCTTTCTTGCCTTTGAATGCCATCTTTTTAACCAGATTGGCGAGAACCAAGTTTTTCTTGTAAGTTGCAACAATTTCATCTGACCAAATTTCGGGGATGAACGTTGCGCCTGTCGTCGTTGTGACGTGATCTGTACCTAAAGCCATTTTAAATTTTCCTTTATGAGCGCGTTAGCGCGATTATTTAACCCGTCCCTCAGCATAAGCCTGACGAATTTCAGGCTCAAGAGCTTCATAGCGGTTTGGGTCGGTCATGCGAAGACGAATAAGGTCGGCACGACGATAAACTTTCCTTGGAGACTCACCAGTTCCACTCGTGTCTACAGAAGCAGCTTTCAAGCTAGCTTTTAGCACGATCGTGCTATCTTCTTGTGCTTGTGTTGCTTTTACACCACGAATTTGTTTGTATGTAGAAAGAAGTTCATCCGCAGCTTCAAAGTCAAAGGCTGAATCAGCTTGTGTATACATCTGCATACGCAAGTTGCTACCCTTCACCCAATTGATAAACTCACCATCTTGAATAACATCAGCAAAGTCGGGATGTTTCTTTTGGAGCATCGCCTGCGTTTGCATCTGTTTAAATTGGCTTGCTGCTTGTTTAGCTGCCAATACATCTGGGTGCTTATCCACTGCTTCACGAACGGCTTTCTTTGGGTCTTCAAAGAAGTCAATTTCGTTTTCTACTACAGCAGGCTCTTCTTTTTTGTAGAGGTTCTGTTTTAAAAGCTCATCTGCCAGCTTACGAACTTCTCCTACTTCCTGTGCTTGTCTACCAATCAGCTTCTCAGCCTCTTGGTGCATCGTCACAATGTCTTCAAGACTCTTGCCTTCATACTTAGAAGGAATCTTGCTTTTAGGAGGAGGGGCTTCTGCCGCCTCTTTTTGTTCTACAGCGTCAAATTCACTAGTAAACACTTCTTCATCAATAATTGCCATACCGTCCCTTTCATCCTGCCCATAAGGGTTTTAGGAAAATTTAAAAGAATGCTTTACGCATTTGCCTTTTGTTCTTGTTTGAGCTTTTCAGCCCGGTTGCGTACCCATTTATCCGCTGCTCCGGGGAAAGCACCTGTAATGCCTTCTAACGAAATTCGCGGGGTAGATACTATACGAGTTGCTTCTTCACCACATTTTTTACAGGAAATGGTTCGTAAGCTATCGTCTATTAGTTGCTCGGAGATGTGAGAATTTGCACACTTGAAGTCAAAGAATCTTTTCATTCTTGTAGCTCCTCGTATGCGCGTGCACACGCTTCCTTGCGGTTTAAAAGCAAGTTAAGAATGTCGAGCTGGCCTTGTCGATGAAATAATATTTGTGCATCGCTGACAGTTGACAGTTCATTAACTGTGTTTTTAAGCTGTGAGAGGTCTTCCATGAGCAGCTTCCATCCTTCGGTAGCCATCATGGAAAAGGTTTCCTCATAATACTTTTGTAATTCAGGAGCCATTGGCTTTATCCTTGTTGTTTCTATGCCGCCATTGTACCATTTTTACAACAGTTTGTCAAGCATTTTTATTCATTTGGAGCATGGTAATACGCTCATTTCGTATACTATCTTGCTCTTTTATGCTTAAATCCTTCTCTTTTAGCATAAGTTCAGTG
>Ga0315905_10002044_pt1 | contig 21351 bp, 30 predicted proteins | sample LakEriMetagenome_5_FD_203522 | JGI IMG/M metagenome (GOLD analysis project Ga0315905, IMG submission 203522) | Freshwater fungal communities from buoy surface, Lake Erie, Ohio, United States - Buoy 4 MA121 | ecosystem: Environmental > Aquatic > Freshwater > Lake | place: USA: Lake Erie, Ohio...
AAGCGCAACGGGAAAACGCGACTGGTTATTTGGGGCCGTGGTTATTATCGGGCTGGCGTTAACCGTTGGCGTGGTGCTCTCGTTAATCTTTGTGGTTATACCCACCGAAAACCAGCGTTTGGCCGATATGACTTTTGGATCGGTGCTATCGATTGGAACCTCCATTTTCGCCTATTACGTTGGCAGTTCGCGAGGATCACATATGAAAGATAAAATTTTGCATAATGCCAAGCCGTAACCTGAAAGATTGCGACTATCGATTGCAACGTGCCTACACTCTGGCGGCTCGAGAGTTTCGTTTGCAATACCCAAACGATCCCCAGCCATTTATTACGTGCACCTATCGAAGCAACGATGAACAAATGGCCCTTTATGCGAAAGGGCGAACCGCTCCCGGTAAGATCGTGACGAATATTCAGGCCAATGGTAAGCATAACCAGAAACCCGCTCAGGCTTTCGATATCGCATTTAAAAACGAAAACGGGGCTCTCGACTGGAGCCCCGAATTATTCGAGAAATTTGCGGCCATTATTAAGGCCAATTTCAATGGGTTGGTAAAGTGGGGCGGTAATTGGAAACGCTTTCGCGATTTGCCCCATTTTGAGGTTTAAAACCTTAGGTAAATTTCGTTACCAGTTAACTGGTACAAATGCCCACTAATTATTTTGTGTTTTCTAATATCGCTGGGCTTACTTGAAAACAATAATTCGTGGCGTTCCTTTCTCAACTTGAGGATTTTTATGACGGTTGCAAAATCGTACATTCTGGGTTTCATTTTAAAAAGGTAAATCGTTATTTGGATCGGTTGGTTTTTCGGCTTTTGCCTCGGCTCTCTGGCCTTGGGCCTCAACTTTTAGGCTTACGAACTTTTTTCCTGATTTGGATTCTTTCACCCATCCAGCAATAATAAGCGTTTCGCCTTTTAGCATTATTTCGCCTCGGTAATCTGGCTGATTTTCGGCCGTTTTCTTTTCATTTTTAAAGAGCGATCCCGCTCCCTCTTTGTGTGTAAAATTGCTCATGTTTATTTTGGTTTTAAATTATAACTTTCGTCATTAGTTAGCTGGTAAAGTTCGGCCATAATCGCCCACATTCGAGCGTTTTCCTCCATGCTCGGCCGTAACGAGCGCCGCGTGGTGAGGATCCAGAGCTCGCGTTTTAGGATTGTGATTTTTGGATCTTCACCTTGCATTTGTAGTGCTCAATTAGTTGTTTGATTTCCTCCAGTGATAACCTCAGCGGTTCGTTTCTCAATATCATTAATTTGCTGGCCCGCTCGAAACCGATTCTCTCGGTTAATCTGGGGGCATATTCCAAAAGGTTGCCATGTTTGTGTTGGTTACATTCCACACATTGGCCATGTACATTATCCTCGTTAAACCTTAAATTGGGATAAGATCCCACCGAATAAAAGTGGCCCGCGTCATATTTAGCTGGTAAAGATTTCGCACACGAAATACATGGCTGGTTTCGATCCCTCAGGCGAATGAATTCGTTAAATACCTTTTGCAACTCTCGGCGGTATTGGCTAACGCTCTTTATATTCTCTCGCATCCGTTTAATTTCCCGCTTTGCCTTTTTGCGCTCAGTTACCCGCCCCCATTCAATTAAACACTGGGGTTTGGTGCAAGTGGCTTGCAAGGTCGAATAAGTTGGCGTAAACGGTTGCTTGCATATTTTACAGCGTTTCATATTACCGCTTTTTCAATTAATGATTTAAATCGGTGAATGCTCACCGGGAGCGATTTCACCTCTTTACTGGCGGTTCGCCATCGATCGTTTACGCGGCCGATCACTTTACAAGTTCCGTTTTTCGCGTGGAACAATACGCGGTTGGCGTTGACGATATCAAAAGAGCCATCGGAGTTTTTAAAGATTCTCATAATTTTCAATTGCTTTAAATATTTCGTAAACTACTTGGGGCACTATCGCATTTCCATAGGCTTTTATGGATTCGTTTCGCCACTTTGGAAAGGTAATTCCGTCCAGTTCGGTGGGAAGCCCATCATTTCCGCAACAAATCGGGGATTGAGTTGGGAAGTTGTGCCAGCTTTGGCGTTCGTTAAACAATGCATTTGGTTCACCAAAGTGGTTCGCATTGATAAATGGTAAGTTGGCCGCGTTATTCCCCCATTTTTGTCGCTGGCCCTTGGCGTGTTTAACATTGGGTTCGTCATCATATACCTCACGAGAGTCATCGAATGCATTGAACCCGGTTTCACTTGAGAGCTTTTCATGTTCGCCGTTGCGTTGGTTGCATCCATCGCCGTTGGCTTGGGCAACAAACCAAACTCGTTCTCGTTGGTGCGGCGCATTGATCGCGCTCGCAGGTATAACAAAGGGCGCGACTGAATAGCCGAGAGTTTCCAAGTCAGTACACACCTCGTTGAATACCAGCCCCCCGTTCCAATTAGTAAGCCCGCGAACGTTTTCGCCCACAACGAAACGCGGGGAAATCTCTCGTATTGCTCTAAGCATTTCCGGCCATAGATGGCGTTCATCTTCTTTGCCAAGTCGCTTTCCTGCGCTTGAGTATGGTTGACACGGGAATCCCCCTGTGAGAACATCAATTGTGTTTGCATATTTAGTAAAGTCGCTTTTGGTTATATCTGTAAATAATTCGGCGTTCGGCCAGTAATGTTTTAGAACTCGTTGCCCAAATGGGTTCCATTCGCAATGGAAAACGTTTTCCCATCCCATCCACTCAGCGGCGAGATCGAAACCTCCGATTCCCGAAAATAATGAGCCATGTTTCATAATTCAAAAAAGTTTTCTGGTTGGATTTTGGGTGTATCAGTGTAGTGCATTGTTTCGGGGGTGAAATTTATATTTACGAAACCCGTTCGGCCGTTACGATGTTTGGCGATTATAAACTCGGCGGTGTTAATACCACTGGTTTTATCGTAATAATCTTGGCGGTAAAGAAACGAAACAACGTCCGCATCTTGCTCGAGCGATCCAGAATCGCGTAAATCTGATAACATTGGGCGTTTATCGCTTCGGGTTTCGAGTGATCTGGATAACTGGGCCAATGCGATAACTGGTAAATCGTTTTCTTTGGCGATTAATTTCAACCCTCTGGATATTGCCGAAACTTCTTGTTCACGGTTGGCCGTTTTCGATTTAGCGGCGGCGATCAATTGCACATAATCGATAAACACCGCCTCGATTTTATGCTTTTCTTTCAGCGTTCGAACCCTCGTTTTAAGATCGTAAATATTTAAAGCGGCGTTATCGTCTATATAAATTGGGAGGGCGTTTAATTGATCCACGGTTTGGTAATACTTAACTTTCGAATCCCGATCGAGTCGATGTTTCGCCAGTTGCTCGGCGTTCAACCCGCTCATGATTGAAGCCATGCGAAATACGATCTGAACGCGGCTCATTTCAAGGCTAAAAAATGCGACTGGTTTTCCACTTTTGGCCATGTTTAAGAGTACCGAAATGGCGAAAGATGTTTTACCCATCCCGGGGCGGGCGGCTATATAAACGAGATCCGATTTCTGGTGGCCACCGAGTACGCCATCGATGGCACGGATTCCAGTTGGTAATCCAGCCACGCCCGTTTTTTCCCTTGCTTCGATGCTTTCGGTGGTTTCTGGGGTAATATTGGACACGTGCGAGCTCTGGCCTTTTAGGTTGTTACGGATCAGGTCGGTTAATTCGGTGCTAAATTGGTTATAAAGTTCAAACGGATCTGTTTCTGGTGAGAGTGCCAGTTCGGCAACACGCGCGGCGCTTTTTGCCAGTTCCCGTTTTAAAAACATTTCGGTGAGTGATAAGGCCCACACCTCGAGGTTGGCGGTTGAGCTCACGCGGCTGGTTAGTTCAGAGATGTATTGAGGCCCGCCAGCGCTGGTAAGTTGTTTGGATTTTCTCAGCGCTTGAGTAACGGTTAAAATATCGATCGGCTGGTTGTCGTTTTTCAGTTTTAACACCGATTCCATTACAAGCCCATTACGGGGGTCGAAAAACTTTTCCGAGGTTAGTATACCATCGACACGTTTAAGCGCGTTAAAATCGAGTAAAATAGCCCCTAAAATGATTTTTTCGAGTTCCGTATCATTCGGGGGTAAAAAGGTGGTTAAGTTCATCAAGTTTGGTATATGTGTGTTGAGTCGTTAAGTTTTGGTATTGGTGGCCCTCGTTATGCTTTGGCTGGGCTTGGGTTTCCAGCCATCGGCCACCTCTCATTTTTTGCCTCCAGTTTTTCACCGGCTGGCCTTTTGCATCAATCCAATTGCCATCGTTGTAATAGTGCCACGCTTTGGCCCCTTGCTCTGGTGTGGATCCTTGTTCAGTAAACCATGCTTGTACCTCGGCGAGTGTTGGCGGTTCGAATTCTTTTTTTATAGATTTTTTTTCTTTAGTAACATTCTCAGTTACATTAACATTTACATTATCATTTACATTAACAGCTACGTTTGCCATGGTTTGGTTAGCATTTTTAGCATTTGCTAGCATTTGCTTTGCTTTGGTTAACCCCCCTTTTTGGCCCGCTTCTTTTCTCACTTGTTTAACACGTTCCCATTTTTCGGAATCGCGTTCCCATTGGTTGACTAATGGAGTGATGGCGATTTTTAGCCAGAATTCAGTTGGCATTTCACCAGTTAAATGATAATTGTAAATCGCTTTAAATAACTCACCCGCTTGCTGGGTGTTGAGATCGCTCAGGATATTGAGCGAATCAATGTAAAGGATAAAAGATTTTTTCATTTCAAAAAATACCCCCCCAACGTTTAAAGGGACTCCCGTGGCCTAATGGCCGACTGGCAATAAACGAGAGGGGGATTTTTTAAATTTCATTACGAGAGTCCATTGCAATAATAACGAGGCTTAAAATTCCAGCGTTATTTTGATCCCGTAACTTTTCAACACCTCGATGGCCTCACCCACGCGGCGGCCGCGTATTGCCTCCATTGATTCGATTGATTCGGTTGGTTCGGTTGTAACTGGTTGTAACAGGTTACCGGGATCAACTTGTTTAGGGGCATTTCGGGGCATTTTAGGGGGTACGCCCTTTTTATGCAAGATCAAACGTTGCAAATTCAGGGCGATCGTTTGGGCGCTTGCTGGGCGGCCGATGGCGTAAACCTGATGTTTTACTCGGCGTAAATAACCCGCTTTTTTCATCATTGAAATGTAGCTGGTATAGGTACCGCGAATAAATCCACGGGCCTCACAAGCGTTATAAATAGTGGCTGTTTCAACCTCGGCTCGTTTCGAAACCGTGTCGGTGATCAATTCGATTAATTCTTTATTCATGGTTTTGGGGTTAAAATTTATACCAGTTGTGTAAAATAGTTGCCTTGAATGAGTGGGCGCGTTCCATCGCTTCGCACATGGCGGCCATATCCTCAGGGTTGGCAGTTATAACCGTATGATGCAAGCGGCGGTTTTCGGGTTGTCGTGGATCGTAACTCGCAAACACCCACGCGGGCAAATTAAAAGTGAGCATATTGCCCATAATTTGCCAGTAATAATCTGAGTTCACCCGCTTGAGATCTTCGCCAGTTTCAACCTGAGAGTATAAATAGTGATTTACTGAATTCCATGGACACTTTATTTCGCATCCCACGGGGCCAAATTCGGGGTGAATCATAAACGCATCAGGTGAGCAACCGAAATAATCATTAAACAATTTAAACGATGGCTTGAGCTCGGTGGATTCCTCTGGTGAATTAAGGGCGATTTGCAACTGGCGGAGGGCGTGTTCCTCCCATTCATTCCCCCAGTCGATGGCGCGGCTAGTTGCCTCGTTTGCCGATTGGCCCGTTACGGTTTCCATGGCCTTTTCGTAAATGTACTTTTTGGCCGTTTCTGAAAGTTCGCCCGCTTCGATCGCCGCTTTCGTTTTGGGGTTAGTCATTAGGGCGCTGATCCCGCTTCCGGTGAAACGTCCGAGGCGTAATTTATCCCACGCGCTGGTGTTCTGGGCCACGCTGGCCATGTATTCGGTTAAATAGGGGTTATTGCTCATTTTGCTTTTCAATTAATTGGTTTAAATGTGTTTTTTGGCTGGGGCTCATTACGTTTTCCAGTGAGCCGATGGCTGCGATGGCGAGTGGATCGCGGTTCATTATTCCCACCTCCAGTTTATTGATTACGGCCTGAGGTAATTCGCCCACTTGTAATTTATAGGGCTGGTATTGATCCACGTTTTTTCGGTTAAGATCGCGGCCGAATATCTTTCCCAGAGATTGGGCGGCGTTTTTTAAACACTCGCTTTTGAGTTTAGGGAAAGCCATATCGAGGGCATTGGCTTTTTTGTTGCTGGGATTGAGAGCCCACTGATTGCGATCGGTGCCAGTTACGCCATCGGGTACCCGATCCACCATAATAACAATGGAGGCGGCTCCGGTGCGGCGAATCTCGAAACCTGTTACGGGGTGGATACAAACGAGCTCAATGGATCCTTGCACCTCGTTGGCGATGGCGTTCCATTTAAAGTTTTCGGTTTTCCATTGGCCAAAAAATAATTCGTCCAGAGTCATTTCGATATGTGAAATAACCACGGTTTGGGCCTTACGATCGGGAGTGGATTCCACGGCCAACTCGCTGGGTGCTGAGTTGAGCCGCGTTTGAAATTTCTGGAGCGAATCCAGCGTTTCGGGGTTTAACGGATAAGTAAGCATATTAGAGTAATGATGTTTATTATTAATAAAACTCTGAGTTCGGTTCGGATATCATTCATAGCGCTTGATTTATGCGCTCGAGAACGCGGTTGTACATTTCCATAAATTCTTCGCGCGTTATTGCCTTAACGCTGCTGTTAGTTGCTGCCATTGGCACCTCGCTCAGTAACCAAATGTTCGCTTGTTTGATACGCACCCAATCATTAACGCTGAGAATCCTATCCTCGGCGAGTATTGCCCACATGGTATAGGAGTCGGAACAATAATAAGGGAGCTCAATTTTGAGTGTGTCCACGGTGGTTAGGACTTTTACGGGGATTTCTAAAGTTGCCATCTTAAAAATAGATTTTGGGGGTTAAAAATTGGATGTTAATTCGATTGAGTAATCGTTACCGATACCGCCAGCAATAAAGTTGCCGTGGTTATCCTCGCGGTATTCGAGGCCAAGATCCTCGCAACGATCAATAAAGGAAATAAGCGCTTCGCGAATGTTTTGAAACTCGATAATTTGCGAGGTGCGATCCGGGTGGTTTGAAATAATAAGTGAGTAACTCATAATAAAAGGGTTTTAAGTTGCTATGGAAAAAATGCGCGTTGATCAGCCGCGCCCCTGAGGTTATTACGCCCAGTTGAGGGCGTTTCTCAATTCTCTTAAACCATCTAATTGGATACAACTTTCTGGTTGAGCGCACGTGTGTAATCTTTCTTGAGTTTTAACTGGAGCCGAATGAATAATCGCGGTGTTGGTAGTTGTTACCTCAGCCGTTGCGAATAATGCGTTGAAATCGAAAGTTTCAATCGTGTAAAGTGTTTCTTTGTTCATTGTGTTAATGTGTTAATTGTTTGGCAAATATATGTCGCAAATATGATACACACCAAATCGAAGTTAACTTTTTTTTGATTGATTTTGTTAATAACCCCAATAAACCCAGAATTGGCGCGGGTTTCAATGTTGAAAATTAGGCGTATGAATACCGCCCATAATTGGGGAAAAGCTCGAAAAACATACGCATGGCTACCGCATCAGCGTAATCGGGTGAAATGCCATGAGTTCGGGCAATTTCCTCTTTACCAGTTACCGCCAGTTTGCCATCGCCCTCGGGGTTTTTACGGCGTATTAAATCGAGTTCCTTAACGATCGTATCCCGGTGCTGGATCGGGAATGTGATTCGGTTTAATTCCACGAATTCGGCCAACTTAAAAAAACATTCGGCCTTGAGATTAACGAACCGCTCTGGCTTTGTGGCCCTTGAGCCGTTACGAAACTCGCGACACTTGAGCACATCCACCAGCCCCGCCCCCAGCCCATCGGCATCGGCGATAACATTCGATAATTTTACTTTGTGGTAATCGGCCAGTTCCCGAATGATGGCCGCCGTTTCATCGATCTTCTTTTTTCGGAGCTCTGTTATTTGAATCAGCGATAAACCACGCCAGAGGGCGATTACGGTTCGATCCTTTCCCAGTCGCGCAATATCGGCCGTGATGTATAACTCACCCGTTTCGCTGGCTGGGCGAAAACATCGCAGTAAATCGTCCGTGGTAAATAGCGCGTCCAGAGTTTCGTCAAAATCCCAATCGCCATCCAATAACCTTTTACGATCCACCTCTGGCAACCGTGCGAGGGTTTCGGCGTACGTGGGGGGTAAATGGGGATTATCAGCCACGCGGGATTGAATAAACACCAGATGGGGGGGCAACTGGTTCGCTCGAAACGGGGCGAAAAACTCGTTATATAACCAACCTTTGGAGGGGTTACAAGTGAGCAACGTTTTGGGGCTTAGATTGTATTGATTGAGGCGGTAACGAATACGGCTCCTTACGATATCGATGGCCTTTTTGCTCACCTGAGAGCATTCGTCAATAAATGAATCGGTAATTTCGAGCGATCCCAGAGAATCAAACGAAGGATCTGAGGGGTAAGCGAATAGATCCTTTAAAATAATTTCCGATCCATTCGAGAAAGTAATAACATTCGATTGGGCATTAAACTGGTAATGTTTATTCGCCACCAGCCCGAATAACCCCGCCACCTCGAAAAACGTTTTGAGCGTGGTTTTCTTCAGTGTATCGAGTTTTGATCGCCCGATCAGGCCGCGAGTCCCGGGATACTTTAAACGCCTCATAATTTGCCACGCGCAACCAGTAAACGATTTCGCACCGCCAGCGGCCCCGCCAAATAACACCACCTCAGCGGGGGAATCGAGCCCCAGCGCATCGAGGGCGGCGTTTTGCTTTGGTAAAAACTCAATGGGCATGGATCCAGTAAATTAAATAAATCGGGTTATTGGTTCGTTTGTAAAGTTCGGCGGTAATCACATTTAGGCGGCGGCGTTTCTTTCGCTGATCGACTGAGTTTTTATCTGGGGCAATTAGCAAGCGCCACCGTTCACCCCGTAATTCATCAGTTGAGTAATCAGCTAGTTTTTTCCTCACGCTAAAATTTCGATTTGGGGTAAAAAGTGGGCCAATCCATTTAGGTTTTTTTCGCTCAGGCATTTCGCCAAATCGTTTAACTTATTTCGCGTTTGGGGATCACACGAATAACGAATGGCCATCGATTTTTTGGCGTGTATTACTGAGGCATGGTCGTATTTATGGTGGAATAATTTCCCGATCGTTTCAAAGGTTGCCCCGGGGAGTTCAAAGTAAAGCGCCACCATTACCATTTGGCGGCTCAGCACCTCGTTAAAACGGCGGCTGGTAGTTTTACCAATGTTTTCCACGCCCGTTAATTCGCTCACCATTTTAAAAACGAATTCGGTTATTTGCTCGGCCCCCATTGGATCGGCGTTTAACCCCTCGAGGTATGTTACCGCCTCAGCCATCATTTCGGGGGTAAAATGGGGCATGAGTAGGGTAATAACCTTTTTTTGGTACCTCTGAGGGATTAAGGCGCTGGCGGTTTTTAGTGTTTCAGTTGCGTTCATAAAAGTTCACATATCGGTTTTTTAATTATTGCGCTCAAGCGATTGAGATCCTTTAAAGTCATTCGCTGGGGTTCTTTCACCCAGCGGTAACAAGTGTGGCGGCTTACTTTCATTCGAGCCGAAAAGAGCGCTTTGGTACCGAAATGCTCATTAATTATTTTATCGAGTTTATCGGGGCTCATTCTGGTTCCTTTTGTAATTCTTTATTGACTTTTTTAAGATCTTCAAACGCTTGCTCATAACCAGCCATGTAAGCCGCGTTCATAAATGAGCGCTCGGCCTCGATAAATTGCTCGCCGAGTTTTAAAACCTCGCGGTAACCACCAGCGGCCAACGAGTTCGGGTTCCAATTGTAACGTTGCTGGATCAATGCCAGAAACTCATTTACGGGCGTTAACACCGTGCGTTTTTCTTCGTTAATAACTGAATCGGGTTCCATTGTGTATAGGGTTTAAATTAGTAGCCACAAAGATATGTTTGTTTTTTGCTACATTGAAAAGGGTTTGAAAAAAGTTTTGGACACCGAACTGGAAAAGCATTACCCCACGTGGCGGCGGTTCGCTCGCGGCCTCACCCGCGACACGGTAAAGGGTGACGATCTACTGGCCGAAACGCTTTTGAAGATCTTGGAAAACCAACGTGAAAAGGCGGAGGCTCTGGCGGCTGAGGGAAAACTATTTTACTATGTTAACCGCGCTTTGTACCTAATGCACATCGACCCATCGGGACGTTTTGGGGTGAAATATGGAAAGTTCGCTCGCAACTGGGAAACCCTAAGCGAGAAACATCTGGAGGAACCGATGGCCCCATGGCTGGGATCGCGACTTGATAACGAGTATTTGGATGCGTATATCCAATTAATGCCCCAATTGGATGGCGTGGTTTTGAGGTTATATATGCTGGACGATTTCAGTTACAAGGAAGCCAGTAAGGCCACTGGCATACCGGTGAAACAACTTTACAAATTAGTCGAAAACGCAATTACTAAAATTAAAAAAAATGTTCAAAGTACCCCCAGCAATCGCGGCCGAAAGAATGGCGGCGTGTAAAGAGTGTAAACACTATAAAACCGAAACCCAAAGTTGTGGAACGTTCCTTTTCGGGGGAAAGCTCTCGCCCGAGGATCTCGCCGAGGCTGAGGAATCCAACCAGATTACCCACTATCGAAAGAAACTCCGTTTGTGCGGGTGTAAAATGCCAGTTAAAACGAAATACGCTCTGGCACGGTGCCCAATAAACAAGTGGGGGCGGTATAAACTCAACGATCAGGAAACCGAGGCGTTGCAAGCGTTCATTTCGGGGTTACCCACTCAGGGCGTTTACACCAGCGAAATGGTAAAGGAAGCTGTTAACTGGTTTACTAAAATGACTGGCCAGCGCTATGGGTGCTCAACTTGTAAGGCGCGGGTTATTTTTGACTTTCTGAAAGATTCCGTGTCGGTGGCCGATACGGACGATTTGGGGCAATAATCGAAAACGAGCCGTTTTATAAGTAAATAAACAGCCATGCCCCTACCAACAAAGAAAGAAAACGAAACCAAGCCCGAATTTATCGCCCGTTGCATGGCCGATAATACACTGGTGGCCGAGTTTCCCGATGCACCCCAGCGGTTCGCCATTTGCCAAACCCAATGGGCGAAATAATTGTTAATATGTGCGATTTGGCCACCGATGAAACACCAGTAAAATAAGGAAAACAGAGATATTAACACCGAAAAAAATGGAAACAAACGAAATACTCGGCTACGTTCTGGCCATTGCAGTGATCATAATCGGATTTTGCGGCACCATTGACGCGATTAAACAAACTAAACGTAATAAGTGATATGGAAGATAGTTACGCACAATTCAACACCAAAAAAAGGGCGTTTCTGGAATCACTCGAGGCTAACCTCGGGATCGTAACGAAAGCCGCCGCCGCCGTTGGCCTGAGCCGTGACGTTCATTATTATTGGTTGAAAAACGATCCTGAGTATAAAGCGGCGGTTGAAAGTGTCGAGGATTCGGTTCTGGATTTCGCCGAGAGTAAATTGCACGGGTTAATTGATGGGGGCGATACGGCCGCCACTATTTTCTACATGAAAACGAAAGGCAAAAAACGCGGTTACGTGGAGCGTCAAGAATTAACTGGGGCCGATAACCAGCCAATCATTACGATCAGTTCGAACCTATGAAACTAAGGATCCCCGGGGAAATATCCCAGATAACGCTCAGCCAGTTCATGGCATACCACAACGCCGTGGACGATATCGAGCGGGTTATGGTAATCATAAACAAAAGCCGCGAATATTGCGAGGGCTTAAAAGCCGATTCGGTGCAAACGATAATAACCCTTTTCGAGGAGGTAATCGATGGGAGCGCGGCCGAGTTCGAACGTATCATTTCGGTTAATGGTAAGCGGCTCGGGTTCCTCCCAGATATTAATTCCATGACGTTTCGTGAACACGTTGATTTGGATCAGTTGGCCCAAACGATATGGCGCGAGGGTAAGCCATGCGATTACACCGAGTTGCCACGGCTGATGGCGATCATGTTTCGCCCAGTAACCGAACAGGTGGGGGAATATTACAATATTGAGAAATACGATCTGGATAAAACCTCCAGATATATGCCCGAGATAATGGCGCTTACATTGGATCGCGTTAATGGCGCGTTGCTTTTTTTTTCGAGTATCGGCGCGGAATTAGCAAACAATTCTCTGGTTTATTTGGATTCGATCCTCAAGAAGGAAATGAGCACGATTATACCCCCTCAGGACTCGGGCGATGGGGCTGGTTCCATATCCTCGAGGCGGTGAGCGGTAACGATCTCACGAAACACGATTTGGTTTTAGATAAGGCGGCCAGTTCGGTATTTACCCACCTCAGTTACATGAGGGATTTTAACGCCGAGCAAGCGCGAATAATGAAACAAGCATACAAATTGAAATGATTACTCAAATAAGTTACAACGTATTGATCGAGCGGATGAGGGTTTTCGCCTCTGGCCACTTTCTCATTAAGGGATTTACTCACGGGCACCCATCCAATATCGATATTGAAAAGGATCTCCAGTTCCCATGGATGCACGTTTACCCCGTTGAGGTTGAACCCCGGGCTGGATCGCGTTTGTATTCATTTATAATCACGTTCGCCGATTTGCCGCGTGACAAAGAAACGCCCGCCGAATACGAGCGCGAGGTAATAAGCGATTGTATAAAGTTGGCCGAGGATCTTATCGCCGAAATTCAAAACGGCCTCACCCTATTCGGGCCAACCGTGGAGCTCGAGGGCTCGCCATCGATCGAGGTGTTTATACAAGAATATTCCCAAACCTTAACTGGCGTTAATCTGGCGCTCACCCTTTCGGTGCCATGGGATTGGAACGCTTGCGATATTCCAGCCGATTGGACGGTTGGCGGTTCGGGATCTGGCGGCACGGGTTCGGGAGGATCTGGGGTAATACTGGAAACCAACGGCGTGTTAAATGGCGATCAGACTTTACTCAATTTGCAACAGGGCACCAACGTAACCATTACCGACAATGGATCGGGAACCATTACGATCAGCGCAACTGGCGGGGGCGGTGGATCTGGCACGGTAACCAGCGTGGGGCTTTCAGCGCCATCGGCTTTCAACGTTTCGGGCTCACCAGTTACAACCTCTGGCACCCTCGCAATATCTGGGGCGGGTAACGCGGGCCAATACATCGATGGCACGGGATCGCTTCAAACGTTCCCCACTATTCCAGCGGCTCAGGTTCCCGCCGATTGGAACGCCACCACTGGGGTGAGTCGAATACTCAATAAACCAACGATCCCCGCCGCTCAGGTAAATAGCGATTGGAACGCCTCAAGTGGCGTGGCTGAGATCCTAAATAAGCCAACCATACCAGCGGCCCAGATCCAAAGCGATTGGAACCAATCGAATAACGCGGCGCTGGATTTCATTAAAAATAAACCGACAATTCCCACTACGCTGGATAGCCTAACGGATGTAACCGCACCATCGCCAACCAACGGCCAAGTGTTAACATGGAACGGAACGGCGTGGGTGAATAGTACGCCATCGACTGGGGGCACGGTTACCAGCGTGGCGTTAACGATGCCAGCGGCTTTCTCGGTTACTGGATCGCCGATTACCACGGCGGGCACCCTCGCGGTTACTGGGGCTGGTAATACTGGCCAATATGTTCGGGGCGATGGTACCCTCGCAAATTTCCCATCGACTGGGGGCGGCGGCGGCCAAATATTTTATTTTAACGGGAATATCTCTCAGGGTACAATTGGGGGGAATGATTTTTACCAATTAGGTACGGCGGCCAACACTGGCCCAGCGGCTAACTTTACACGAAACACAACTGGAGCAATTGCGCGGTTTATTACGGATGTAAATAGCCCGAATCATTTGATAATTCCAGCGGGGGTTTGGACGGTGGATGCATACCTGAGCGAAACGGGAGGGGGTTCGAATAACGCCGAAATAATCGCTGTTTTGAAGGTTTACAACGGATCGACTTTTACCACCATCGCGAGCTCACCACTGGAGCAAATCACTAACGGCAACGTTCCCGATCTTTACACGTTCGCCATATCGGTACCGAATACCATAACCGCCGCAACCGATCGCGTGGTTATTGAGTTCGATATTCAGAACACCAATGGTAAAACCGTAACGCTTTACACCGAGGACGGGCGAATTGGTGAGGTGCATTCAACGTATGCCATCGGGATCAGTTCATTAAATGGACTAACGGCCAACACCCAAACATTCGCAACGGGAACCACCGGAACCGATTTCGGAATTAATTCGGCTGGATCAGTTCACACGTTCAATTTACCCACGGCCTCCGCTTCGAATCGGGGTGCTCTCTCGAGCGCTGATTGGGCCACGTTCAATGGTAAACAAAATTCGATCGGTTTAACCACGGTGGGAACCAACCTCGCCACGTTGCCAAACCCTAGCGCGGTTCGTTACTTGAGAATAAATGCCGATAACACGGTGAGCGCGTTAACGATTGCGGCTCTGAAAAGCGATCTGGGTATTAATAGCGTGGTTTTAAGTACTAACTTTAGCAACGTAGGGACGGCGAATTACGAGGATGTAACGGGGCTATCTTTCCCCGTGACTGCTAATAAAGTTTATAAGTGGCGGGCCACGCTCGGCTACACCAACACGGCAAACATTCAATTTGCCATTGATGGGCCCGCGGTAACTTTTAACCGATATCGTTTCACCACGGCGGGAACCTCAACAAGTAACCTCGTAAATAATCAGAGTAGTTATAATAACCCGAATTCAACTAGCGCGGCGGTAAACGGCGTTAGTACGGCAGATGGCTTAATAAGGCCCAGCGCGAGCGGAACGTTAATAATTAGGGCCCGCTCGGCTTCAGTTGGTGGGGTAACGGTGTTGGCTGGATCAATAATCGAATGGGAGGAAGTTTTATAATGGCCTCACTTTCTGAAAATAGAAAGATCCTCGATGGGTTTGGCGATCGCGTAATAAAAAGCGCTCAGGCCAACCTCAGAAAGAAACGCCAGATTCGCGGCCGATCAGTTAACCGAATCGATACCGGGAACCTTAGGGATAAATTAACTTATGGATATTTTAAACGAGGGCCGAAAATTATCCAGTGGTTCGGGGTGCCAGCTAATGACACCGCGACACGTAATTACGCCGATGTGATCGAGAAAGGAAGGCGGCCAGATAACAACCCCACCACGTGGCCACCAGTGGGGCCGATAATGGCATGGATGGAACGCAAGGGATTATTTAGCGTAACGGCCGAGGCTGAGGGTAATAAAAGCCGTGAGGCTTATGCAATGGCGAAAAGTATCGGTAAACGGGGGATCGTTGGCGTTTATTATATGAGGGATGCGTTTCAAACCGAGTTTCGAAAATCTGGTAAAGAGTTTCGAGAGTTTTATCGGAGGGAAATTTTACAACAATTGAGGCTCAAGGCTGATAAATATATAAAATAAAAATGGCGATTACCATAAACGGGCAACCGTACACATTCACGCCGCGAGGGCAAAAGTTAATTTACGATCTCACATCCACCAATTCGGGCAATACTGGATTTAAATTCGGGATTGAGGTAACCGATGTGGCGGCGGGTAAAACGTACAACTTTTTTTTGGATCCCTCACCAGATGGCCACGCTTATTTCGATTTAAACCCACTCGTTAACCTGAGGAATAAAGAGAATACACCAATACATGGCACCACGGCCAGCCAACACATCGAGCCCGAGGGCGATTCATATAACCGATACGAAATGCTATTTACCGAATGGTGGGTAATTAGTGGGGTATTAACTGAAAACGATGGCGTAAACAATAGCGCCACAACGGCCGTTTATAATGGTTATTTGCAACCAATCGAAGGTTACCGCCCGAACGTATTCGGCAGTTCAAATAAAGAGGTTAAAATCGTAAATAACTCGAATTCCGATTATATGCAAAGCGATCGGCGTTTTGATACGTTCACTTTTGCGCTGGCCCAGAGTTTAGGTATTACCCCCAGTTCGAATAAGGTATTTATACCAGCGCTTTCGAGCGATTGGGGTTTATTGTTTGTTACTGGTTTGGACGAATTCGTCCCGAGCGCTCCAGATTCGTATCGCGTTTCGGTATTCGGTTCGTCCACATCGGCCGCGTTTATCAATTTCACGCCAGCCACTCAGATTGGGATTCCATGTTACCCTCAAAACTTAACGAATTCAACCAATCCACTGGTGCCCGATCCAATCGCATTGGATTGGGATTTTTACACTATCGAGGCATACAACGGGGCTAGCATAGTTAGTAAGACTTATTACTTTTTTAACGCTGAGAAATACGGCCAATTTGATTGTCGTTATGATTACAAACGTTTGGCGTGGACTAACTCACGCGGCGGCTGGGATTATTTCAACTTTATAAAGAAAAACGAGGTTACCAATAATATCGAGCGTAAACAATACAAACGAGTTTTATTCAATGGCACCTCAACGATTTTTAGCCGATACGATCGCCAGATGTATGATCGCCAAAACATCGTTACACAAACGATTTCGCTGGCTTCCGATTGGGTGCAAGAAAACGAATTTGAGTTTTTACGTTCGTTAATGGTTTCGAACCAAGTTCATTTAGTTAACACCGATGGCACACATATACCTGTTAGCGTGGACGAAAGTTCGTTTCTTGAGCGTAAGGAGCGCAATGGTAAATTATATAACGTGACTCTGAAAGTGAGTCACTCTCAAGATTACTCGAGTTAATGGAAAACGAAGTTCAATTAATAGTAAAACGTGGCGGCAATATCAATTTATTGAGCCAAAGTGATTTGGCCAATTTTGGGGGTGTTGGTTCGCAAAGAATTATTGTTCCCGCGTTCCCAAATCAAAACGATATTGTGGGAACATCGGTTACATTAAGAAATGATATTGGCGAAACCAATACTCGATTTTGTAATTCGATCGTGGCCGATACGCCCTCACAGGGATTCACTCGCCTCAATTTCAATTTCCCAACTTTTACATATGATTTTCGGTTAGCTCGCGGAGGTTATATCGTTTGGGGCGATGAAAACGAAAATTATATTGATCTTTACCCGCTCGAATCCATTAGCCAGAATTTCAATTTTCAAGATGTGGGAACGTTTGCACCTCTGGGGGATTTCACCCGCGAGTTTCGAGTTCCCGCCAGCGATCGTAACCTCGAGGTTTTCGGGTTGCTCGATTCTTTCACCTTTAGCGATACGGCCAACGTGTATGGTACAAAGATACCCGCCGAAATTCGGGTTAATACGTTGCCCATAATGCGCGGCCATTTGCGGGTAATAAAAACGTTTAAGAAAAACGATCAGTTGGCCGATATCCAATTAAGTTTTTACGGCGAGGCTCCCGATTTATTCCGATCGATTGGGGATAAACTACTAACCAATCTGGAAATATTGCCCGCGTTCGATGTTACAATTGATTACGTTAACACAATAACCCCGCCCAATCCCGGGGAATTGTGCTGGGGATTAGTTGAGCGCGGCCAAAAGTGGGATAACATGGGGGGCGGGCGGCCCATTACCAATAGCGAACAACCAATTTACCCCGCCGATCTCACGCCGTTTCTCAATGCATGGACGATCTTTTTTCATATCATTAAAGAGGCTGGTTTTACCATTGCACCCACGCCGCTGGAAACGATCCTCTCGGGGTATTTTTGCCCGTGGATCAATTCCAAAAATGTAATCACAAACGAAAACGTTTCCAATTATTATTTTAGTGCTGGACTCACCAGCGCCACCAGCGTAACGGATGATAATTTTTTTAATTTTCCCGAGCTGGTAGATAATGGTGGCCAATATGGTTCTGGTTATTTTACCGCACCAGTTGAGGGGTTTTATTCGTTTCGTTTCTGGGCGAATTTTAATCCAGTGGGATCGTTTGGGCCCAATACTGGCGGGGTGAAATTTTACCGATTTACGGGCGCACCATTGAGCGGCGATATTGTCGTTAATTTTGAAATGGCGATTTCTGGATTTGATCAAAATAACGGAATTCGCCAGCGCGTGTTTTTCACCACCGATCCAATTTATATGCTCGCGGGTGAAAAGATCCAGCCATATTCAGAGTTTAACGGCACCCCTTTATTTCTCAGCGATTCAAATAACAACCCTTTGGAGGGTACTGGCTGGGAGTTATTCACTTATTACCGTAACTGGGGCGATACATTAAACACGGCGGCCAACGCTCCAAACATTAAACAAGTGGATTTTGTAAAGGATATATTGGCGATGCATGCGGCCGTAATTATCCCATCGCGATCGGTGCCAAACGAGGTAACCATTTTCCCGATTGCCGATTATTTGGCCACTGGTGAAACGCTTAACTGGACTCAAAAAATGGATATCGAAAAGGATATCACACTCAGCCCAACAACCGATATACAAAAGCGAAATTTCCTCTGGAGTTATAAAAATGGCGGCGATATGTTTTCCAAACTTTACACCGATAACGGCCGCACCTATGGACAATATCAAATTTTAAATGGGTATTCGGTAACGAATGGCGCTCAGGTTAATGAGTTCGTAACCGGGGCGCTCAATGTAAAGTTAACGGCCGAATCCACGCCAGCGGTTTACGTTAATGGTACCACTATTCCGATTCCAAAGTTTATAAATGATAAAGGGGAATTTGTAGCGCCCAATTTGCGTTTTTTGTTTCTGGCTGATATTGCCCGCCTCCCTATTTATGACGATGGGATTAATGATGTGAGCGTTGGCGATATGAATATTTTTAACCATTACTCAAGCGTTAATGCCAGCGTGGGGGATTACGATCTGAATTTCAATCCAGAAACGCCATTACACGCGATCACAACCAATCCATTTCGAAACCTATTCAATGAATATTGGCGGGATTACCTTAATGGGTTATATAACCCAGAGGCTCGAATCCTCGAGGCTTATTTCGCTTTAGATCTGAGCGATATCCTAACTTTTAAGTATAGCGATCGAATATTTATTAAAGATTCTTACTGGCGAATAATCGAGATTACCGATTACAAAGTTGGTTTAAACGAGTCCACGAAAGTTAAGTTAATAAAACTGGTGGAACCCGCGCCCGATTGCGAGCTCATTCCCACCACGGTGGTTATTAATGAGGATATGACTCAGGCGATTGAGTTCACCGATTTCGCTGGCGATCCTCAGCCACCAACTGAGGCGTGTTGCGTTCGGTATGGTTACACATGGGAACCAACCCTCGGCCAATGTTTGGCATATGGTACGCCGATCGTAAGCGATCCCGGGGGCGGTGGCTCGGCTTTCGCCATGATGAACGCGGGGCAAAATGGAACGCCAACCAATGTGATCGCGAAAACCACCAATACCGCGATCAGTTCCGATAATACTTTCAGCGTTTTCGTTGGTGAAAATATCTCGATTGAAAAGGGCAACCAGAATACACTGGCCATCGGTGAGAGGTTGAAAATGGAGGGTGCGAACCGTGCCAGCGTTTTACTGGGCCGTAATGCTCTGGCGAATATTACGGGGGTGCATTTCGGGGCTGGGGATCGCACCATTTCCCAAGATGAGGGCGCGAGCCAAACGGGGGTTATTGTTTTAACCAATGGAAACACATTCAGCGCCTCAGGCCAAACGCTGGAGTTATTCCCATCGAATGACGTTTTAACGCGGTTATCAATGCCCGATAAAACTACGTGGGTATGTTTCTATATTTTACACGCCAGCGATGTTAACGGGTTTTACATTTACGAAACTGGATCGTTTTATCTGGATAAACTCGGCGGGGTAACCAGCGCGAGCGCTCCCGTTGTGATCAGTTCGGATAATTCGGGGGGCACGGTTACGATTACTTTTGTAATTGATACGGCAACCGATACCAGCCAGCACCGATTCAAAATTACCTCTGGCGGATCGGGTTTCCCTCAGGATATTAATTGCAGTTTAACCCTTTACTATACCCAAATCCGATGAAATTAAACACAATCAGCCCAGCCCTCGCATTGCTTAAACATGGCATTCGCGCAAACGAACCCTCGCGCCGTTTATATGGTAGCCGCAAATGGCTCTATTACGCGGCAAAATGGGGATCGTTTGGGGTATGGTGGGGGTTTATTGCTTATCTAATATTTAAGTGGTTTAATGGCTGAAAATTCAAACATATTAATTACCGTTACCGCCGACGATTCGGGGGCGATTACCAAAATAAATAAATTAGGTAATGAGATCAACACGGCGGGCGATGCTTCCAAAAGTTGGATTAAACAACTGGGTGAGTTAAAAACTCAACTCGGGCAAATCGATCCTAAATCGGCTGAGTGGGCTAATCTCGCGATTCAATATAAGGAGCTCGGCGGTTCGGCCAAAGTTGTGAGCCAGTCATTCGAGGAATTACGCGCCCAATCGGCTGGGGTTGGCAATTCGATTCCAACCGAACCAGTAAAGAATTTTCGCCAGCAAATAAAGGAGTTAACCAACGAGCTCCAAACCACGCGGCTCGATAAAACATCGGACGAATACCAATCGCTGGTTAGAAGATTGGAGGCGGCCAAAGATGCCCAGAAGGATTTTAACGAAAACATCGGAGCCAACGCGGGGCCAGCGTTTGAAAGCGCGGGTAATAATCTTCGAAATTTACAAAGCCGCCTCGGCTCGCTGGATTTCAGCGGTGCGGCCGATAGTATTAAAGGGCTCTCGGCAAATATTAAAGGGCTCAACTTTTCGGGGGCAACCGATGGCGCTGGGGAATTCGGTAAATCAATAATTGGACTGGGCAAAGCCCTTTTAACCAACCCGATTTTTTTGATCGGTTCGGTGCTGGCGTTACTGATTACCAATTTCGATAAACTCGCCAACGTGGTTCCCGCTCTGGGAATTGCTTTCGAGGTTATTGGATCGGTAATCGGTGCGGTAAAAGATGCCATAACTGGTTTTACTGATGCGATTGGTTTAACGGCCGTGGCCGCCGCTGATGCGGTCGATGGCGCGATTGGTAATTTAGAAGATAAACAGAAAACACTCGATAACGCCCGCCGTTTAGCGGTTGCCAATGCTCAAAAAACTGGTGGGGATGTGGCGGCCGTAAACGCTGAATATCGCCAAAAGGAAATTGCCGATAATAACAAACTGATCGCCGATATAAACGCTCTCGAGCGAAAGGGCGTAAAGCTAACCAGTGAGCAAATAGCGGCGAGAAAAAAGTTAATCGATCAAAATAAGGAAACCACAATTAAGGCGGCCGAGGAGGAAGCCGCCGCCGTTCAAAAAACACGCGAGGATGCGGCACGAGAGGAAGAAAAGAGG
>Ga0315905_10002045_pt1 | contig 21350 bp, 18 predicted proteins | sample LakEriMetagenome_5_FD_203522 | JGI IMG/M metagenome (GOLD analysis project Ga0315905, IMG submission 203522) | Freshwater fungal communities from buoy surface, Lake Erie, Ohio, United States - Buoy 4 MA121 | ecosystem: Environmental > Aquatic > Freshwater > Lake | place: USA: Lake Erie, Ohio...
CTGAGCTCCTGAGCGGGTGGTCTATGTCTCGTCTTGCAGCGCTGTTGTGGCGCGGTCTTTTGCTGATCGGACTCTCGGCCTGCGCGCTGCCGAGCGGGGTGCCGAGTGGGGCGACCACCGGGGTGCCCACCGGGTCGACCACCGGGTCGACCACCGGAGTGCCGACCGACCCGCTTCGGGTGCGCGTGATTGCATTCAATGATTTTCATGGCCATCTCGAGCCTGATGGGCTGCGCCTGCGACTGACCCCGCATGTCGTGCCTGCCGGGGGGGCTGCCTGGCTGGCCGGCATGCTGGATCGCCTTCGCGCGCAGGCGCGCCACAGCGTTACGGTTTCGGCGGGCGATCTGGTGGGCGCTTCGCCGCTGGTGTCGGCCTTGAATGAGGATCGACCGACCATTGAGGTGATGAATACCCTCGGTCTTGACCTGGGCGTGGTGGGCAATCACGAGTTTGACCGGGGCCTGGATCATCTGAGGCGGCTGCAGGCGGTGGCCCGGTTTCCGATGATTGCGGCCAATGTGGTCGATGCCCAGGGCGCGCCAGTGTTTGCGCCGTCGGTGGTGCGGGAATTCGAAGGAGTGCGTGTCGCCTTTGTGGGGGCGGTGCTCAAGGGCACGCCCGAGATCGTGAGGCCATCCGGTGTGGCGGGGCTGCGGTTTCTGGATGAGGCCGACAGCATCGCCCGCGAAGTGAAGCGTCTCAGGGCGCAGGGCATCGAGGCGATCGTTGCTGTCATTCATGAAGGCGGGCGCATTCGTGGCGACTGGAATGACCCGGCCTGCCCGGGTGCGCAGGGCCCGATCTTTTCGATCGTCCGTCGCTTGCCGCCCGAGGTCGATCTGGTGCTGTCGGGCCATACCCATCAGGGCTATCACTGCGTGATTCAGACACCACCCCATCAGGGCCTGCGCATCGTGCAGGCCTATGCCGATGGCCGAGCGGTGTCGGTGATTGATCTGGCTCTGGATCGTCGCACGGGCGATGTGGATCGCGGTGCCACCACCGGGCGCAACCTTCCGGTGGCCAATGGAATCGAGGCCACCGATACCGTGCGAGCCGCGCATCCGCCGGAGCGGGCTTCACCGGCCGTGCAGGCGCAGGTTCAGGCGCTGGTCGAGCAGGCGCGGCCCCTGACCCAGCGCGTTGTGGGCCAGCTCGGCGAATCATTGACTCGCATGCCATCGCCGGGAGGAGACAGTGCCCTGGGTCGGTGGGTGGCTGATGCGCAGCTGGCGGCCACCGTGGCGCCCGAACAGGGCGGTGCCCGCATCGCCCTCATGAATCCCGGCGGATTGCGCACGGATCTTCGCTGCCAGGCTGGCGCTGTGCCCTGCCCGTTGCGGATGGCCGACGCCTTTGCGGCCCAGCCGTTTGGTAATTCGCTGGTGGTCATGACCCTGACGGGCGAGCAGCTGATGCAGGTGCTCGAGCAGCAGTTCACCGGACCCAATGCAGCCCGGCCCCGTTTGCTGCAGCCCTCAGCTGGCTTTGGCTGGGCCTGGCGCGCGCAGGCCCGCGAGGGACGTCATGTGACACAGGCCTGGCTCAACGGGGCTCCGATCAACCCGCGTGCCTCGTATCGGGTGGTCGTCAATGACTTTCTGGCCTCGGGCGGCGATGGCTTCACGGGCCTCACCGCCGGAACGGATCGCATTGGTGGGCCCCTGGATCTGGATGCCCTGATCGAGGCCCTGGGTCGTCAGCCGCAGGTTCTTGCACCCCAACCGGCCCGTTTGCAGCGGCTGCCGGATTGATCCGCCGCACGCTTTGTTGAGGCGATCAGGATTCATCACGAGTGCACATGGCGAGTGCGAATGGCGAGTGGGAAGGGCGAGTGGGAAGGGCGAGTGCGAATGGGTGAATGGCCATTGGGTGCGGCCGGTTTGCGCTCGAAATTGGCCGAAGGGCCGCGTCTTCAATGTGGATCCTCGATCAGAACGTCATAGGGGCCGCTCGGGCCCCACTTGAAGGTCAGAATCAATGCCGGATCGCCTGTTCACCCGCGCAGATCCTGCGTGATGGCCGCTGCCAGCGCGCGGATCGCCTGCTCGAGTTCCTTGCGGCGGCGCGCGCTCAGACCGGCTTTGATGACGCTGACTGCAACGGCATGACCCGCAGCGGGCCGGGCGGCGCTGTGCGGATCGTGCGCATTCACCGCCGCCCCCAGGCACAACATGCCCTGGGCAGCCTCTTCGTCGTCTACAGCGTATCCAGTCTCACGCACCGTGCGCAGTTGCCGCAGCAAGGCGGCCATGCTGGCCACGCTGTGTCGGGTGACACGCTCAAACGGATGGCCTGTCAGCCGCTCGCGGATCTGTGGGTCGGTCAGACTGGCCAGCATGGCCTTGCCCGATGATGCAATCGCGGCAGGCAGTCGCCCGCCGACCCGAAAGTTGATCTCCAGCGAGCGCTGGCCGGGGCGACAGTCGAGATAGACCACCTCGTGACCGTCGAGTGCAGCCAGCATCACGGTTTCGCGTTCGAGGGCCGCAAGGGCATGGGCCTGACGCTGAAACGATGCGACCACTTCGGCTTGTGCATTCCAGGCGCCGGCCCATTGCACAGGGCGCGCGCCCGGCCGAAAACAGGCATGGTCATCGCGTCGAGCCAGATCCAGATGAACGAGAGTGGCCAGCAGGCCATGCAGGCTGCTGCGAGGCAGGGCGAGTGCGCGCGCCAGATCGGCCAGCGACAGGGGCTGGCCAGCAGCAGACAGGGCGTCCAGAACCCGCACGGCGCGTTCGACGGCAGGAACCAATCGGGGGGCGGATGCCACCATGGGTTGTTTGCGTGTGGCAGGCATGGCGGTCTGGGCGAGAGCAGCGCGAGGCATGGCTACGAATTTGCCCCCGCGCATGGCAGAATCAGTGCATCATCGTCTCACAGGTTGAACAGGCATTCAACCTATTGAACAAACGCTTTTCATCTGAACGAATGGTTCTCATTTTTGCGCCAATCAATCACGACAGGATTCATCCATGAGCGCTACCTCCTCGTCTTCCCTTCAGGCTTCTGCCTGGCTCACCGGCGACACCCTGGGTCACTGGATCAACGGTGCTGCGCAGGCACCTGCGGCCGGGGCGCGTACCGCTCCGGTCTACAACCCCGCAACGGGTCAGGCGGCACGATCGGTCGCGCTGGCTGAAGCGGCCACGGTGGACGCTGCTGTGGCGGCCGCGCAGGCGGCATTTGCCGGCTGGGCTGCAACGCCCGCCCTTCGCCGTGCCCGCGTCATGTTCCGTTTCAAGGAATTGCTCGATCAACATGCGGCTGATCTGGCCGCCATCATTACCGCCGAGCACGGCAAGGTGCTGTCCGATGCCCTGGGTGAGGTCACCCGAGGCATGGAGGTGGTCGAATTTGCCTGTGGCATTCCCAGTCTGCTCAAAGGTGAGTACACCGAGCAGGTGGGTGGTGGCATCGACGCCTGGTCGGTGCGTCAGTCGCTCGGTGTGGTCGCTGGCATCACGCCTTTCAATTTTCCGGCCATGGTGCCCATGTGGATGTTCCCGGTGGCCATCGCCTGCGGCAACACCTTCATCCTCAAGCCCTCCGAGCGCGACCCCACCGCAGGGCTGTATATCGCGCGCCTGCTCAAAGAAGCTGGTCTGCCTGATGGGGTGTTCAATGTGGTCAATGGCGACAAGGCGGCCGTCGACGCGCTGCTGGCTCACCCGGCTGTGCAGGCCGTGAGTTTTGTGGGCTCCACGCCGATTGCCCGGTACATCCATGAGACCGCCAGCCGTCATGGCAAGCGGGTTCAGGCCCTGGGCGGCGCCAAGAATCATCTGGTTGTGATGCCCGATGCCGATATGGACCAGGCTGTAGATGCACTCATTGGCGCCGCCTACGGCTCGGCGGGTGAGCGTTGCATGGCCGTGTCGGTTGCGGTTGCGGTCGGGCAAGCCACGGCCGATACCCTGGTGGCTCGACTGGCCGAACGTGTCCGTCAGGTCAAGGTGGCCGATGGCACCGATCCCTCAGCCGAGATGGGCCCGCTGGTCACTCGGGCTCATCTCGACAAGGTGCGGGGCTATGTCGACGCAGGCGTCGCAGAGGGAGCCAAGCTGGTGGTCGATGGCCGCGGTCTTCAGGTGCCTGGCCGTGAACAGGGGTTCTTCCTGGGTGGGTGCTTGTTTGATCACGTGAAACCTTCGATGTCGATCTACCGCGAGGAGATCTTCGGACCGGTGCTCAGCGTGGTCCGGGCAGACGACTTCGAGCAGGCCCTCAACCTGATCAACGCCCATGAATTTGGCAACGGGGTGTGCATCTTCACCCGCGACGGTGATGCTGCCCGCGAATTCGCAAGCCGCGTGCAGGTCGGCATGGTGGGCATCAACGTGCCGATTCCCGTGCCCATGGCCTTTCATTCTTTTGGGGGCTGGAAGAACTCGCTCTTTGGCGATCACCACATGCACGGGCCCGAAGGCGTGCGGTTCTATACCCGCTACAAGGCGGTCACCCAGCGGTGGCCGACGGGCATCCGGGCCGGTGCCGAGTTCGTCATGCCGACCATGAAATAGGACATGTCGACTCACCCATCAGGCCGACAGAGCTCGGGGCATCGACGGCCGAAGGCCCCGGCCCCGGATGAGGTGCTCAGGTGAAGCGGGCTTTGACATGAGTCCAGCTTCCGCGTGGCTGGTTCTTTTGATTGCAGGTCTCTTCGAGGTGGTCTGGGCGGTTGCGCTCAAATACAGCGAGGGGTTTTCCCGCGTCTGGCCTTCGGTCATTGTGGTGGCCGGTGCTGCAGTCAGTTTCTGGTTGTTGGCGCTTGCGATGCGCGTGCTGCCTGCGGGGTCGGCTTATGCGGTATGGGTCGGCATCGGTGCGGCAGGCACGGCGATCTTTGGCATGATCCTGCTGGGCGAGCCTGCGACCGTGGCCCGGTTGTTTTGCCTGGGTCTGATCCTCGCGGGCGTGCTGGGCTTGAAGTGGCTGGGCTCCTGACGCTCCATCTCACGGAAGACATCCAATGAGCGATACCTCATATACGCAGCTGCCCGAGATGGGCATTTTTGATGTGGTGATCGTGGGTGCCGGCACGGCGGGTTGCCTGCTGGCCAATCGGCTGTCTGCCGATCCGAGCCGCAAGGTTCTGCTCATTGAGGCGGGTGGTGCAGATGACTGGATGTGGATCCACATTCCGGTGGGTTATCTGTACTGTATCGACAATCCCCGTACCGACTGGCGATATCGCACCACCGAGGAACCTGGCCTGAACGGGCGCTCGCTGGGCTATCCCCGGGGTCGAACCCTGGGCGGCTGCTCGTCCATCAACGGCATGATCTACATGCGTGGACAGCGCCAGGACTACGATCGCTGGGTGCAGGCGGGCAATCCAGGATGGTCGTGGGATGAGGTTCTGCCTTATTTCTTGCGGCACGAGGATTATCACGGTCGCGATGATGGCTCGGTCGACACGCTGCATGGCCATGGCGGCGAGTGGCGGGTTGAGCGTCCGAGGATTGCCTGGGATGTCCTGGATGCATGGCGCGAGGCCGCTGCGCAGGCGGGCATCCCGAAGTCGGATGACTTCAATCGCGGCGACAACTTTGGCTGCGGCTACTTTGAGGTCAACCAGCGCAAGGGCGTTCGGTGGAATGCCTCCAAGGCTTTTCTGCGCCCCGTGCAGAATCGCCCCAACCTCACCGTCTGGACGACCACCCAGGTCCGACGTATCTGCTTTCAGGGCGGACAGACGATGGGGGTCGAGGTCGTTCGTGGGGCAGGGCGTGCTGAGCAACCCGGGCGAATTCCCTTGAACGGACAGGCCGGTTTTGTGCGGGCAAGGGCCGAGGTCATTCTGGCCTCTGGTGCCATTGGCTCACCCCATCTGCTCCAGCTCTCGGGGGTCGGCCCCGCTGACTGGCTACGAGAGATCGGCGTGCCGGTGGTGCATGACAGCCCGGGCATTGGCAACAACCTGCAGGACCATCTGCAGCTGCGCATGGCTTTCAAAGTGCAGGGTGTGGAGACGCTCAATCGGCAGGCCAACAGCCTGATCGGCAAGGCACGCATGGGCTTGCAGTACGCACTTTGGAGAAGGGGGCCGCTCACCATGTCGCCCAGCCAGCTGGGCGCCTTTGGGTACAGCAGCAGCGAGGCCACTTCAGCCGATGTGGAATATCACGTGCAGCCCTTGTCGCTGGATCGGTTTGGCGAGCCCTTGCATCGCTTTCCGGCAATCACAGCCTCGGTGTGCCAGTTGCGGCCAGCCTCCCGCGGGACGGTCAAGGCACTGAGCGCCGACCCGTCAGAGGCGCCCGAGATCCGGCCCAATTATTTGAGTGACTCTTCCGACCGGGCCGTTGCGGCGAATGCGATTCGGCTCACCCGTCGCATCATGACCATGCCGGCCATGGCTGCTTTCAGTCCGGAGGAGTTCAAGCCCGGTACGCAGGCCCAGACCGAGGATGAATTGATTCGAGCGGCCGGCGAGATTGGAACGACGATCTTCCATCCTGTCGGAACGGCACGTATGGGGCCCGATGATGATCGGATGGCGGGCGTGGACCATCGTATGCGGGTGCGCGGCGTTCGAGGGCTTCGGGTGATTGACGCGTCCGTCATGCCTTTCATCACCTCGGGCAACACCAATTCCCCGACGCTCATGCTGGCGGAGCGGGGGGCCGAAATGGTGATCGAGGATTTGAAGGCCTAGTGTTTCACGTGAAACCAAAAGGGGCGTGATTCGGTTCTGCCTCGGCGCCGATCGCGCATCAGCGGGCAGACCGTGCCTGCTACAAAAACCGGGCGCGTGCGCAGCACCGAAATTGCAACAGCGGCGTGTGTCTGAGTCATGGGCTGCGTGGACTTCCAGCAGAGGCGCGAGTGCGCCCATCGCGCAGCAGGGGCTTCGGCGTCGCAGCCGAGTCGTCGTTTTTTGCGCCGTGGCTTGGCTGAGCTTGACTCGTGAATTGGCGTGCGGGATCGGCACGCAGAATCCGCTTGCGGAGCCTGCATGCGGGGTAAACCAGCCTGAACAGATACACCTTCCGCCCGCTTTGCCGGGCATCACCACCGTGCGGCACTGAGCCGCCATCGGCTGGTCTGATCGACCTGATCGCGGCCTCTCTGCCGGATGAGTGGGTCGCATCACTGTTCCACGTGAAACCTGCGCATTTCTCCCCCGGTCCGGGCGGCCTTGGATGGCCGGGGTGCGTTGTTTCACGTGGAACCGAGAGCCTCCCAGGTGGCTGACTTCGCGAATGGTGTGCCTCGGCCGTTCGATCTAGCGACAATCGCGAACGGCCCGCCTATAATCCGCGTCCGGTCTTAAGGTCCACGGGTATGCATTTTCCAGAGCGGTTTGAAGTGATTGTCGTCGGTGGCGGCCATGCCGGTACCGAGGCCGCGCTTGCGTCTGCCCGCATGGGCGCGCGTACTCTGCTGCTGACCCACAACCTCGAGACCTTGGGTCAAATGTCATGCAATCCCTCGATAGGCGGGATCGGCAAGGGGCATCTGGTCAAGGAAGTCGATGCGCTGGGCGGTGCAATGGCCGAGGCCACCGATGAGGCGGGGATCCAGTTCAGGATTCTCAATTCCAGCAAAGGCCCGGCCGTTAGAGCCACTCGTGCACAGGCTGATCGGGTGCTCTATCGCAAGGCTATCCGCACGCGCCTGGAGAATCAGCCCAACCTGTGGATCTTTCAGCAGCCGGTGGACGATCTGCTGCTCGACGGTGATCGGGTCGTGGGCGCGGTCACGCAGATTGGCTTGCAGTTTCGCGCGCCAGCTGTGGTGCTGACGGCAGGCACCTTCCTCAACGGCCTGATTCATGTGGGTTTGCAGAATTATCCTGCGGGCCGCGCAGGTGATCCGCCCGCCCAGTCGCTCGGCGCTCGTCTGAAGGCCATGGCCCTTCCGCAAGGTCGCCTCAAGACGGGTACTCCGCCGCGTATTGATGGGCGCAGCATCGATTTCGATCGACTGGAGGTCCAGCCCGGCGATTCCGATCCCGTGCCGGTCTTTTCTTTTCTGGGTTCGCCGGATCAGCATCCGCAACAGTTGCCGTGCTGGATCACTCACACCAACGAGCGGACCCACGACATCATTCGGGCGGGGCTTGATCGGTCGCCCATGTATACCGGCGTGATTGAGGGTGTTGGCCCGCGCTACTGTCCGTCCATTGAGGACAAGATTCATCGCTTTGCACACAAGGCTTCGCATCAGATTTTTCTGGAGCCTGAAGGCCTGACGACTCACGAGGTCTATCCCAACGGGGTTTCCACGAGCCTGCCTTTTGATGTGCAGATTGAGTTGGTGCGCTCCATGGTGGGCCTGGAGCGAGCCCACATCCTGCGGCCGGGCTATGCCATCGAGTACGACTATTTCGATCCACGGGGGCTTCGGTCATCCCTGGAGAGCCGCACCGTTCAGGGTTTGTTCCTCGCGGGCCAGGTCAATGGCACCACCGGTTATGAAGAGGCCGCAGCCCAGGGCCTGCTGGCCGGGCTGAATGCTGCGCTTCAGGTCACCGGGCGCGCGCCCTGGTGCCCCCAGCGCCACGAGGCCTATCTCGGTGTTCTGGTTGACGATCTCATCACTCGCGGCGTGAGCGAGCCCTACCGGATGTTTACCAGCCGGGCCGAATATCGACTGAGCCTGCGCGAAGACAATGCAGATCTTCGTCTGACCGAGCAGGGCAGGGCGCTGGGTTGTATTCCCGATGCCCGCTGGGATGCGTTTTGCCGCAAGCGCGATGCCATCGAGGCAGAACTTCAGCGCATGCGAACCACCTGGGTCAACCCGAAGGTGCTTGAAGCTCAGCGGGCGATTGCTGTGCTTGGGGTGCCGATCGAACGTGAATATTCTCTGGCCGATCTGGTTCGCCGGCCCGAGGTTCGGTATGCCGACGTGGTTGCCATGCATGCAGCCTTGCAGGCTGAGCGTCAGGCCCAGCTGCCGACGGATCCGACGCGGACCGCGCAGCAGCCAGCACACCAGACCGACCCGCAGGCATTCCAGCCGCAAACGGACTCTTTCTCGTCCATTTCGGCCGAGGTGGCCGAGCAGGTTGAGATCCAGCTCAAGTACCAGGGCTATATCGATCGGCAGCAACAGGAAGTTGAGCGCCAGGCCAATCAGTCCCATCAGGTCATACCGGCCGATCTGGACTGGTCGGCGATCACAGGCCTGTCGTTCGAAGCGCGTCAGCGCCTGTCGCAACACCGCCCCGAGACCGTCGGGCATGCCTCCCGGATCCAGGGCATCACGCCCGCGGCGATCTCGCTGTTGCTCATTCACCTGAAGCGCCTGCGATCCGGCAAGGTTCCTCATGCAGCCTGAGGCTATCGCCGAAGTGAGTGCTTCTTCATGGCCAACATCTCGAGCTTCTGCGATCACGCTGGAGGGGGGTCTTGAGGCCATCGGACTCGACCTGCCACCGGAGCGGGTGGAGGCTCTCAAGGGCTTTCTGGATCTGCTGCAGCGCTGGAATCGTGTCTATAACCTCACCGCCGTACGTGATCCGCAGGAGATGCTGGTTCAGCACCTGCTCGATGCATTGGCCGTCATTCCGATCCTGGGCCGCCTCGTGACCGGCGACCCGCCGGCACACTGCGGCAGCACCGCGGATCCCATCCGCGCGCTGGAAGGCCTGCATGTGGCCGACATCGGATCGGGTGCGGGCATTCCCGGCCTGGTCCTGGCGATTGTCTGCCCGAAGCTGCATCTGTTGTCGATCGAGCCGGTCGGAAAGAAGTGTGCGTTTCAACAGCAAGTAGCCTCTGAGTTGGCGCTTGCTCACGTGACGGTCAAGCAGTCCAGGGCTGAACAGGTGACCGCCCCGTCTGACTGGGTGATGTGCCGAGCGCTGACCACATTGGCTGAATTCATCCGGATTTCGGCGGGTCTGATGACGCCAGCGACGCGGCTCGCTGCCCTCAAAGGGCGCCGGTCCGAGATCGACGCCGAACTGCGGGCCTTGCCTGCGGGGTGGCAGGCCGAGGTCATTCCGGTGGTGGTCCCAGGTCTCGCGGCCGAACGCCATCTTGTTGTGCTTCAGAGCACTTGACCGCTCCTGAGATCGGATTTCCACGTGGCCAGCATTTTCGCAATCGCCAACCAGAAGGGTGGAGTGGGCAAGACCACAACCACCGTCAACCTGGCGGCCGCCCTTGCGCGCCGGGATCAGCGTGTATTGCTCGTTGACCTCGACCCACAGGGCAATGCCACGATGGGAAGCGGCATCGACAAGCGGGAGATTGATCCATCGGTGTATCCGGTCCTGATCGGGCTGGCCGACGTGAAGCAGGCCCGCCAGAGGTCCGAGACCGGGGGCTATGACGTATTGCCGGCCAACCGTCAGCTGGCCGGGGCCGAAATCGAGCTGGTGGATCTGGATCACCGCGAAACCCGGCTCAAACGCGCCCTGGCCGAGGTGGCGACCGACTATGACTTCGTCCTGATCGATGCGCCACCCTCGCTTTCGCTGCTCACGCTCAATGGCCTGTGTGCTGCCCATGGGGTGATCATCCCGATGCAGTGCGAGTACTACGCGCTTGAGGGGCTCTCCGACCTGGTGTCGACCATCCGCTCGGTGCATGCCAAGCTCAATCCGTCCCTCAAGCTGATTGGCTTGTTGCGCGTGATGTTCGATCCCCGCATGACGCTCTCCCAGCAGGTCTCGGCCCAGCTCGAGCAGCACTTTGGCGACAAGGTGTTTCGCACCGTGATTCCTCGCAACATTCGTCTGGCCGAGGCGCCCAGTTATGGCCAGCCCGGCGTCGTGTTCGATCCCTCATCCAAGGGTGCCAAGGCCTATCTCGAGTTTGCCGACGAGATGATCGCAAGGGTCGGTGCGGCCGCGCCCAGACCTTCCGCAGCATAGATCCACCCTTCCCCTGATTCGGTCGCCCGCCCGGCGCCGCCCCGCGCCCCCGCCCGCTCTGCCTGAGAGTCTGCCCATGCCCCCCCCCAAGTCAGCCGCTGCCCGCAAGCCCAAAGGTCTGGGCCGTGGCCTCGAAGCCCTGCTCGGTGAAGATCCGGCCACCCTCACCGAAGATCCTGCCGCGCCGGCCGGAGCGCCGGTTCGACTGCCCCTCGAGGCGCTGCAGGCGGGTCGCTATCAGCCGCGCACCCGCATGGATGAGTCGGCCCTGCAGGACCTGGCCGCCTCGATCAGCCAGCACGGCATCATGCAGCCCATCGTGGTTCGTCCGATCGGCGAAGGGCGCTACGAGATCATCGCGGGCGAGCGCCGATTCAGAGCGGCGCGCCTGGCCGGGTTGGACGAAGTGCCGGTGCTGGTGCGTGAGGTCACCGACCAGAACGCACTGGCCATGGCGCTGATCGAAAATATCCAGCGCGAGGATCTCAACCCCCTGGAAGAGGCGCAGGCGATCCGGCGGCTGATCGAAGAATTCAACTACACCCATGAGCAGGCCTCCGAGGCGATCGGCCGCTCGCGCAGCGCGACCAGCAATCTGCTGCGACTGCTCAATCTCGCCCCCGCCGTACAGACCCTGTTGCTTGCTGGCGATCTCGAAATGGGTCACGCGCGGGCCTTGTTGGCCCTGGATCGGGCTGGTCAGGTGTTGCTGGCTCACCAGGCGGTCGAGCGTCGCATGACCGTCCGTGAGGTGGAGCAGGCGGTTCAGGGGGCACTCGATGCCGCCCGCCGAGCCCAGCAGGCGGCCGCTTCAGGCCCAGGCGCACCGGGCGTTGGTCAGGATGCCTCGACCGTTTCAGGAAGAGACAGGCGCAGTGGTGGCTCACTTTCAGGGCGAGACCCTGACCTGATCCGCCTTCAGGAGAGGATCGCCAACCATCTGGGCGCCGCCGTGGTGCTCAAGGCGGGTGCCCGCGGTCGGGGTGAACTGGTGGTGAAGTTCGATTCGATCGAACAGTTTGAAGGCCTGCGCGAGGCACTGGGCCTGACCGAAGACCAGCTCGCCGAATAGGCCTTGCGACCTCGGCGCCCCACGGCGCGATCTGGCCACGGGGCCTCGCCCACGGCGCTGCCAGGCCAGGGCTCCCCTGTCTGGCCGCGGGGCCTCAGATTCCGGTGGCTTTGCGCAGGAAGTCCGCTCGGTCGATCGATCGAACCGGCACGTCCTTGAGGTCCCCATTCTTGAGCACCCGCAGCGAGACCACGGTGCCGGCCGGGCCGACCTTCCAGAGCTTGCGGTAGAAGTCGGCCTGCTCGACAACCTTGTCAGAGCCGATGCCCAGCACGATGTCTCCCGGCGTGATTCCAGCGGCCTCCGCCGGACCCTTGGGCGCCACGCGGGTCACCATCAGGTGACCGCGCAGGTTTTCGGTGGTCATGCCCAACCAGGGGTTGGCGCCACTGCTGCGTCGGCCATTGGCCAGCAGATCGGCCAGGATGGGCTTGAGCAGATTGACCGGTACCCACAGGTTGCCCGGTACGCCCTGCTGACTGCCCGCCGCGTCATTGACCATTAACGAGCCCACGGCGATCAGGGCGCCCTCCGGGTTGATCAGCGCAGCCCCGCTCCAGTTGTTGACGGGCGGGAAGGTGTAGATCGGCCGCTCGAGCAGGTATTCCCATCCTGCGCTGAAGGGTTTGCGGGAGAGCACCGCGATTTCTGTCGCTTCGGGTTCGCCCTGGCCCAGGGTCAGCACACGCTGGCGCTCGCTGACCTTGTCGGAGTCGCCCAGGGGCATGGGCTTGCCATCGAGCGGCACCAGGGCCCGCACCAGCCCGAAGCCGGTGGCATGGTCATAGGCCGCCACGGCCGCCGGGATGCGTTTGCCCGAGGCGGTGGTCAGCATCACGGCATCGGCCTCCAGGGTGACATAGCCGATGGTGAGCACCGTGCGCTCGTCCAGAATGATGCCGGTACCAAAGCGTGCGGGTCCGAGGGACTCCGCTGAAGTTGCATCCTCTGGAATGCGGGCATCGACCCGCACCACAGAGCGGTTGAATCGCGTGGGATCCCCGGCCAGGGTGCGCTGGGGCAGGTTGGCGCCCTGACTGCGGGCGGACTGCGCCTGGGCGGGTGCATGGGGGATGATCAGGGCCAGGCTGACCGCCAGCGCGGCCACGCGCAGGAGGTGCGTGGCTTGCGCCCCGACAGTGGCCACGCAGGATTCAGCGGCGCCGATCGGCCTGTGCAGGGCAACCGGCGCGGATCGCGGGACGGACAGAAAAGCGCAGGGCAGTTTCAGGCTAGGCATGAGGCTTCCAGGAGAGGTTCCGGCCCATTCTTCTTCGCCGCTTCACAATTGGCAAGGCGGCCCCGGCTTTTCAGGGGTTACTCTGGCCGGCCGTCGTGGCCCTCGTTTTGACCTCGGCCATTCGTCAGCTTATAATCTGCGGGTTTTGTTTGTCGCACACCCGTCTGCGGGGTTCTACATGTTCGTCGCAGTCGGTATGCAGGTCGTCGCGGTTCTGGTTCTGGCGTTGCTGGCAGGTCTTTTCTTTGACTGGTCCAGCGCCGGGTTTCTGATCCTCGGGGGCATCGCGGCAATCATCCCGAACGGCTTGTTCGCTTTGCGACTGGCCAGCCACCGAGGCAAGTCCGCCGAGTCCTACCCGGCAGTCTTCTTTCTCGGGGAATTCGGCAAGATTGGTCTCACGGCGGCGCTCCTGGCGCTGATCGCGAAATCGGTCGAGTCGATTTCCTGGCTGCCCCTGCTGATCGGTCTGATTGCAGCACTGCAGGCGCCGCTGTTCGCACTGATGGTTGTGCGCAACGCGGAGTCACCGCAGGGTGACGACCCGCCGGGGTCCAACGATCCGGCCGGTCACGCGACCAGCAAACACTGAACACAACAGACCACTCTCGCATCCCTACGCCCTCGCAGGACATCGAGCACGACATGGCCGACGCCGCGCACGCACCGACCGCATCCGAGTACATCGTGCACCACCTGACGCACCTGAATAATTCAGGTCACGCGCAGGAAAAGGTCATCGATTTCACGCTCATCAACCTTGACACCGTGTTCTGGTCGGTCGCCATGGGCCTTCTGGGTGCCTTCATGATGTGGCGTGCCGCCAAGGCGGTCACTTCCGGGGTGCCGGGTCGCTTCGTCGGCGCCATCGAGTCGCTGGTCGAATTCGTGCACGAGCAGGCCCGCTCGATCGTCAAGGGCGATCTCACCTACATCGCTCCGCTGGCGCTCGTGTCGTTCGTCTGGATCTTCCTGATGAACGCCATGGACCTGGTGCCGCTCGACCTCATCCCGCGCGCCTGGGAGATGTATTACGAGGCGACCGGCCGTGATCCGCACCATGCCTACATGCGTGTGGTGCCGTCAGCCGATCTCAACGCCACGCTGGCCATGTCGCTGGTGGTGCTGTTCGCCTCCATTTACTACGGCATCAAGATCAAGGGCGGTGGCGGCTTCATTCACGAGTTGTTCTCGGCGCCCTTTGGCAGCGGCATCCTGCTGGCGCCCTTCAACTTCCTGCTGCAGATGATCGAGTACGCGGCCAAGACCGTGTCTCTGGGCATGCGACTGTTCGGCAACATGTTTGCCGGCGAACTGGTCTTCATGCTGATCGCGCTGCTCGGTGCCACAGCCACCTGGTGGGGCTTTGGCCTGCACTTCATCACGGGCCTCGGCTGGGCGATCTTCCACATCCTGATCGTTGCCCTGCAGGCGTTCATTTTCATGATGCTGACCCTGGTGTACCTCGGCCAGGCCCACGAGCATCACTGAATCCGACTCACCTTTTTCCCGCTCAGGCACTGCATTCCGGCCTGAGCAGTTTCACCCTGATTTTCAGCAGTCCCTGATTCGCAACACCTGATTTTTCTTTCAACCCTCGGTTCAATACCACCGCATCAACCACAAGGAGTCGTCATGACCAACGTTGCATTCGTCGCGATCGCCGCCGGCCTGATCATCGGGCTGGGTGCCCTCGGTGCCTGTATCGGCATCGGCATGATGGGCGGCAAGTACATCGAAGGCGCGGCCCGTCAGCCTGAGCTGATGGACAAGCTGCAGACCAAGATGTTCCTGCTGGCCGGCCTGATCGACGCCGCGTTCCTGATCGGCGTCGGTATCGCGATGATGTTCGCGTTCGCCAACCCCTTCAAGTGATCCTCGGTTGAGCCCGTCGGCGGCTTGCGCAGGATGCGCAGGCCCCGTTCCTGGTCCCCTGGGTCCTTTTTGGAGGTTTGAGTCGTGAACATCAACGCGACGCTTTTCGTCCAGATCGCTGTTTTCGTGGCGCTCTGGTGGTTTACCGCAAAGTTCGTCTGGCCGCCGATCACCAAGGCGCTCGACGAGCGGAGCAAGCGCATTGCCGATGGTCTGGCAGCGGCTGACAAAGCCAAGTCCGACCTCGCGGCAGCGGAGCAGCGTGTCGAGGCCGAGATCAAGTCGGCCCGCGCGAATGCAGCCGAAGTGCGTGCGTCGGGTGAAAAGCAGGCCGCCGGCCTGCTTGAAGAGGCCCGCGCCGAAGCGGCCCGCATCGTCGCGGAGGCCCGCAAGGCTGCCGAAGCCGAAGCGGCCCTGGCTGCCCAGCGCGCCAAGGATCAGCTGCGTGAGCAGGTGGCCACCCTTGCCGTTGCCGGTGCCGAGCGGATCCTGCGTCGCGAAATCGACGCAGCCCGCCATGCCGAACTGCTTGCCGGCCTGAAGGCCGAGCTGCGCTGAGGTCTGCTCCATGGCTGAAACGCTCACCATTGCCCGGCCCTATGCCGAAGCCGCCTTCAAGCTGGCCCGCGAGGGCAACGCCTTGCCGGCCTGGTCTGATGCGCTTGCGCGGATGGCTGCGGTCGTGCAAAGCCCGGCGGCGCGCGACCTGATCGGCAATCCGCGGTTCACCGACACGCAGGTCGCCACCCTGGTGGCCGATGTGGCGGGTGCGCTTTCGGCCGACCAGCAGCACTTCGTGCAACTGCTCGCCGACAACGAACGACTCACGGTGCTGCCCGAGATCTGCGGGCACTTCGAGAGTCTGCGCAACGCCCATGAGGGCGTGCTCGATGCGCGCATCAGTTCCGCGTATCCGCTGTCCGACGCCCAGGTGGCCGAGGTGGTGGCCGCGCTTGAAGCCAAGTACACCCGCAAGGTCAAGGTCTCGGTCGCGGTCGACCCCGACCTGATCGGCGGGATCTCGATTCGTATCGGAGACGAGGTGCTCGATACCTCGGTCCGCGGCAAGCTCGCCCAGCTCGCCGATGCCCTGATGAACTAAGTCGCATCGTCGACTCAGGAGAGAAACGCAATGCAGCTCAATCCGGCCGAAATCAGCGAACTGCTGAAGTCCAAGATCCAGAACCTGGACGTGGGCGCCGACGCGCGCAACCAGGGCACGGTGGTGTCCGTGACCGACGGCATCTGCCGCATTCATGGCCTGTCTGGCGTGATGCAGGGCGAGATGATCGAGTTCCCCGGCAACACCTTCGGCCTCGCGCTCAACCTCGAGCGTGATTCGGTCGGCTCGGTGGTGCTTGGCGAGTACGAGCACATCTCCGAGGGCATGACCGTCAAGGCCACCGGCAAGATCCTCTCGGTGCCCGTGGGCCCCGAACTGATTGGCCGCGTCGTCAACTCGCTCGGCGAGCCCATCGATGGCAAGGGCCCGATCAACGCCAAGATGACCGACGTCATCGAGAAAGTGGCTCCGGGCGTGATCGCCCGTAAGTCGGTGTCGCAGCCGGTGCAAACCGGCCTGAAAGCCATTGACTCCATGGTGCCGATCGGCCGTGGCCAGCGCGAGCTGATCATCGGTGACCGTCAGACCGGCAAGACCGCGGTTGCGATCGACTCGATCATCAACCAGAAAGGCAAGGGCGTCTACTGCGTGTATGTCGCCATCGGCCAGAAGGCCTCCACGGTCGCCAACGTCGTGCGCAAGCTCGAAGAGACCGGCGCCATGGCCTACACCATCGTGGTGGCAGCCACTGCGTCCGAGTCGGCGGCCATGCAGTACATCGCGGCCTATTCGGGTTGCACCATGGGCGAGTACTTCCGCGATCGCGGTGAAGACGCCCTCATCATTTACGACGACCTGTCCAAGCAGGCCGTGGCCTATCGTCAGGTGTCGCTGCTGCTGCGCCGTCCGCCGGGCCGCGAAGCCTTCCCGGGCGATGTGTTCTATCTCCACTCGCGTCTGCTCGAGCGCGCCGCCCGCGTGAACGAAGAGTATGTCGAGAAGCTCACCAATGGCGCGGTGAAGGGCAAGACCGGTTCACTGACCGCACTGCCCATCATCGAGACCCAGGCAGGCGACGTGTCGGCCTTCGTTCCGACCAACGTGATCTCGATCACCGACGGTCAGATCTTCCTTGAGACCGACCTCTTCAACTCCGGCATCCGTCCCGCCATCAACGCCGGTATCTCGGTGTCGCGAGTCGGTGGTGCTGCGCAGACCAAGATCGTCAAGAAGCTCTCGGGCGGTATCCGGACCGACCTGGCCCAGTACCGTGAACTGGCCGCCTTTGCGCAGTTCGCCTCCGACCTCGACGACTCCACCCGTCGTCAGCTCGAGCGCGGCCGTCGCACGGTCGAGGTGCTCAAGCAGGCCCAGTATCAGCCGCTGCAGGTCTGGCAGATGTCCGTCAGCCTGTATGCCACCACCCGGGGCTACCTCGATGACCTGCCGGTCGAAAAGGTCCTGTCCTTCGAGAGCGCCCTGCTCGACCACATGAAATCCGCCCACGCAGCCTGGGTTGACCGCATCGAGTCGACCAAGGACCTGTCTGCAGAGGACGAAGAGGCGCTCAAGCAGGCCATCGAGTCCTTCAAGAAGACCGGCGCATTCTGATCACCTGAACAAGGGCTGTCATGGCTGGCTCACGCGAGATCCGCAACAAGATCAAGAGCGTCCAGAACACGCGCAAGATCACCAAGGCGATGGAAATGGTCGCCGCATCCAAAATGCGCAAGGCGCAGGACCGGATGCGGCATGCCCGTCCGTTCGGCGACAAGCTGCGCAACATCGCAGCGCATCTGGCTCACGCCAACCCCGAGTATCGTCATCCCTTCCTGGTCAAGCGCGAGACGGTCAAGGCGGCGGGCCTGGTGCTGATCACCACCGACAAGGGTCTGTGCGGCGGTCTCAATACCAACGTGCTGCGCATGGTGACCAACAAGCTGCGCGAACTCGGCAATTCCGGCACGCAGGTCCAGATCACGGCCATTGGCAACAAGGGCCTGGGCTTCATGCAGCGGATCAATGCCAAGGTGGTCTCGCAGCTGGTTCAGCTGGGTGACACCCCGCACCTTGAAAAGCTCATCGGCCCGCTCAAGGTCCAGCTCGACGCCTACGCCGCAGGCGAGATCGATGTGCTCTATCTGGCCTACAACCGCTTCATCAACACCATGAAGCAGGAGCCGGTCATCGAGCAGCTGCTGCCCCTCGATCCCTCGCGCCTTGAAGAAACCACCCGCGAGTTCTCCTGGGACTACCTCTACGAGCCGGATGCCCAAACCGTACTTGATGAGCTGCTGGTCCGTTATGTCGAAGCCCTGATCTACCAGGCCGTGGCCGAGAACATGGCTTCGGAGCAATCGGCACGCATGGTGGCCATGAAGTCGGCGTCTGACAACGCCAAGAAGGTCATCGGCGACCTGCAGCTGACCTACAACAAGGCCCGCCAGGCCGCGATTACCAAAGAACTCAGCGAGATTGTCGGAGGCGCGGCGGCCGTCTGAGCCCCGCACTCCACATCCCGGCAAACCAAATACCCCAACATTCAGCGAATCAACGAGGTTCCGACATGCAACAAGGCCAGATCGTTCAGTGCATCGGCGCGGTGGTCGACATCCAGTTTCCGCGCGACGCCATGCCCCGGGTCTATGACGCCCTGGTGCTCGCCGACGCCGGCGACAGCCTGGCCGAAAAGGGCCTGACCTTCGAAGTGCAGCAGCAGCTGGGCGACGGCGTGGTGCGAACCATTGCGCTGGGCTCCTCCGACGGCCTGCGTCGGGGCATGCCGGTCGACAACACCGGAGCGGGCATCTCGGTGCCGGTCGGTGAAGCCACGCTGGGCCGCATCATGGACGTGCTGGGCCGTCCGATCGACGAAGCCGGTCCGATCAAGACCGAAGAGCGCCGTGCCATTCACCAGCCCGCGCCCAAGTTTGCCGATCTCTCGCCGTCGGTCGAGCTCCTGCCCACCGGCATCAAGGTGATCGACCTGGTCTGCCCGTTTGCCAAGGGCGGCAAGATCGGCCTGTTCGGCGGTGCCGGCGTGGGCAAGACCGTGAACATGATGGAGCTCATCAACAACATCGCCAAGCAGTACTCCGGTTACTCGGTGTTTGCTGGCGTGGGTGAGCGCACCCGTGAGGGCAACGACTTCTATCACGAGATGGATGAGTCGAACGTGCTCGACAAGGTGGCCATGGTGTTCGGTCAGATGAACGAGCCCCCGGGCAACCGCCTTCGTGTGGCCCTGACCGGCCTGACCATGGCCGAGCGTTTCCGTGACGAAGGCAAGGACATCCTGTTCTTCGTTGACAACATCTACCGTTACACCCTGGCCGGTACCGAAGTCTCCGCGCTGCTGGGCCGTATGCCTTCGGCCGTGGGCTATCAGCCGACGCTGGCCGAAGAGATGGGCCGTCTGCAGGAGCGGATCGTCTCGACCAAGACCGGTTCGATCACCTCGATCCAGGCCGTGTATGTGCCTGCCGACGACCTGACCGACCCGTCGCCCGCAACCACCTTCGCTCACCTGGATGCCACCGTGGTGCTGTCCCGTGACATCGCCGCCCTCGGTATCTACCCCGCCGTGGATCCGCTGGACTCCACCTCGCGCCAGGTCGATCCGCACATCATCGGTGAAGAGCACTACAGCATCACCCGTCGTGTGCAGGCCACCCTGCAGCGCTACAAGGAACTGCGCGACATCATCGCCATTCTGGGGATGGACGAGCTCTCGCCCGACGACAAACTCGCCGTGGCCCGCGCTCGCAAGATCCAGCGTTTCCTGTCGCAGCCCTTCCACGTGGCCGAGGTGTTCACGGGTTCGCCAGGCAAGTTCGTTCCGCTGAACGAAACCCTGCGCGGCTTCAAGATGATCGTCGACGGTGAGTGCGATGCACTGCCCGAGCAGGCCTTCTACATGGTCGGCACCATCGACGAGGCCATCGAGAAAGCCAAGACCCTGAAGTGATGTTTCAGGACCGCACCCGTTCGACGAAACTGCCCGAAGAATCGACCCAGAGGACGCCCGCCCCATGAGCACCATTCACGTTGACGTCGTCAGCGCCGAAGAGTCGATCTTCGAAGGCGAGGCCGAATTTGTTGCGCTTCCGGGCGAGACCGGCGAACTGGGCATCTATCCGCAGCACACCCCGCTGATCACCCGCATCCGTCCGGGTGCGGTGCGGATCAAGGTGGCCGGGCAGGCCGCTGAAGAGTTCGTGTTCGTGGCGGGCGGCATTCTTGAAGTGCAGCCCAACCGCGTGACCGTGCTGGCCGATACCGCCATCCGCGGCCACGACCTCGACGAAGCCAAGGCCGAAGACGCCCGCAAGGCGGCCGAAGAAGCCCTGCACAACCGCAGCGCAGACATCGACTACGCCAAGGCGCAGGCCGAGCTGGTCGCCGCCATGGCTCAGCTCGCAGCCATTCGCAAGCTCAAGGCACGCTGAACGGTCCGGTCAGCCCGCTCGCTCGGGTCGGTAGTAAAGGCCCGTAGCGAAGGCCCGTAGCGAAGACCGTTGACTAGGTCCCGCAGAAGGTTCGGTAGCAGGCGGTCACTTCGCGGGCGGCCGGCTGCGCGAATCGATCGTAGCCAGGGGCATCGCTGAAGGGATCACGCAGGGCTTCGAGCAGACGCTCGAAGGGCACCATGCGGCCCTCTTCAGAGGCGGCCTTCAGCGCGTCTTCCACCCAATGATTGCGCGCAATGATGCGCGGATTGACTGCACGCATGGCGGCTGCTCGAGCACCGGGCACCGCCTGTGCCGCGCCCTGATCCTGAGCAAGGCAGATCGCTTGCCATCGAGCCAACCAGGCGCGAAGGGGCGCAGGGTCGGAAAAGAGCCGCTCGAGGCGGGAGGCCTCACCACGGGAGGCTTCACCGGCTTGTAGCGCGAATGCTGCATCGCCCCCTGCATGATCGGCCAGCAGCCGCCAGCCCAGCGTGAAATCCACTTTCTGGGCCTGAAGCAGGGCAAGCCAGTCATGGATGAGCGCATCAGTACCCTGGCTGTCATCACCCAAAAGCCCGAGTTTGGCAAGCCGGCCAGCGCGCAGCGCAGCCTCGAACTGGGGTTGGAAGCCCTCCAGAATCCCGGTCGCGATCGTCACCGCGCGATCGGTGTCCTCATTCAGCAGCGGCAGCAGACACTCTGCAAACCGCGTGAGATTCCAGACCGCGATCGGCGGCTGGTTCTTGTAGGCATAGCGGCCGTACAAATCGATGGAACTGAACCAGCGATCGGGGTCGTAGTCCTCA
>Ga0315905_10002047_pt1 | contig 21347 bp, 17 predicted proteins | sample LakEriMetagenome_5_FD_203522 | JGI IMG/M metagenome (GOLD analysis project Ga0315905, IMG submission 203522) | Freshwater fungal communities from buoy surface, Lake Erie, Ohio, United States - Buoy 4 MA121 | ecosystem: Environmental > Aquatic > Freshwater > Lake | place: USA: Lake Erie, Ohio...
GATATTAATCGAGGGCGACAAGACTATCTTTGCAATAGGTAACAGCTTATTTGAAGCACACGGAGAATCTTTTAGAAAATTAGGTGCTAAAGAAATCAGTTCAGTTCCGTCAGATTATATCGGATTGGTAAACGCATCGGTTAGACCTTATGTTAGAATTAACGAAAACGGTATTTTAATCCAATTAGGAAAAAAATACGTTAGCTTAGTTGAAGAAAATGAGAGTGTATCCGTTTATATAGGCAAATCTAAATTAAACTTCAGAAGCGTTGGTGAATTAGGTAAGGTGTTAGGAATAGAATCAGCATCTCACTTTGCTGTTAATGAATCTCAAGTAGTTAACGATATACTTAATCTTTATGTAAACTTCTCTAATATTGTTGAATTGGATTTTGCTAAAAATATAACTTCTAATATTTACGAAGGTGTAGCTATTAACCTTATTAAATGGAACAATAAAATCTACCTTCAAAGAATTAACGAGGGAATGAAAGAAAATTCAATCTATAAAGTAAATGGATCTCAGGCTGTTAAAATGGTTAAGGATTATTTAAGATATGACATCACTGAAGGACTAACTGAGTTTTTAGACGGAGAACAAAAACTTAAGTCTATTATGATCAATGATAGAACTAAGGTATTAGAAAATATTTCTGGAGTAGAAGAGCAAATTAATAAAATCGAAGGGTTGATGGAAAGTAATCCATTGTATGCTGCTTCGAAGGAAATAAAATATGCACATTCTTTACTTAATAACGAGCTTTCAGTATTAAGAGAAAAATGGAATCAGATCAATATAGAACTAGCTAAAGTTGATATTAATCCTGACGTTGAAACCATATCAGAAGATGAGAAATTTAATCTTGGTGATTACATTAAAGTTAAGGAATCAGGGGAAACTGGAAAGATCATATCTGTAGACGGATCTTCTGGAAGATTCACTGTTCTTTTGGATACTGGGAAAACATCGGATTTCTTAGTTAATGAAATCTCTGATCTCGAAGAAGCCTTAAGCCAAGCAGCAGAAAAAAATGCTGATGACGCTAAGAGTGAAGAAGAGGATGGTGGAGAAGTTAAAGAATCTGATGAAATATCAAGAAATTTGAATAAATCTGCACTAAGTGAAGAGGAGCAAAAAGCTCTATTGAAAACATTTGCAAGCGGGCATAGATTTACTAAAGCTCCCAAAGGAGAAGTTGAAGAAATTAAAATGGGATTAGATCACATGCACGGTTATAACATAACAATGAATGAGGCTAAAGCTAAAGCTGCTATAATGGCTAAAGCTCCTGGAAACAACAAGAAAGAAAAATCTAAAGTTGAAGGAGAAGATGTTTTAGCAGAAGCACCAGAAACTAAGGATAAAACTGAATTCGAAGGTGAATCGGCAGATGGAAAAAACAAAAACATCGGATACAACCTTAGAGAAGACGCAAGTCACAATTTAGCTGAAGCACCAACAAGAGGTAAATCTCCTAAAAAAACAAGACACATAAGCTCTTTAGAAAAATTTATGAATTTAGCAGAAGCACCTGGTGATTCTTTTGATGTTGAGACTGATCCAGATTTTGACGCAAAGCACGCTGCAGGTAAACTGGATGCTATAGGTTACAACCTAGACGAATCTGACGATTTAAAAAAAAACTAAGCCGCAACTTTTATTTCGCTCCGAAATTTGATAACCAAAATTCCCCAGGTAAAGAATTTATAGATTCTTCAGTAGGAAAATTAAGTAAAGCACCAACAGGGAAAGAACAAGAAGAAAGGGAAGAGGAGAGAGAGGAAGGGACTAAAGAGGATTCTAAATAATATTAAAAGCAGGAGAGAACGTAGACTATTGTCTACGTTTTTTTTTTGAAATAATTTACCTTTTTCGTACTAGAAAGAGTAACACCAACCTTAAAAAAATATAAAAAATTAATGGCAAAAGAATATGTTAGAAATAGTGAACTTATTGTCGCTGTTATAGAATCAAAAAAAGCCGGTAAACTTACACCTGAGACCATAAGAATGTTTAATCTTATGATACAAGGTATATCTAAAAAAATGGCATACAAGGATCCGGAAGACAAAGAGGATTGCATGGCATTTGCTATGGAGGATCTTTGTAAATATTGGAACAGATTTAATCCCGAAAAATCTAATAATCCGTTTGCTTATTTTACACAGATAGCTAAAAATGGATTTGCTAAAGGCTGGAAAAAATTACATCCGCCTAAAAGTCCTAAGATGATACCTTTTAGTTATATAACAGGCGATGATAATTCTTATAACGTTTAATCCGAAGCATGATCGATATAAAGAAAGTAAAGCCTAATGGTGATTATAAATCCGGAAAATTTGAGCCATCTAATCCCGAAAAGTATATTGGAGATATACATAATATAATATACAGATCTTCGTGGGAATACCGATTTTGTGTTTATTGCGATACCAATGATTCCATATTAAAATGGAGTTCCGAACCGATAGCAATTAAATATTTTAATCCTCTTGATAAGAAAGAGCATGACTATAATGTTGATTTCTATATAAAGGTACTCAAAGAATCAGAGGAAGAGCAAGAGTGGATTATTGAAATAAAACCAGAAAGACAAACACAAAAGCCCATATACGAGGGAAGTATGACACTTGCTAAGTTAAAGTCGTACAATCACAGTATGCAAGTATGGATAACGAATCAGGCAAAATTTAAAGCAGCAAAAGAATGGGCAGAAAAAAGAGGGTTTAGATTCGGCGTGGTTGATGAAAAATTCCTATTCAAAAGTAGATGACTTATTCAGAATTAGTATTAGAATACAAAAAAGAATTTCCAAGTATTGCAGATCTTGTAAAAAATACTGATGATATATTTTTAAGTAAATATTTTCAAGGAGGAAAATCTGGGAAGAAATTTTATCCGCCATTTATTCCTGGTGAAATATATTCTTTTCCTTATCCTACAGACAGTAAGATCACAGAAAAAAGAAAGTTCATAGACAGAAATCCGCTAGTTCTATGCACTGATTCTTATCAAACAAAAGAAAATGGAGTTATACTTTCTGGTATAGATCTAATAGTAACTCCTCCTGAATATAGACTGAAAATATTGTCTAAAATCTATGATAGCTTTAGCAGTCTCATAGAAAAAAATCAGGAACATTACACAAAAGGTGGAGCAATAACACCACTCCCGTTAACCGATATAAATCTTAAAAAAATTCTTTCGAATACTGGATACGAGTCTTCAGTTTTTGGATTTAAAACAGCATTCATAAGGGAAATCAATATTTTAGATCTTGACGATTGGTACAAAATACCATATCTTAGAAAATCTCAAATAGAGGGCTTAGATATAGCAGGGATATATAAGGAATACCAATCGAAATTAATCTAAGATTAGTAACTAGAATAACTAAAATATACTAAATGGCCGGTTTTGTAGATAATAATGACTCCTCACAATCTCCTGTTATACAAAGGATTAGAGAATCTGTGAGAAAGCTAAGCACTTTTGGTATGAAGTATGATGACATGGTCATCAGAAATTCCCAAGCAGTAGGTGTAACAGAAGCTGCATTCTTAAATAAGAATAAAGCTAACGTAGAAGACGAAAGCATGCTTTGGACATTAGCAAAGCAGGATATCACTACAAGGCAATTCATTTCTTATTTTGATAAAGATTACAAGGGTAAGAGAGATTATCTAAGAAAATTCTCGCTTAATCCTGAAATAGAATGGGTACTAGATACAATATGTGATGAGGCTATATCATACGATCCGGCTAATTTCTTTGCATATCCTGATTTTATTGATATGACCAATATCAACGAGAAATTAAAAGAAGATCTGTATGAAAATTATAAAAAGCTTTATGATATATGGGGATTCAGTGATGATATAACTGGATGGCAATATTTCAGACAATTCTTAGTAGATGGATTCTTATGTTTCGAGATAATCTACGACAATGACGGTAAATATATTATAGGATTCAAAGAATTAGATCCAGTTACTATCGTACCGTCTGTCGAGAAACAAATAGACGGTACCTTTATTAATACGTGGACACAATTTCCGCAAGATCCAAAAAGGAAAAGAGTACTTTATGATCCCCAAATAATTTACATCTCATATGCAAAGGGAAATTCTATTTCAAGGGTAAGCTATATCGAGAGATTGATTAGACCCTATAATATTCTAAGAATTATAGAGTATACTAGAATTATATGGTCAGTAATGAATTCTTCATTCAGGCTAAAAATGACAGTTCCTATTGGTACTAAATCCCCACAAAAAGGTATGCAAGCTTTAGGCGAACTCATGAGTATTTATAAGGAAGATATTCAGCTAAATGACGATAGTGGTGAATTGCTAGTAGACGGTAAACCTAAAATACAATTTTATAAGAACTACTTAATGCCTTCAGGAGTTAATGGCACTCCCACTATAGAACCTGTTAATACAGAAGGACCAAATCTTAATGATCCCGCTCCTTTATCATATTTCTTTGATAAATTCGTTCAGGAATCGAAAGTTCCACCTTCTAGATTTCATACGCCTGATGGCGGTAATACATCTGCTTATTCTAACGGTGCGGAAGGATTGGACAAAGAGGAAATAAGGTTTTCTAAATTCGTTGAAAGATTAAGATCTGTATTTCAAGAGATACTAACCAAACCACTCTGGATACAAATGACTAAGCAATATAGTAATTTGGAAAAAGATTTTATGTTTAAAAGTCAATTAGGACTTGACTATTTTTCAGATAATCCATTTAAGATTAATCAAGAAATGGACGTAATAAACAAAAGAAAAGAATCTGTTACTTCCATGTCAACATTAACTGGTGATGAGGAAAAACCATATTTTTCTACTGCATTCCTCATCGAAACATTCTTAGGTATGTCAAGACAAGACATTATAGCTAATAAAGAAGCCCTAGAAAGAAAAGCAAAAGAGAAGGAAAAAGCTGAGAAGGAAAAAGGCGGAGAAAATAAAGAAGGTGAGGAAACTCCGGAAGTAACATTATAAAAAAATAATAAATGGCAGGATTTTTAGATTTTTTAAGACCTAACGAGTCAGCTCTAGGCAACATACTGAGGAATCTTGGAAAGGTTTCCAAGTTTGGTATGACGTATGATGATATGGTCGTTAGAAACTCCCAGGCTATAGGTAAAACTGAAGGATCTTTCTCCCAGCAGGGAACCGGATTTACGCAGGATGATGCTTTTTATTGGACTGCTTCTTATCAGGACACTAAGGTAAGAAAATATATTGCTTATTTCGATAAGGATTATATAGAAAAAAGAAATTTTTTAAGAAAATTTTCACTAAATGGAGAAATTGAATTTATACTTGATACTATTACAGACGAATCTATCACATACGACGATAGAAATTATTTTGCTAGTCCTGCTTTCATTAATCTAGATATTAAGGAAAAAATGAAGGATAAGATAGCTGATCATTATAATAGGATTTATAATGTTTTCGGGTTTCAAAATTCTATATTAGGCTGGCAGTATTTTAAACAATTTTTAATAGATGGATTTCTTGCTTTCGAGATTATCTACGATAATAAGGGTAAGGAGATAATCGGATTCAAAGAATTGGATGCTTCCTCCCTTCAACCAGCGGTTGAAAAAATAGGTGAAAATGAATATCAGCAATTTTGGATCCAGTATCCTAAGAACCCTCAGATGACCAGAAAACTCACGAATGAGCAGATCATCTATATTTCTTATGCTAAAGGAAACAGCGTATCTAGAGTTAGCTATATTGAGAGACTGATTAGATCTTATAACATTCTTAGAATCATGGAAAATTCTAGAATAATCTGGAATGTTATGAATGCTTCTTATAGACTTAAATTCATTATACCTACCGGAACACAATCACCTCAAAAAGCGATGCAAACATTAGGCCAACTGATGTCTAACTACAAAGAAGATATTACGATTAATGACGCATCAGGAGAATTAACGGTTAACGGTAGACCTAAGGTACAGTTTTATAAAAACTATCTATTTCCAGAACAGAACGGACAATCTCCTCAAATCGAGTCACTGAACCCAAGCGGACCCGATTTCAATGTTATGGATAATGTTCTTTATTTCTATAATAAGCTTAAGATGGACTCAAAGATACCTTATGCTAGGTTTGCGTCTAGATCATCAGGTCCAGTTAACTATCAGACCGGAATAGATCAATTGGAGAGAGACGAGATAAGATTCGAGAAATTCCTAAGAAGATTAAGATCAATATTTCAGGAGATATTAGTAAAACCTTTATACATTCAAATGTGTTTAGATTTTCCAGAGCTATCTAAGGATAGGAGCTTTAAAACAAATCTTGGGCTAGATTTCCACAGGGAGGGTGAGTTCGAAGAGATGGTACAATTAACCAATTTTTCTAAAAGAAGCGAATTCATAAGAGGACTAGGAGAGCTTAAAGTTAAAGCGGGAGAAGAAGAAAAACCGTATTTTGATAATGATTACCTTATTCAAAGATATCTTGGATTAACCCCTGATCAATTAGCAGCTAATGAAATCTACAAGAAAAAAGAAGCAAAAGAAGCTGCTAAAGCTGAAGGTGCTAAGGCTGAAGGTGCTGAAGGTGAAGGTGCTCCAGCTGAGGGTGGTGAAGCAGAAGCACCTGAAGTAACTTTATAGACATTGCTTAATGTTAATTATAGGCGATTATAAGCGATTCTACATAGAATATCAACATAACATCTTCGATATATTGTAAGTCTTAATAGAGCGTTGTTAAAATGCGAAATATGCTACAATAAGTTCCATATATTATTCATAATAATTTACTTGCGAATTATTTTTTTTAACCGTTATCATGTATTATATTTGCAAAAATATAAAAGATATGAAATTCGAAGAAATGATAAACAGTATTAAGGTTCTAAAGGTAGTTGAATCACTAACCGGCGACGGTTCGCAAAAAGCAAAACAAGCATTAATTAAGGAGTCAATAAACCCACAGATGGAATATATCCTGGATACGTGCTTTAATCCATTTGTTACTACTAAACTTCATAAGCTAAATTTCCCATCTCAAAGTAAAGATCATAATCCTAATTTATGGGAGGAGTTTAATCAATTGGTTGAAGATTTAAAGAAAGCACCTGCTGCAAATGATTCATTAAGATCTAGAGCGGAAACACTATTGGAATCTAGATTATCTGAAGTTGAAAGCGAAGATGAAGAACTTCGCAAGACGCTCATGAAGATATTAACCAAGAGAATGAATATAGGAATTGGTGCAAAATTAATTAATAAGGCAGTTTCTAGAGAGCTAATTCCAGATCCATCATTAATGCTAGCTACTGATAATCATTCAACAATCGATAAATGGGATAAAATCTATTGCGAGGAAAAATATGATGGAGTCCGTGTAATTGCTATATACAAAAACGGAGAGATAACATATTTTACTAGAGCGTTTAATGAACTAGATCCAACCTGTCTTTCAAAAATAACATTTTCGCTGAAAACAGCGATGATTAACAGCGGACAAGGAATACTTGGAGATTGGTTTTTTGATGGAGAATTAACAGATCTTAATAGAAAATCTGTTAGTGGAAAGGTTACACAAATATTAAGAGGAACTGCACCTAAGAATATAGATAATGATATGCTTTTTAATGTATTTGATTTTGATGAAGTCTCAACATTAAATCATGGCTCTGGTGTACTTGATTATCTTACCAGAAGATCAACACTAGAAAAAGTAACATCATTTCTCCCAGATAATAGTCAGGTTGTTCTTGCAAAAATGTGGGAACTTGATAACCCCTCAGATATTACCGGGATCTATAAACAAATAGTTTCTGATGGCGGTGAGGGTGTGATATGTAAAAATAATCACATTTATGAATGCTCAAGATCTAAATCATGGGTAAAATTCAAAGAGGTTAATGAGTGTGATCTTGAGATTGTTGGTTGGTATCCGGGAGAAGGCAAACGTGAAGGCTTTATTGGAGGATTCATTATGACCGACGCGTCAAAGACACTTAACGTTAAGGTCGGATCTGGGTTTACCGATCTTGATTTGCAATCTTTAAGTAAAGACCCAGATTCTCATATTGGAAAAATCGCAGCAGTCTTATATAATGTCACTATTACTGATAAACACGAGAACAGATCTCTATTTTTACCACGTTTTGTAGATATCAGACACGATAAAGATTCTGCAGACGATCTTTCTTCAAAATTTTAAGAAACAACTTCATTTTTAACTATAGAAATAATATGATACAAGAACTTTTAACAGAAAAGCTTAGACCAAAGGAGCTTAAACATATGATACTCCCGCACAGGATATCAAATCTTTTTACGAACGGACTAGGACATAACGTACTTCTAAGTGGACCTCCTGGATGTGGTAAAACAACTCTTGCCAAAATCTTCCAATGGTTATCCTAGTATATTCATAAACGTTTCAGACGAGAGCTCAGTGGAAACGATTAGGGTAAAAATAAACGACTTCTGCTCTACCATTTCAGTAATGGACGGAAAATCTTCTAAAAAAATAGTTATTTTAGATGAGTTTGACGGAGCTTCTGATCAATTCTATAAAGCACTAAGAGGAACTGTCGAAAAGTTTGCTGGCAATGCTAGATTCATTGCTACGTGTAATTACATCAACAAGGTTCCTGATGCGATACAAAGCCGGTTTGAAGTTATAGATTTCAATCCAGTAAATAATAACGAGGAAGAGGAATTGAAAGCAGAATGGAATAAAAGAATAGGACTAATTCTAGGAAAAATTGGAATCGAGATAGATCCGGTATCGCTTGTCGAATTTCAAAAGAATTATTATCCTGATTTTAGATCTGCACTTAATAAGGTGCAAACCTGGATGATCGAAGGTATAAAAAAAGTAGATTCAGAAAAAATAAATGAGCTTGGATGGTCTTATGAAGATTTATATACACTAATAACAACATCAAAAGATCCGGTTAAGAATTATCAAAATATTGTAGGTGAATATCAAGGAAAGGTTGACGAGGTAATGTCTGCACTTGGCGAGGAGTTTATAAATTGGATAATTAACAATAAGCCTGAGCTGAAGAAGATAATTCCTGCTGTCATCGTATTGGTTGCAGATCACCAGGCTCAAAGAAATCAAGTGATTGATCCTATGGTCTCGTTGTTATCTCTCGTGTTTCAAATACAAAAACTAACAGAGTAAAATGAAAAGAATTATTCTGGTAGGTAAAGGCGCGTCGGGAAAGGATTATGCTAGAAAGATATTAGAAAGTAAAGGATTTTCTTATTGCGTATCACATACTACACGTCCAATTAGAGGTGGAGAAATTGAAGGAAGTGATTATTATTTTGTGAGCGAAAAAGAAATTAATTCAACAATATTCTATGAATCCGTTAGATTTAACGGATGGTTTTATGGAACATCAATGTGCGAATTTCTGGATTCGAATCTTTTTATAATGACCCCGTCCGGTGTTTCTAAACTAAAGCCTTCGGATAGAAAAGAATCATTTATAGTTTATTTTGATATTTCCTATGATATAAGAAGAAAAAGATTAATGGATAGATGTGATATCGATTCAGTTGATCGAAGATTAAATGCCGATGAATCTGATTTTAAGGAGTTTATAGACTTTGACTATTCTATATCAGATCCGAATTTTAAAATAGAAGGTGCTTGGACAGATTTATCAAAATATTATGTTGACTTATAATACTTAGAATATAACTAACATATTTTTTAATTTTATAAGATACAGATAAACACAGATATAATAATTTTTCACAATCTGAAATATTCTATTACTCATAATGTATAACAACTAAACATATAATTCCCAAAAAATGATAAATATTTTAATTGACGGAAACTACCACTTTTATAAGACCTTTGGGATTTTTGCTGGATATGGCGAAATGGATCCAGGTAAAGTTCTAAAAAACAAATCAGATCAATCTATGTTTATTAGAAAGATTGCTACTGATTTATGTTCATCTCTGAAGATGTTACCGATAGGAGGAAGATTAGTTTTTATATCTGATAGTAGAAGTTGGAGAAAGGACGTAGAAATTGAAGATGGCGGATATAAATCTGGAAGGGTAAAGGATGAAAATGTGGATTGGACAATTTTCTTTGATCTTATGCAGTCATTCGGAACCCATCTAGAAAAAATGGGATTTATTTTTTCTAGAGTTGAGGGAGCGGAAGGTGACGATCTCCTTTTATACTGGTCAGAAAAATTTAACGATATTGGAGAAAGCTGTATCATAATAAGTGGAGATAAAGATTTACATCAGCTTTCTAGAATGAAAGATCCAGATGTTTGGACAGCAACCTGGAATAGTAATTCTAAAAAAAATATACTTTCAGTACCTAAGGGCTGGAAGGAAAATTGGTTAAATGAAACGAAAAGTGAGGTCAATATATTTAATATGGGATCTACTATTTCACCAGAGAAAGAAAGGCTCAAGGATTTTTTGAAAAAAGTTGATATAGAAGAAATTGATAGCTTTCCCTTCATATTTAATAAAATATTAATAGGCGATAAGGGTGATTCGGTTCCTAGCGTATGGGAATTCGAAAACTGCGGGAAGATCTCAAGATTCACTCCAAAAAGTGCAGAAAAAATCTATAATTTATTGCTAGAATCAAGATGGAAAAATTTATCTATAAAATCTTTAGTTGCTGATGATGATTTTCTCGATTGGATATCGCCTTTAATACTTAAAATAGGGAAAGGAGTAGATAGCACAGAAAATAGGATAAAAGTAAAAAATAACTTTTTGCGTAATCTAAAACTTATGTGGCTCGATAATGATGTTATACCAGAGAAGGTTTCTTTTGCTTGTAAAATAGAAACATCAAGAGGTATTAAGCTAGAAAAAAAATCGGTAACTCTAGACAGAATAAAAATACTGGATGGAACCGAATGGTTAGTTACAGAAACGCAGCCTAAAGAATTTGATCCATTTGAAAATTTTTTAAAATAATATAGTATGCAATTATTTGATATAGTAAAACTTATCTTCAACAATAAAGAGAAGGAATGGAAGTCTGTTAGTAAAATAGACAAATCCAGGAATTTCTTTATGATTAATCGGATAATGGCCATACAATTCCCGGTTCAGGCAAACCAATTCAATAAGCTAAAAATTGTGCCTGCACCGGTTGTGGATTGGTGGCATCAAACACTTTCAGCGAGATTTTCTAAACCACCAGTTTGGTTATATACAAAGACTAAAAAATCCGAAGTGGTTAAAGGTGGAGATCTTAAAACATCAGAATTAATAGAATCTTTTATAAGAGATAAATATAGTATATCCAAAAGAGACATGGAAAATATTAAGAATTTTTACCCAGCTAAATACGCTTCTTGGATATCTGACATATCAGATCAGACAGGGCTTCAAAAATAGAAATATATAAGGAATGAAGAAACCGAATAACAAACTAATCGACAAGGTTATTTCCAGCTTAGATTGGGACTCTATTATTGAAGTTAATAAATGCTTTAAAATAGGGGTAGGTGAGGGAACATCAGTAATCCCAGGAATTAAGAGAAAGGTATTTACCGATACCCTAAATAAAAATGACATTAAATCTGAGCTAAAAGTGTTGCTTAACTATGCCATTGATAATGATATAGCTGAGCTTTTCTATGGACCATGGATGATTTTTTGGGTCAATGGTGAATGGATAGAAATAAAAAGTGCAGATGAAGAAGATGACGAAGAGGATGAATTAATTAATGGTGACACAAAAGCAGGATTGAATATAAATTTTGATTCAAGTTTAGAAGTTATTTATTCGCCTCAAAGAATCCATGTGGTAGGTAATACTGATAAAATTGGTATAAACAAGGACGAATCTGATGTTTCACGGCTAGAATCAATGCTCAAAAATGCGATCAACACCGAAAATTTCGAATTAGCTACAAAAATAAAAGATCTTCTAGCGCTTCAGAATGGCGAGACCACTGAGGATAAATAGCATAATGAAATATATCAAATCAATAAACGAAGACTTTGGTGGAGAAAGCGGAGCTTTTGGTGATACCTATGGTTACGGTGGAGCAAACGGAATTCTAAAAATAAACTATAAGCCATATAGTGATCTATCTATTTCCGTTGGAACGGATCCTAATATGCCAACCGATGTAAGAGGTGCGGAATATAAAATAGGAGACGTAGTTATAGGTGAACCTTTGGATTCTAAGGATAAAGTAACTGGAGTTATTGTTAGATCATTCAGAAAGCCAGATAATATAGAATATAGATACTTTATACAAGTTTACAATAGAGGTAAAAAGACTGAAAGAGTAATAGAGATTAAGGCTAACTCAGTTAAATTTGCCGAAGGTGGTGAGCATGGTAATATGGCTACTAAAACCAAATACAAAAACAGCGAAATCGTTGATAAGAGCTATAATTCTAAGACTGTTTATAATTCTTCCGAATTAGGTCTGGAAACAACAGGGGGCTAATTTACAGGAAACTAAAAATTCTTTTATGACTACAATAATAAAAGGATTAAATGTTATCAGGACAAACACCACCAAAATTATCTTATATAGGTCCTCATTCCGAATCTTTTGATGTAAGTACACAGATAAATTCTTACGAGGAATTTCTTTGCGTGATCAGAAATGAGGTAAAATTAAATCTTGAGATTGATATAAAAATCACCTGCATAAATGTTTGCGATTTTAAATTTTCCCCGAATTTTTTTAAGGAAGTAATAGAAGAAGAATCTAGTGTATCCGATATAATCGACGAGCTGAATTCAGCAATCACTAAAAATGATCTCAGAATATTTCTACATATAAACAGAGAATATTTCTTAGGCACTCAATTGGATAACATTAAAAATTCTACCGTATCATTACTGTCCAGACTATCCAGTATTCTTGATCTAATAGGTGTTAACTATCCGTCCATAATGGTTAGAGTTGGATCAGCTTATGGGAATAGAAAAAATACTATGGATCTTTTTTGTGAAAGATTATTGGAAATGGATAATAGTGTCGTTTCTAAACTTTGTGTTGTTAATGATGACAAACCTAGCCTTTTCTCTGTTACTGATCTTTTGTCAGGAATCTATTACCGATCTAATATCCCAATATGTTTTAGGTTGCTTCCACATCAGTTTAACGACGGTGGACTTAGTATAAGAGAAGCTCTTTTTCTTTCGTGCTCAACATGGAAACCTGGTCAAAAGCCTGTATTTATACATTCTGAATCTCAGGAGTGTGACAAGTCAGGAATCCCACTGACTACTAAATCCTCTGAATATTTAAAAAATAGAATACCCACATTCGGTTTAGATATAGATGTTATTATCGAATCACCAGCTAAAGAAGACTCGTGTCTCAAATATAGAATGGATTATAAATCACTACCCCCGATAGTAATAAATAAAAATTCTAAAAAATAGTTTTTATTTCCGGGATGTTGTATTATTTTTGTAGAAAAATAAGCAATGTTTAAAAAAGAAGACATTTACAAATATCTATATTTTGATGTTGAGACTGCAGCTCTTTATAGTAACATCGAAACATTACGTGATGAAAATCCTAGATTATACGAGCTTTGGAAAAAAAGAGAATTGTATTACATCGGAGCATATCCTGCATTAGCTAATGAGGATCCGGATGTCATTTATAAACAAAAAGCAGGACTGGAGCCAGAATTTTCTAGAGTAGTCTGCGTCTCTTTTGGCTCTTTTACTGATACTGGTGAGGAAAGATTTGCATCTTTTTATGGAGAGGATGAATATGACATTCTAACTAAGTCTGCTAAAGTCCTTAATAATGCAGCTTCTAAAAATTGGAAATTGTGTGGACATAATATAAAAGGTTTCGATGTTCCTTGTCTAGGTAAGAGAATGATTTATCTTGGAATAAATCCTCCTGCAATCATAAGAATCTGGGACAAAAAGCCCTGGGAAATACCTTATGTTGATACATCTGACGTATTTGCTTTTGGTAGCTGGACCCATCAGAAATATCTAAGTCTCGATCTTCTTTCGTGCTCTCTTGGTATAGAATCGCCTAAGGGAATAATTGACGGATCTAAAGTAAATGATTCATTCTGGATTGATAAAGACTATGAAAAAATAAAAACATATTGCGAACTTGATGTTAGTACAATAATGGAAGTTATGCTAAAAGTATGCTTCCCTAGTTAAATATCTGATTCATAATAACATCTAAAGCTTTTTTTGATATATACAAGAAAAGCTTTTTTTGTGGGTTCAGTTTTATTTTATAAAAATTACATTAATTTATCTTATCCTATATTAGAGAGACAGATAAATCCATTCTATCATGACGAACTTAGTCCTGTTTTTTGGACTAAGAAAAATAAGGGTGATGATGTTGAATGGTTATTGGATCAAAGAGTTAGGAAAAAACTACTTAGAATAGCTGACGAATTCTTCGAAAAATTTGATGATATACTTAAGGAAAAGGATATAGTTGATATACAATTAACAGGATCCTTAGCCAATTTTAATTATACAAACTTGTCAGATCTTGACGTGCATGTCATAGTTAATTTAGAGGGTGTAGATGACGACAATCCACAAATACTTAAATCAGCTTTAGATGGTATTAGATTCATATGGAATCTAAGACATAATATCTCAATTAGAGGATATGATGTTGAACTATATGTGCAGGATGCAAAAGAAGCTCATACCGCATCTGGATTATTTTCTCTTTTGAATAATGAATGGATAAAAAATCCTGTATTCGATCCTCCAGAGATCGATGAGAAAGACGTGAATAAAAAATTCGAGACTATTGCATACGAGATCGAACAACTGCACAGTAGATTAATAGCTTCTACTGTATTACCTCATAATGCTAAGGAACTTTATAAAAGAAGTACTAAGCTGAAAGAGAAAATTATGAAAATGAGAAAGGAGGGATTGAGTAAAGATGGTGAGTTTTCTATTGGTAATCTAACATTTAAGAAGCTTAGAAACGAGGGATATATAGAAAAGTTAATAGATGTAAATTCAGAGTCTTACGATAAAATTTACACAGAAAAATAGAAATACGATGATAATATTATTAGCAACAGATGGTAAATACACTAGAGGAAGCGACTTTCCTCTATTTAGCATACCCCTTAAAATGAATGGAGCAACAAGTCAATCGCTTGAAGACTTCCAGTGGTGGGCATACTCATCAGACTTTAAGAAATGGCTAGATAAAAATCCTAAAGAATGGGTTGCCGATTCAGAGGAGATGCCAAACTATGATGATCTTTCGGAGATAATTAGAGAATCGCTAGGAGGCAGCGGTTACTCTATACAAAAGGCATTAAAAGAAGCTAATGCGGCACAACCAGAAGGAAGAGTATCAAAATTTGGTGATTTCATTTCAGATGCAGTATTTGAGGATAATTCTAACAATAAAGCAGAAGAAGAGAAGGCTGTAAAATTCCATTTTGCTTATAATAAATTAGATGCAGATGGAAAATTAGATAATGAATTTATTGTCAGAAACCAAATTCCGGGAAAACCGAAAGCCGTTTTTCTTTGTTTAGAGGATCAGGAGACTGGAGCTAATTTGATAGAAACATTAGATGCCTATAGAATGATGCCTCTTGAGATAGAAAATCAAAATTCCAAATTTAGACTATTCGAGATTAGTGACAGCAAGCTAGGAGGTAAAGTTGCAGACGACCAGACAGGTCCGGGTTTAGCTCAGGAAGCCATCAATAAAGGTCTTAGAATGGCTACATATGCTGTAGCGGGAACAGCAATATTTGCAGGGGTCAAATATTTAGGCCAGGGATATCTTTTAAGAAGAGGCTTAAAGGCATTAAATTTATTAAAAACAGGAAAGGGAGCAGCAGACGCAACAAAATCTGCAGGTATGCTTGCCAAAGCTGGTAAAGGGATAAAGGGTCTTTGGGGAAAGGTAAATCCGATGAAAGCAGTTTCATTTTGGGGCAAGATGGGAAAGGCTGGAATAGAAGGAGCTAAACTACAAAGGGCTTTAGGTAACATGGAGAAGGCAGGAACAGTAGCAAAAGCAGCCGGAATGGTTAAGGGATTTGTTACTGGTGCTAAGGCAGCAGGCGGAGCGGTAAAAGCAGCTGAATTTACGAATCCTGTTGGTTGGGCTCTTTTAGCCATCCAGGCTGTCGGATCAACATGGAATTGGTATAGAGGAAATCAAGCTCCTAGATACGGAACAGTTGATAGCTTTGCAAAAGGATCATTTGATCCTAAATCAATAAAGATCGGAGTACCTATTACCGTATGTTGGTCACAACCTGCTGGAGGATGGGGAATGGTAGTTGATTTCTTGTTTAGTAACGAGACCAGAACAACAATGGAGTTAATAAAGATAGCAGAGGTTAGCGGAAAATCAATATTTATATTAACACAAATCAACTCTAAGGAAGTTCAGAAACAGATAGCAGAATACGATATCACATTACTTTCTTTTGATAATGGTGATGTAGTGGAAAGAGGATTCTTTGATAACGAGGATTTAGATTTTAAAATTCTATCCCTTAAAAAAGATCTTAATGCTTTATTTAATTATCAGGGATCATGTGACTGGGAATTATTTGAAACTGAATTTGATAAATCTTCTGGTACATTATTAGTATCTGATCCAAATGCACCCGAAGAGTATGAGTTTAATTTCAGTGACTCTGAGGATAATATAATAAATGTGGTAGGTAAAAAAGTTACAACAGAGGAATTAGGTAAATATTCTTCAGAAGACCTTAGTAGAATATTCGGGGTTACTATGTCAGAGCAGACAGAAAAAAGCAGAATTAAAACATTAGACCAAGAACCAACAGAAGATAAAGCTAAGGATAAGGTTAACGATAGCTTAAGTACATCTTCTTTTTCTGACACACAGGTAATAACCAAATTCTCAGACTTTAAGAAACATGGATATTCTATATTGGGTGAAGCTGAAAATGATCAAATTAAAACTGATTCTGGCAATTCATCGGAGGGTACTGGAGATGCTGATTCAAAGGGATCAGAAATTTCTTCCCTCACAGCTAAACAAAAAAGTGGTCCTGCAGAAATAGCAGTGTATATTGTTACAGAAAGGGATTACGCAAATCCAGAGCTTAGAGGAAAATACGAGACCGGTGAATTTACGAACTTTTTATTGGATCCTAAAGACTGGAAAGCTAGAAACGGAGATCCCGTAGAGATTGATCCCAATACAGACGAGATTCTGGAGGATAGCAAAAGAGGTCTTTATACTTACGTAGAGAAAAAAGAGGAGACACCTGAACCTATAGTGAAGGACGAGGTACAGAGCGCTGACGATGATGGCAAAGAAAAAGAAAAAGAAAAAGAAAAAGAGCCTGAGATTAAAAAAGACGATTATTACATAACTGTAAATCCTAAGGATATTAACATCAAGGATAAAAAGAGTTCTACGGTTGTAAGGGATGCATCAATGACAGGTGGGATTAATCTATTCGATACCATATTAACACCGAGAGACAGAGAGACATTAAAAATAGAAAACTGGAAGACCATAACATTCGCTAAAGAGCTTAGAGATAACAGAGGTGATATTACAGAAGTTAAGTTTAGAAATAAGTATGCTCCTTTTGGTGACAAGTCAAGAAAATACAGAGCGACAGACGGTGAATCATTTGAACTTGCTAAAAGATTCATCGAACAGACAAAAGATAGAATAAAATATGAATAATCGAGAAAAATAATTTTTTTCGTTGATATATAGTAAACATAAAAAAGTAGTATAAAAAAAATGCCACAACTACAATCAATAAACGAAACTACGGTATTCATTCTTGAAAGACAGAATTCCGTACTAGAAGCTAAAAAGTCTGACACAGACGATTATGTCTTAGAAGGTATTGCTGCTGTTTTCGGTAAAGAAAACAACAACAACAGAATTTATGAAGAAAGCGAATATCTTCCCCATCTAGATTATCTAAAAGATAAGATAACTCAGAACAGACTAGTCGGAGAATTAGATCATCCTGAGAAATTCGATGTATCTCTTAAGAACATCTCACATATGGTCACAGATCTTAACTACGATAAAGGTAAAAGAGATCTTAAAATAAAAGTTAAACTTCTTGATACACCTGCTGGTAGAATAGCTAAGAACCTAGTAGATGCTGGTGTTCCTCTTTCTATTTCTTCAAGAGCAGCTGGATCTGTTGGAAACGATAAGAAGGTGGCAATTAAAAAAATATTTACCTATGATCTAGTAGCAGATCCAGGGTTTAAAGATGCACAACTAGAAAGAGTTTACGAAAGCGAAGGTTTTTCATCTCAACAATTTCAAGATATAAAGAATAATAGCATATTAAATACATTAGAATGCTTAAATGAGTCTTTAGGTATCGAAAAAGAATCTTCATTGAAGATATATAAAGTTGAAAATAACGAAGAATTCGATAAAATCGTGAATAAATCAGACAATAAAAATAAATCAGTCCTTATGGAGAACAATGAATTTGTTACTGCGGAAGAGCTTAATCAGTATTCAGTATTCTTGAAAAAAGAAATGGATTCTATGAAAAACGCTATCGCAGATGCTAAGACGCAAAAAACATCGCTAACTGAATCTAAGGATTTAGGTAAAACTAATCAAGCACTTGAAGAAAGAGTTGCTAAGCTTGAAAAATATGCAGAATATTTAGCTGAGAATTTAGAGAATTCTGTTAGATATGGCGAATATCTTGCAGAAAACTTAGACAACACTATCAGCTACAGTAAATACTTAGCAGAAAATTTAGACCAAAACATTTCTTATTCAAAATACTTAGCAGAAAATGTTGACAAATCTATTTCTTATTCAGAGTATGTAGCAGAAAGCGTAGATAAGAATATCGAGTATTCTAAATACTTAGCAGAAAAATTGGATCAAAATATCCAATACTCTGAATACTTAGCAGAAAATGTCGATAAAGGTATTGCTTATTCAGAATATCTTGGAGAAAACTTAGATAAAGGTATTGCCTATACTGAGTACGTTGCAGAAAAATTAAACAACGGAATCGAATACACTGAATATATTGCAGAAAATTTAAACAACAGTATCGAATATTCCGATTATTTAGCAGAAAATGTAAATAAAGGATTAGATTATTCGGAATACATTGCAGAGAAATTAAACAAAGGTATTGCTTACAGTGAGTATATCGCAGAATCAATTACTAATAAAATTTCTGCTGAAACATCAACATCATTAGTAGAGAATGTAAATCTATCTGCAAAAGCAGGTCTTAACGAATCTGGCTTTGCTGGAAACTATGGGAACTTAACTTCGCAGATTGATTCATTAATAGAATCGGTTAAGACAAGAAAAACAGATTCAAATATCAACGAAGCTGCTAGAGCAGTAAGAACATCAGCCCAAACACAAAAGGCTAACGAAACAACTCTTAACGAGTCAGAGAACACCTCTAAAACAGGTCTTAAGTTTATTGACGAAATGCCAGCAGAATATGCTCAGGTATGGGAATCTTTAACAGAAGGGCATCAGCAATCAATCGTTGCTCAGTCAAACTTCTACAAATTAGATACACCTTATCAGATCAAAAATTTCTGGTCAACACGTCAGCTTGGAGCTAAATTAGTTGGAGTACAAAAACTTGACGAGAATGAAAATGTAGCCGAGACTGCAAAACCACAAGCATATTCTTCAGATTATATGAATTATATTTCTTCTGCACTCGAGCAAAAATTCCCAAAAAGATAAATAAATAAAAAAAACAATTAATATCATGAAATTGATTAACGAACAAGAAATCTATGAAACCTGGTCACCTCTTATTGAGAGCAAGGTCGGTATCACAGATGAAAACAAAAAAGGTTGGTTGACTAAATATTGTCATTACCATTCATTAAACGAGTCTGCAGGTGCATATAACTCATTAGGCGTTGTAAACGGTATGGGTACAGTAGCTCCTCCAGCATTCCCAGGTGCTTCTTATCCAGGAGGTTCTTATTCAACTAACGCAAACGCTGGTTTTTATAACAACACTTGGCAAGGTTCAGGAGATAAATTCCCTTCATTACTTCCATTAGCTATTCAAGTAGCTGCGAAGACTGTAGGTTTTGATATCGTTCCTGTTATTCCTATGTCAGGTCCAACTGGTATCTTGTCTTACTTAGACTACGTATACGCAGGTGGTAAAGTTGCTGCTGCAGCTGCTTCTACTGCTGCTGATCAGTTAGCTACTGCTCCTTCAATGATAAAATTCCCTGTCTTCCAATCAGCAGCTGGAACAGGTGTTACTGGTGCTACTGCTGGTACATTCACAGTAGGTGCTACCGCTTCTATCAATACAACTTTACTTTTAACTTTCGTAGGTTTATCTAGAATTGATGGTTTCCCTATTTTCCAAGTTACTGGTCTAGCTGCAAATACTCCTGTTGCTACTTACTTCGGCGGTACTCCGTATCAAGTAGTTACTGCAAGTGGTGCATCAGGATTCTACACTTCTGCAACATCAGGTACTGCTCAATTAGTTAAAGCTTTAGAAGATCACATCCAAGGTTTCTCTGGTGCTGGCTTCAATAACGACCAAGCTTTCCAAGGTCCTTACGTTGATGGTACTAAAACTTACAACCCAATGTTAAGAGGTGTTGCTGAGTCTACTTACTTCAACTCAATGGGTCTTTCAACTTTCACTAAATTCGTTGAAGCTGAAACTTTCCAAGTTGCTGCATCAGTTACAACTGAGCAAATCCAAGATCTTAACAAACAATTCGGTATCGACGTTATTTCAATGATCGAGAACGCATTAGTTAACGAGGTTTCTCAAGCAATCAACAAGCACATCCTTTCAAGAGCATTTGCTTTAGGATGGTCTAACCACACTCAATTCTTAAGTGTAGAAAACCAAAACCTTAACTTAAACTTAATTATTGGCGGTGGTGCTGGTACTACATTAGCTTACGTAAATAAATCGGATGCAACTGCATCTATGGCAATCCCTGCAGGTCCTGCATCAGGAGGATATGAGAACTTATCAACTTTACAAAGAAGATTATTCTCTAGAATTCTTGCAGCTGCTAACGTGGTAGCTAATAGAGGTAGAAGAGGTCCTGCTAACTTCATCGTTACAAACGCTGCAGTTGCAAGTGCACTTCAAGATATCTCTCAGTTCACTTTCGCACCATTCTCTAATACCTTAACTCAAAACAACGGTACATTATACCCTGTAGGTTCTCTTGCTGGTATGACTGTATATGTTGACCAAAACATGAGCTACAATGATACAAGAGTTTGTATCGGTAGAAAAGGAGGAGACGACGAACCGGGTATTAAATTTATGCCTTACATGATGGCTGAAAGTATCCAAACTATCTCTGAAGGTACGATG